>Ga0335069_10003307_pt1 | contig 24456 bp, 23 predicted proteins | sample Lox_Sample_11_FD_206714 | JGI IMG/M metagenome (GOLD analysis project Ga0335069, IMG submission 206714) | Soil microbial communities from Loxahatchee National Wildlife Refuge, Florida, United States - Lox_Sample_1.1 | ecosystem: Environmental > Terrestrial > Soil > Wetlands | place: USA... | reverse complement strand
GAAGCAGAAGGATATAGTATTCGTTCTTGCTGGGGACGGGGATAATTCAACCCAAATCAGAAAAGGTATACGTGAGTTGGATAATGTTATTTTGCCTGGTTGGCTGGATAAAAATCAGATCGACCTTCTACTATCCAAGTCTCATGTGGGCTTGTGTCCAACCTCAAAGGATGTCGACTTGTTTCCGAATAAAGCCTTCTCATATCTTTCTGCCGGGCTCCCGATCGTGTCGGCATTCAATGGAGATTTGAAAGACCTATTGGCCGAATACGAGATTGGTTTCACCTACCATCCTGGTGACTCAGAGGGGCTTGCCAGGTATATAACAATACTATACGAAAATAGCGACCTTTATCGGAGAATGTCCGCGAATGCCAAGCAAGTCTTTAAAGAAATTTTCGATGCAGACAAGATATACGAAGAGTACGCTCTGCATATCGAAGGGGTGCAAAATGCATATAGTACTGGAAAATTGGACCATAGATGTAAGCGCTAGGGTGATTTTGAAACCCCTAGTATCGCTATCAGAAAAGGATCAACAGCCCCCGAGTGTTCAGAAATATGGAGATATCTCGGAGTAGAACTGGCAAGAGGTCTATCGTAAGAGATATGCAAAGTCGGGGGATAGAGAATGCATGGTCTGAGCGAGGATTAGATCCATCTTCTATATAGGTTACTATTAACCTCTGCTTTCACGGGGCGTCTAGAATACAATGAGGGATCCAAAGGCAAAGTGGTTGTTTGACGCAGTTCTTTCGCTCTTGGGACTACTTCTGTTTTCTCCAATCTTATCGCTCATTGCCATTTCAATAAGGACGATTGATGGTAGGCCAATACTTTACAGAGGCTTGAGGGTGGGCAGGGGGGGTAGACGTTTTAGAATCCTTAAGTTCAGGACTATGGTGAATGATGCCGACAAGACTGGACCATCTTCAGCCCCAGCGAACGATCCTAGAACGACCAGAACGGGCAAATTTCTTAGGAAATATAAACTTGATGAACTCCCGCAATTGATTAATGTATTAAAAGGAGAGATGAGCCTGGTCGGACCCAGGCCCCAAGTCCCCTGGGCCGTCGAACTCTATAGTGACGAAGAAAGGAAACTTCTCGATGTAAAGCCGGGGATAACCGACTATGCGTCAATAAAGTTCAGAGATGAGGCCGAAATACTCCGAGATAGCGTTGACCCTGACGCAGACTATCTAGAAAAGATAGCACCAGAGAAAATCAGGTTAGGGCTTCAGTACGTCGATCAAGGGTCTCTTCGGACAGACGTAAGGATCATATTCATGACCATAAGAGCCTTATTCGAAAGACGCACAAAAACGGAGGCTTAGATGAAAAAGGTTGTACCGGAAGGCGGCTTTAGAACTGAGGTGGAGAAGAAAGCAGGAAAGAGGATTGAAAAAATCTTCAATCAAAGTCCCGACAGTCTCCAGGTGAAGCTCGATAATTTTCCGAGGTATATCAGACGGCAAAAGCTGACAAGATTGCTCACCCTCTACGAGATATTCAAGAAAATATTGCCAGTCAAGGGTTCGATTATCGAGTGCGGAGTGTACGGAGGATTTAGCCTCATGGCGTGGGCAAACATGAGCGCCGTATTGGAACCCGCAAACCTAACAAGGCGCATATACGGTTTCGACACATTTTCTGGTTTCCCCAGTGTGGGGAAAAAAGATTCAAGCCCGGTCACGAAGCCTAAGAAGAATCAGCTTCGTTCGGATTCTTTCGATGAGCTGACCGAACTGTTAGCCATATATAATTCAAACAGATTCCTGGGCCATATTGGTAAAGTCCAGCTCATCAAGGGTGACGTAGTCGAAACTATTCCGAAATTTGTCTCTCAAAACAGGCATCTCATCGTTAGCCTCCTTTTCCTGGATCTCGATCTATATGAGCCGACAAAAACAGCAATAGAGAATTTCTTTCCGAGGATGCCAAAAGGCGCCATAATAGCCTTTGATGAACTGGATAATCCCATCTGGCCAGGTGAAACGAGAGCCCTCTTAGAAACAATAGGTGTCGCTAAATTAAGGATCGAACGGATCGAGTTTGATCCTTATATCGGTTTCGCAGTGATTGGATGAGGAAAGTATTGTATTATATTTGCCAAGTAATTTGGAGAACCACGTTGATGCTAGAAAAAAGAGAGGCCGATGAATATGTTCCCCTCACCCAACGCGATAAGAAGAACAGTCCTCGATCTGATATATAGAACTAAGAGTCCCCATATCGGCTCATGTTTCTCCTGCGTAGAAATCTTGATAAGCCTGTACTTTCAGATCTTAAACATCTCTCCAAAGAATCCTTTCGATGGCAACAGAGACAGGTTTATCTTGAGCAAAGGACATGCGTGTCCTTCCCTCTATGCCGTCCTAACCGAAGCAGGTTTTGTGACGCGAGAGGAATTGGATGGTTTCGCCGTTGACGGCGGCACGCTTGAGCAACATCCAACAAGAAACCTAGGGCAAGGTATAGAAGTATCAACCGGGTCCCTTGGGCACGGACTTTCCGTTGGGATTGGGATGGCTATCGCCGCAAAAAAAGATAGGAGAAATAGCAGAGTCTTTGTCCTGCTGAGTGACGGAGAACTAAATGAAGGATCTGTGTGGGAAGCGGCAATGTTCGCTTCGCACCATCGTCTTGATAATCTCATTGCGATCGTCGATTACAACAAAATACAGGCTCTCGGGTTTTCTGAGGATATTATAGGGCTGGAATCACTATCTCAAATATGGTCTTCCTTTGGATGGGCTGCCAGGGAAGTAGATGGCCACGATTTTAACCAGATCACGGCAAATCTCGGGGAGATACCATATGCGAAAGACAAGCCGAGCGTTGTCGTCGCCCACACGGTCAAGGGGAGAGGTGTTACCTTCATGGAGAATAATCTTTTGTGGCATTACCGGTCACCAGACATTAGAGAATATGAACTTGCTCTGAAGGAACTAGTAGGATGAGAGAAGCATTTTTTGAAGTTATTGAGGAGATTGCCAGTGTTCGAGACGATATTTTTATTCTTACAGGCGATCTCGGATATAGGTTGTTTGATTCTTTCAGAAAGAATTGTCCGGATAGATTCTTCGATATTGGGGTTGCCGAGTCCAACATGGTAGGGATTGCCGCCGGTCTCGCCCTTTCAGGAAAGATTGTCTACTGCTATTCTATCGTCCCGTTTCTTGTGATGAGGGCGTTTGAACAAATCAGAGTCGATGTGGCCTACCACAATGCAAATGTGAGGTTGGTAGGAGTAGGGGGCGGCCTTTCATACGGTATGGAAGGGTTCACTCATTTGGGAGTTGAAGATTTTGTCTTAATGAGATCCCTTCAGAATATGACCGTTGTCGCGCCTGCGGATGAAATGGAGGCCAGGCAGATAGCAAGGATTTCCAGTGAGCATGAGGGACCGATGTATATCCGGCTCGGAAAAAATGGAGACGATCCGGTTCATAAGGCGACGCCTGAAATGCGTCTAGGTAAGGCATTGAGACTCAGAGAAGGCAAGGATGTCGCTATTTTTGCTATCGGAAATATGGTTGCGGTGGGCTGCCGAGTACTCGATATGCTCAAGGCGAAGGGTGTCGACGTTGAGCTGATTAATATGCATACGGTCAAACCTCTTGACACAGATGCAGTCCTTGAATGCGCGTCAGTACATAAGGCGATTTTTTCCCTTGAGGAACACATTGTAAATGGTGGTCTTGGATCGGCGATAGCCGAGGTACTTTCTGAGAGCGACTATAAGGGCTTCTATAAGCGGATCGGTGTCCCTGAGAGGCTGAATAGCGCTATCGGACATTCCCATTATCTGAGAGAGCTATACGGTCTGACACCCGAAAGAATATTCGACGCCATGATGAAAGAAATGAAAGGGCACTGATTTAGTTATGAAGGTAAAATTTTTCAATTATCCACTTCAGTTCGACGTTCACAAAGATGAATACATGGATATTGTTCAAAACACATTTGCTCGCGGTGCATACATACTGGGCGATGATCTGCAGGCATTTGAGAGAAATTTGGCACAGTTTGTCGGGAGCAAGTATGCCGTGGGCGTTGGTAATTGTACTGACGCGCTGCTTTTGTCAGCCATAGCTGCTGGTATAGGGCCCGGTGATGAAGTCATCTCGGTTTCACATACTTTTGTGGCCACTCTCGAGGTAGTAAAATTTCTGGGAGCAGTTCCCGTACTGGTGGATATCGCTAGCGATCATAATATGGACGTGGACCTGGTTGAGGCGTCCTTTACGCCGAGGACAAAAGCTGTACTGCCCGTTAGTCTTAATGGCAGAGTGTGCGATAATATCGACAAGCTTGAAAGAATTGCCGGGGAACATGAGATAGTGATCATTGAAGATGCTGCGCAATCACTGGGCGCCCGATACAAGAACAGAGGTGCCGGTACATTCGGTTTGATGGGCTGTTTCAGCTTCTATCCTGCAAAACTATTGGGGACGTTCGGAGATGCGGGAGCTATTGTGACGGATGATGAAGAATGTGCGCGCAGACTAAGAATGCTTAGAAATCATGGGAAGGACGAAGCGACGGATATAAAACGTTGGGGTCTCAATTGCCGCATGGACAATATGCACGCGGCAATTCTTAATTATAAGCTCAACATGCTTTCTGATTTGATAAAGAGACGCAGGGAAATAGCAGCAATTTATGATAAGGAGTTATCTCAGATAAACGAGCTGAAGCTGCCTCCCAGACCAATAGAAAACGGAATTCACTATGACGTATATCAGAATTACGAAATTGAGGCGCAGAACAGGGACAACTTAGTGGCATTCTTGAAGAAGAAAGGGATCGAAGTGAGCATTCCATGGGGAGGCAAGGCGGTTCATCAATTCTCCGCCCTGAGACTGAGTCATGGTCCTTTGCCGCACACCGAGGACCTCTTCCAAAAGGTTGTAATGTTACCCCTATATCCGGAACTTAAGAATGAAGAGATTGAATATGTGATTGAGGCAATAAAGGACTTCTATAATGAAAAATGAAGAAGCCAAGCACGATTACACGATCGTGACAGAACTTCCTGGCGCCAGAGGTTCCCGGGAGCAGATAGCGAGATTGTATGCCAGATACGGATTTGCCTCCGAGTTCTGCAAAAACAAAGACGTTCTGGAAGTGGCCTGCGGGGCAGGCATTGGTCTCGGCTATCTCGCCAAACATGCAAGAACTGTGGTTGGTGGCGATATAGACGAAAATAATTTGCGATATGCACGGGAGGTATGTAAAGGACGCATAAATATCGACATTAGAGAACTTGATGCGCAAGATTTACCATATGGTAATGGGACGTTTGATGTTGTAATTCTCTATGAGGCTATTTACTATCTTCCCAAACCGACGAAATTTGTGCTTGAGGCTCGACGAATACTAAAGAATGGTGGTATCATCCTGATCTGCACCACAAATAGAGACTGGTCTGGTTTCAATCCAAGTCCATATAGCCACACGTATTTCTCTGCACCGGAGTTATTCGAACTTCTTCGGAGTGCCAGTTTCAAGACAGTTCTGTATGGCGGTTGCCCGACTCGCGCCAGCACGCTGAAAGATAAGATTATATCCGTTATCAAATCAGGAGCGGTAAAGCTTTGCCTTATACCGAAAACAATGAAGGGCAAAGAAATACTTAAGCGAGTATTCATGGGAAAGCTCACACCGCTGCCCCCTGAGATTCAGGATGATATGGTTGAATACGAACCCCCGATTCCGATAGACCCTATACACCCAAATTCCGACTATAAGGTGTTGTTCGCGGTGGGCTATGTCGCGTAAAGGCATCATGAAATTGATTCTCGGACCATCGACCTCCAAACGCTTTGTGTTCTTCTGCATCGCTGATGCGGTGCTCGTTGTCGTCTCGCTTTTTCTCTCCTTTCTTTTTCACTTCGATTTTACGTTCAATATAGACTACTTCGGCCTGATGACTGAAGTAGTTCTTTTTTTCATCGTCATAAAGATCGCTGCTCTGGCTTCCTTCAGGGTGTACAACATGTCGTGGCGGTACGCGAGCATTAACGATATGTTGAATATCGTGCTCGCGCTAATACTTTCCGAACTCCTTCTCATCGTGATCAGCCTGCCCAATTCACTTCTACCGCCTGTGCCGATCACAAGATTTCCCAAGAGGATATTTCTTGTTGACGGCATCATCTCGCTCTTCTTTGTGGCGGGACTCAGGATGTCGAAGAGGCTCTACCTGGAGGTGATACGCGAACGCGGTATCAGAAAGAAGGGCAAGAGGACTATTATCCTGGGAGCGGGTAACACGGGCGAAATGATTTTAAGAGACATGGCTAGGCTTGGCTACGGCGAGTTCTATCCGGTGGCCTTGCTTGACGATGATACGAATAAGATTGGAACGTTGAGGCACGGGATCAAGGTCAGCGGGAAGACCGACAGGCTTGAGGCCATGATTGCAAAAGAGGCCATTGAAGCGGTAATTGTGGCTATTCCGAGCCTCAGTCACAAGAAACTCAAGGAAATATATGATGTGGCGACAAGGGCCAACGTGGGCACCATTAAGATCGTCCCCCGTATCTACAATTTCGATACACCGGATCTGAATCTCAAATCGCTTGAAGATATCAGTATTGAGGATCTGATCGGCCGCCAGACGGTGCAAATAGATTATAGCCTCATCAAAAATTTCTTGAAAGACAGGATTGTATTAATCACGGGAGCGGGTGGCTCTATCGGCTCTGAGCTTGTCATGCAGATATGCGCTTTTCAGCCCGGCAGGGTCGTTCTCTTCGACATAGACGATACGGACCTCCATGCTATGACTCTCAAGCTCAGCCGTCATTACCCCCACCTGTCGAGCCGGGCGCATTTTGTCATCGGCGACGTGAGAGACGCAAGACGGGTTGAAGAGGTCTTTGCACAATTTAAACCCGAGATTGTTTTTCACGCGGCCGCTTACAAACATGTGCCCATGATGGAGGAGAACGCCAAAGAGGCTGTAAAAGTAAACGTGCTTGGAACATATATCGTTGCTCAAGCCGCTCTCGCGCATCATGTGGAAAGATTCATAATGATCTCCACCGACAAGGCCGTGCGCCCGACAAGTATCATGGGCGCAACAAAAAGGATCGCAGAATATATATGCCAGGCCTTTAACGCGAACGGACAGAAGGATGAGCCGGCCGAAAACAAAGGTGATGAGTTAGATCAAGCTTCCGATAGGAGGGATAAGAGTACCCGTTTTATGTCTGTGCGCTTCGGTAATGTGCTTGGGAGCAGGGGAAGCGTCGTGCCTTTATTTCTCGATCAACTAAAGCACGGCGGCCCTCTCACCGTTACCCACAGGGATATGGTCAGATACTTCATGACCATACCGGAAGCGGTTTCATTGATTTTGCAGGCCTCGACCATGGGTCGGGGAGGAGAGGTTTTTGTCCTCGACATGGGAGAGCCCGTCAAGATCGTTGAACTCGCGGAAGAGCTCATTACCATCCAGGGGCTTGTACCTTATAAAGACATCGATATTGTATTTACCGGACCTCGACCGGGAGAGAAGATCTTTGAAGAGATATTGACGGCCGAAGAGGGAACCGTGGCGAGCAAACATGAAAAGGTCTTCATAGCAAGAAACGGTCAAAAATACAACCCGGCACAGATTGAAGGTATCTTGAAGGAATTCGAAACTCTGATTGCGGATTCGTCAAGTGGCGGTCACGATGATCTTCGGGCTCTGCTCAAGAAGTATGTACGGCATTACGAAGGACAGTAACGGTGCGAACTATGGGGTTGTCAAAGCGACAAAATTATGTTTATTTACAGCATAGTCGTATGATATCAGGTTATTGAGGGTCAAAAATCACATGGCGCACTACTGGTATATGATCGTTGCGGACATGTTGCTCACGTTGATTTCAATTATCTTCGGGCTCATGCTCCGTCTTGAGATATTCAACCCCGGCAGCGAGCTTTTCAACCATTACTTCCGGTCCATATGGCCCTTCAGCCTCCTGGCTATCGTGATCCGACCGGCGTTTCTCTATTATGCGGGCGTATACCGTCGCATCTGGCGGTACGCAACCACGCCCGATTTCATTCAGCTTGTCGGCTCGGTGCTCGCCGGTTCAGTTGTGCTTTTCGTCGTGACCTTTTTTCTCTTCACACCTTCACTGATCGCCGTGTTTCCCAGGTCCCTCTATTTTATGGAGGCCATGATCACCGTTTTGCTCCTAAGCGGCCTCAGGATTCTCATCAAGGCCTCCGAGCGTTACCCGGGTGATATTGACTGGAAGAAGACCGGCATTTTGACAAACAGGCGAGCTCTCATTGTAGGCGCCGGAGACTCGGGCATCAGCATCGCGAGAGAACTGAAAAATAACCCTCAGATGGGACTCAGACCGGTCGCCTTTCTTGATGATGACGCAAAAAAGATCGGCATGAAGACACAGGGACTTTCTATTTTTGGGCCTGTCATAAAGCTCGCCGATATAGTGAGGCGAGAGCGCATCGACGAAGTGATCCTCGCTATGCCGAGCGCCCCGGAGCAGACCTTAAAGAATGTCCAGCACGTATGCCAGAATATCGCTATTACGTGCACGACACTGCCTTCTCTCGGTTCCGTTATGGAGAATAGTGAAGAGACAGGTGATCTTTCCAACTCGTCTCTCGTACTGCCCATGTCAATGCCCGATATTACGGCGGAAGAGATACAGGCCGTTGTCAGGGTCATGCAGTCCCGCAACTTGAGCATCGGTTCGCAAACCGTTGAATTTGAACGATTGATCGCATCTCAGGCTCACTCTAAATATGCCGTGGCGGTCACAAACGGCACTTCCGCCCTGCATCTGTGCATGGTGGCGGCGGATATAGGCCCTGAGCATGAAGTGATTACCACGCCCTTCAGTTTCATATCTTCCGCAAACTGTATCCTATTTGAGAAGGCGCGGCCGGTCTTCGTGGATATCGATCCGGTGAGCTTGAACATGGACCCGGGCATGATCGAGGCTGCAATCACTGAGCGCACGAGGGCCATACTTGTCGTGCATATCTTCGGGCAGCCTGCGGACATGGGGCCGATCCTTGATATCGCAGACAGACACGGGCTCATCGTGATCGAAGATGCCTGTGAGGCCATCGGGGCCGAATATGAAGGAAGGCGCGTGGGCGCCATAGGAAAGGCGGGCGCCTTCGCTTTTTATCCGAACAAGCAGATGACGACAGGGGAAGGTGCTGCGCTTGTTACCAATGACGAGACGTGGGCCAATCTCTTTAAAAGCCTGAGAAATCAGGGCAGGGACAAGTTTGACGGGTGGCTCAACCACTCCCGTCTGGGCTACAACTACCGTATGTCCGAATTGAACGCAGCCGTGGGTGTAGTCCAATTGAAACGGCTCGATGAGCTTCTGAAAAAACGAGATGCAGTGGCCAGGCAATATAATGCCATGCTTGCACCCCTTCACGGGGTCAAGCCTCTAGAGATCGCTCCGACAACCACGAGGATGAGCTGGTTTGTCTATGTGGTGCATATTTCCACGGGTGTGAAAAGGGATACGGTGATTGATCGCATGGCCAAAGCAGGCATTCCCACGAGGCCCTATTTCACACCAATCCATCTCCAGCCGTTCTATCGGGAAAGGTTCGGCTTCAAATCCGGAGATTTTCTCCGGGCAGAGGCAGCCGGCGAGTCCATTATCGCTCTTCCTTTTCATACGAACATGAAGGAGGAGGAAATTGAGGTTGTTTGCAGGGCGCTCAAACGCGTGTTGACGGACGCATAGAATCGGGCGACAAAGGGGACCTGTATGACTGAGATACAAAAAGCAATCATAACGATCTCATGTGCACTCATTATATTCGCGACAGCGAGCGGGGCTCTCTTTGCCATCGACTCGGAGCTGACCAGGCAGACGCTTGTTAACGTCAAGGGCGTATCCGTTGTTATCGAGGAGCTTCAGCCGGACATCCAGAAATATGCCCCACGGTTCGGGCTTACCAAGGGAGAGTTGCAGAAGGACATAGAGGAGAGACTTGCAAAATCAGGACTCGCCGTGCTTAAACAGGAACAGTGGCTGAAAACCAGCGGCAGACCCATACTCTATATCAGCATTAATACCCATGAGTCCGAGAAATATTGGTACGCCTACACGATCATCGTTGATTTCAGGCAACTTGTGACGCTGGAGGCCAGTCCCAACATGAAAACACTTGCGAGCACATGGTCAGTAGACATGGCCGGGGTTGCGAACATAGGGAACCTTAATCTCATAAGAAACAACGTGGGGGTCCTTGTAGACAGATTCATCGAGGCCCGTCAATCAATCGTTTCGAAAGGCAAGTGAGGGGGAATCAAGCATTGACAGAGGTATTGACGAATGTTCCGTACGCGATGATAAGAGAGAATATCCGGCGTATTAAAGAGTTTGGGGTAGGCATAGAAATCTATTTTGATAACGATGCTATAGACCGGGTAGGGCGTGAGGATGCAAAGATGCTCTCCAGTCTTCTCGACAATGAAGGGATCGTCTGCACAGTCCACGCGCCCTTTATGGATTTGAGCCCCGGTGGTGTCGATCATACCATACGAAGCATCACCAAGGACAAATTGAAGAAGTCGATCGAGATGGCAAATATACTGCATGCCAAAGGGATCGTCTGCCACGGCGGGTATAATAAATGGTTCTACGACGGGCGAGCGCAGGTATGGCTCAATGCGAGCCTCGATACCTGGGAGGACGTGCTCAAAGAGGCCGACAAGGATCTTCCCGTGATGATAGAGAATATCTTCGAAGAAGAACCATCGACCCTGATCGAGCTCTTGGGACATTTCGAGGGCAAGGGCCTCTATTTCTGTTTTGACTCGGGTCACTTCAATCTTTTCTCCAAGGTTTCTGTTGAGAATTGGCTCATGCCTTTGAGCAAGAAGATACGGGAGATGCACCTCCACGACAATCGAGGCGCATCTGACGATCACATGCCTATCGGCATGGGGACTTTCCCTTTCCGGGAACTGAAAAGACTGATAAGTCGTCTTGACGGTATACTCTATACCACGGAGATCCACGACCAGAACTACGCTGCGGAAAGCATAAAAAGATTAAAGGAGTTTCTATCATAATATGGCCTACAGAATAGAAGTCTCATACAAAGACAACGTGAATGACGTACCGGCGGGGAAACTAAGAAAGAGGATAAAAACCGATTTCGGTCTTGAGATCCAAGCGGCCCACGTGGTCGACGTCTATACCGTTGATGCGGTGACGGACGAACGCACGGTGGAGATCATGGAGAGTGATGCGTTTGTGGATCCGGTGATTCAGAAGAGCATAACAGACGGTTTCACCCTCTTTGATGCCGACTGGGTCATAGAGGTCGGCTTCAGACCGGGGGTCACGGATAACGTGGGAAGGACTGCGAAAGAAGTAATCGAGGCGATTCACGGTGCGGCCTTCCAGAACGGCGAGGCGGTCTACACTTCACGGATGTATTTTCTGAAAGGGTCTTTATCGGAGCATGACGTGAAGGCCATTTCCGAAGGCATGCTGGCAAACACGCTGATCAATAGATACGGCTATAAGACTATAGCCCAATACAAAGATGATCAAGGCATGGGCGTCTTTGTTCCTAAAGTGGCGCTTGGCGCGGAGCCTATCGTCGAAACCTTTGATTTCGGTATGGACATGGAGAGGCTTCTCAAGATCAACAGAGAGAGAACCTGGGCGCTGTCCCGGGAAGAGTTGAGCGTGATCAGGGAATACTTTGCCGGCGCCGATGTGAGAAACAAGAGAAACGGAGCGGGACTTGACGAGAAGCCCACGGATGTCGAGATAGAAGTTATCGCGCAGACATGGTCCGAGCACTGCAAGCATAAGATATTCAATGCCTCCATCGATTACGAGGAGGACGGCAAGAGAGAGCGGATTGAGAGTCTCTTTAAGACGTATATCGTGGGATCTACTCAGGCCATAAGGGACAAGAAGGGGAAGAAGGATTTCTGCCTCTCTGTTTTTAAGGACAACGCAGGCGTGATTAAATTCAACAAACGCTATAATCTGGCCTTCAAAGTCGAGACCCATAATACGCCATCCGCGCTGGATCCCTATGGCGGGGCGCTGACCGGCATCGTGGGCGTGAACCGCGACCCCTTCGGCACGGGCAAGGGGGCGAAACTCGTGTTCAACACGGACGTTTTCTGCTTTGCCGTGCCCGATTATAAGGGCGACATACCTCCCAGGCTGCTTCATCCAAAGAGGGTCTTAAACGGAGTAAGGGAAGGGGTGGAGCACGGGGGTAATAAGAGCGGCATCCCCACCATCAACGGGTCGCTCGTGTTCGACAGGGGATATCTCGGCAAGCCGCTGGTTTTTTGCGGTACCTGCGGCATCATGCCCGTGAAAATTCAGGGGGAAGAGTCTTATCTTAAGAAGGCCCGAAAAGGAGACTTTATTCTCATGGTCGGGGGGCGCATCGGGAAAGACGGGATACATGGGGCGACCTTTTCGTCAGAAGAGCTTTCCGAGGCTTCACCAACGAGCGCAGTCCAGATCGGAGACCCCATCACCCAGAAGAGGATGACCGATTTTCTTTTGATCGCCAGAGACCGCTGTCTTTACACATCCATTACCGATTGCGGTGCCGGAGGTCTTTCCTCGTCTATTGGAGAAATGGCGACCGATACGAACGGATGTGTCATTCACCTCGAGCGGGCGCCGCTCAAGTACCACGGCCTCTCACCGTGGGAAATACTCCTGTCGGAGGCCCAGGAGAGGATGACGGTTGCCGTGAGTAAGGAACATCTCGATAGCTTTCTCGATCTCTCCCGAAAGATGAACGTGGAGTCCACGGTGCTCGGCCAGTTTACCGACACGGGCATGTTCCACGCGCTATACGGCGGCAAGACCGTGGCCTACCTGGACATGCAATTCCTGCATGAGGGACTTCCCAAGATGGACCTGAAAGCGACATGGCAGCGCGTGATCGTAGACGAAGAGCCGCTTGCCGAGCCCACAGATTGCCTTCACGCGCTCACCGGTGTGCTCAGACGATGGAACGTGTGCAGCAAGGAGTACGTGGTACGACAGTACGACCATGAAGTGCAGGGTGGAAGCGTGATAAAGCCGCTGACCGGTGAGAAAAATGACGGACCGAGCGACGCAGGAGTGGTGCGGCCGGACCTCGCAAGCTTAAACGGCGTTGTGGTGAGCCACGGTATATGTCCCAAGTATAGCCGCTTTGACACCTACCACATGATGGCCTGCGCGGTGGACGAGGCCATTAGAAATAATCTCGCCTCTGGCGGTTCTTTGAAGAGGATGGCGTTACTCGATAATTTCTGCTGGTCCGATCCGGTGGCCTCAGAAAGAAACCCCGAAGGAGAATACAAGCTTGCCCAGCTCGTGCGGGCGAATAGGGCGCTCTATGACTACACGACCTTTTTTGGAACCCCGTGCATCTCCGGGAAGGACAGCATGAAGAACGATTATATGTTCAATGATATAAAGATTTCCGTGCCGCAGACGGTCCTCATGTCGGCCATATCTGTGATTGACGATGTGAGAAAAACAGTGACCATGGATGTGAAAGAGAAAGGCCATATGGTGGTCGTGGTCGGTAAGACCTATGCGGAGTTGGGAGGCTCAGAATACTTTGCCCATTTTAACCGCCAGGGCAATATCCCTCCCAGGGTGCGCCCGGGTATTGCCAAAAAGACCTACGTCGCCCTCGAGCGAGCCATAAAGCTCGGTATTATCCGGTCCTGCCATGATGTCTCCGATGGCGGCCTGGTGTGCGGTCTTGCCGAAAGCTCGTTTGCGGGCGGTCTGGGCATAGAGATAGATTGCGCCCGGATACCGAGTCAGGGCATCTATCGCGACGATTTTCTGCTCTTTTCCGAATCGCAGAGCAGATTCCTGGTGACGATGAGGGATGGGGACTTACCTGCCTTTGAAAAAATCTTCAAAGGTGTGCCGTTTGGCGTGGCCGGAAGGGTACGAGACGATGAACGGTTTATGATCCGGGGTATGAATGGCAATCTTATCATCGATACTCAGATCGGTCTGTTGAAGGACGCCTGGCAGGCGCCCTTCAAGGAACAGTTCTAAAACGCGGAGGGCATTCTCAAAGATAACGCCGAATCAGTTGTTAACAGCCCTTAGTCGTTCGTTCTTGATTTTATTCTGGCTGTCCACGTAGACTTTTTTCGGCTGAAAAGATTTCAATTCAGATTCATTGAAGGAACCGTAGGTGACAATGATAATCATGTCACCTTTTTTTGCTTTATGGGCCGCAGCTCCGTTGATACAGATTACGCCGGAGTCTGCCTCTCCCCGGATTGCATAGGTGGTAAAACGCTCACCTGATGTAACGTTATAGATATCCACCTGTTCATAGGGGATGATATCGGCTTTCTCCATAAGATGAGAGTCAATAGTGATGCTCCCTTCGTAATCAAGGTTGCTTTCCGTGACTATCGCCCTGTGGATCTTTGACTTCATCATCCTTCGTTCCATGTTAAGCCTCCGTTAAAATGGTATTATCTATGAGTCTTGTTTTTCCTATACGACAGGCAATAGCCAGCACGGCCCTCTTGCCCACGTTTGTAAGGTCTTCAAGCGTGGCGGTATCGCAGACGTTTATGTACTCGATGTTGATTCCTTCCTTTTGACGTAGCATACCCTCCACCTCTTTTTTGATCACGGCCGTATTCCGCTCACCTTCTCTGAATAGTTTTTCCGCCTTTTTCAAGGATGCGTTGATAAGTAACGCCTTGTCACGTTCAGCCCCGGTGAGGTAGGTGTTACGGGAACTCATGGCCAGCCCGTCCTTTTCTCTGACCGTGGGATAGCCCACGATCTCAATATCCATATTCAGGTCCCTTACCATCTTCTCAATGATGACGAGTTGCTGGAAATCCTTTTGCCCGAACACGGCGACATGGGGCTTGACGATGTTGAAGAGTTTTGTCACCACGGTGGCAACCCCCACGAAGTGGCCGGCCCGTGTTTTCCCGCAGAGATGGTCTTCGAGGTTTTTTACTTCCACGTACGTTGAAAACCCTTGCGGGTATATATCGTGTGCATCAGGAAAGAAGATGACGTCGGCCTTTTCGTGTTTAAGAAGCGCCGCGTCTCTGTCAAAATCACGAGGATACTTGGCGAGGTCCTCAGTGGGCCCGAACTGTATGGGGTTCACGAAGATACTGACAACCGCAATGTCGGCGAGTTCCCTGACTTTTGCCACGAGAGAGAGATGCCCCGTGTGGAGATACCCCATGGTCGGAACAAACCCGATTTTTCTTGTTCTCCGTGCCTCTTCGGAGAACGCCTGCATCTCTTTAACGGTCTTTACGATCTTCATTTCAGTGATATGAATGGGCGTCGTCAGGAAAGGTGCCCGTCTTTACCTCGTCCACGAATGTTTTCACCGCTTGTTCGATTTCCTGCTGGAGATTGAGATAGGTCTTGACGAATTTAGGCCTTAATTCACCGGCGAGTCCCACCAAATCGTTTATCACGAGGACCTGCCCGTCACAATCCGGACCTGCCCCGATGCCTATAGTAGGTATGGACAGCGCATCCGTTATCTGTTTGGCAAGTCCCCTGGGCACGCCTTCGATGACAACCATAAATGCACCAGCCTCCTCTACGGACCTGGCGTCTTCGAGGAGTTTTGCCGCGGTATCGCCTTTTCCCTGCACCTTGTGACCGCCCATGCGGTGGATGGACTGCGGCGTGAGACCGATATGGCCTACGACCGGTATGTCGATGTCGACAATCGCCCGGATGGTCTCCTTCATATTGGATCCGCCCTCCAGCTTCACCGCCTCCGCCCCGCTCTCCTTAATCATCCTGCCGGCGTTTCGTTTTGCCTGTTCGATGCTCTCCTGATAGGACATAAAAGGCATGTCGATGATAACGAAGGCGTTTCTCACAGCCCTGGCCACGGCTTTTGTGTGATGGATCATGTCTTCAACGGTAACCGGCATGGTGTTGGGGTAGCCGAGGATGACGGTCCCCACTGAGTCTCCAACAAGGATCGTATGTACCCCCGCGCCATCGAGGACTTTGGCCACAGGGTAATCGTACGCGGTGAGCATGGCAATCTTTTCTTTGCCTTTCATGCCCTTAAGAATCGGTACGGTCATCTTATCCATCGTTTACCCCTCAAAACAAAAAGCCTTCTGAACGTGCTCAGAAGGCTTATAATTACAATCCCTTCCGTCTCGGTCCAGATGGATCCAAGCGGTATATATAATAAAATGCATCTTATTTGGGAAAAAGTCAATATTTATTTCTGCAGGGTTTACGGGGTGGATTGACCATGAATGTCGAACCAAACCGCGAGAGCAGAGTCCCTCGCCTATCGGATGGTCAGGACCTCTTTCAAGTCCGGCACTTCTTGTTTAAGGAGCTTTTCTACCCACAGACCGAGGGCATAGTCACCGCATCAGTGAAGTCTTCCACCCGAGAGCCTGACCGTAACTGTCTTGGCTTCTTTATCGGCGCTCACAAATTCTGCCTCGCCGTCGGCAAGTTCGTCAAATTTGGGATTGAGGCGAATAATCGCTTCCCGTACTGTCTCCCCGAGGGTCATTTACATCCCGTCGTTCGTATATTCCCCGCGTTCCAGCATATGGATAAACGCCTCGTCATCGTCGAAAAATTCGTCGTACGTCAGTTCTTTAATGACCGTACTGCTCCCACAGTTCGGGCAAAAGAGCTCCCGAGAGGGCACCTCCCCCTCGAAAAATGCGTATCCGCACAGGTTGCACGTGTATTCATCAGGTATCCGCACATTTCCTCCTTATGTTCTTTCCAGACACCGGTTTCTCCGTCCACTACAATAGTCTATACTTATTCAGCGCATTGTCAATACCGTGCGCTTGGGCCTTCTGTCAAAAGAATTCCCCCAGTATCATTTTGAAGTTTCTCTCTACCACCTTTTTACCCCGTATGATCTCTCCGTGTCCCGGTACCAGGTACTCGATGTCGAGCTCGGCTAGCGTCGCGATACTCGCCTTCAAGGCATTGATGTCGCTTCCTGTGAGATCCGTTCTGCCTATACCCATGGAGAAGAGGGTATCTCCTGATATGAGGAGCCTCTTCTCTTGCCAGTAAAGGCAGACAGAACCGGGAGAATGGCCCGGCGTCTTGATGACCGTAAACTCTTTGTCCCCCAGGTTGAACGATCCTTGACTCAAGAGGAGCGTGAAGGGTTTCTTCGGCGCCTCGCATCCTGTCATGAGAAAGAGCTCCTTGCCCCCGTTTGTGAGATAGGAATGTTCGTCCTTGCTGATAGCCCGTAATGTGTCGTCTCCAAAATATTCCATGGCTTCTATATGGTCCGGATGAGAGTGGGTACCGATAAGGAGTTTCACTTCGCTCACGTCTTTACCGTCGTTTGCGAGACCTGTGGACACGTGGTGAAAGAGTCGTGCGTGACCGGGGTCTATAAGTGCCGGTACCTGCCCGTCGATAAAGACCGTGTTACAGTTGTTCGCTTCGTAGGAAAGCCAGATATACAGGTAGAAATCGTCAAAAAGTTTCATATCTTAGATTCCTTCACGCGATTTCGCGCAGCGGACCTAAATTCTGATTTTTTCAACGTCCGTGTCTCTCCTTTCGATGGTATGTGTGGCCGGTGAACCGTTACGCGATTCTATCGTGATCAGGGGTCCTGTGTGCTTGCCATAGAAGGCCATGACGTTTGCCGTAGTTTCGACGATCTCCTGGGTGGGTACACCCTTGAAGAGGCCTTTCGGTCCTTTGAAGTTGACCGGGGAAAACAGTATGTAAGGGGGCTCAAACAGGGATTCGAGATGTGCGTTTTCTTCCTGGTTTCTTCCGAGAACAAGAAGGGTATCACGGGTCGGCCTGAAATACCTCCCGATGGTGATGAGCTCTATGTCCTTGGGCGTAAAGGCTATGCCGCCCGACATGAGATCTTTGAGCTTGTGGGCGAAGATGGGGTCGGTGAGCAGACAGCCGCCTCCGGGTCGGGCGAACTCTTTGAGACCATAATGAGACACCAGGTTGTACTGCACTTCCCGTGATCTGCCCGATACATCGAGGAGCCTTTCCCGATCTATAATACCTTCGAGCTCCGGCTGCGTCGAGGGGAGGAGCCTGGCTGAAAGCGGTCTCACAATGAGACCCTGAAGGCCACTTTTTTTCTCAATCAGCTCTATGGTGTGCCTTTTCTGGGACATGGGGCGCTGGCCAAGCACTTCTCCGGTAATGAGAAATCCCGCACCTTCGCTCGCCATCACTTCACGAGTCTTTTGCAACATGAATATTCTACAGTCGATGCAGGGGTTCATGTTCTTCCCGTAGCCGTATCGAGGATGCTTCACGATCTCGATGTATTCGTCCCCCTTATGCTGTGTGATAAGGCGTATATCGAGTTCTTGCGCTGTCCTGACAGCCTGCAGTCCCCGCTCTTTGTCGCTCTTGCTTGCGAAGTGAGAGGTAAAATGGAGGCCCACAACCTCAATCCCCTGGTCGAGGATAAGCCTGGTAGAAAGGGTACTGTCGAGACCCCCGGAAAGAAGAGATACAGCTTTTTTATTCATATAGAACGACTTTTGGGGCATAAGCACGGGCTACGGGTCAACGTGCAACGAAAGCCCATAACTCTCTGCGTATGGTCCCTTATCTTTCCTCCAGCGTCTTCATAACGATGCCTGTGTCGAGGCCGGGTAGCGGCGCCACCGGGCTCGAAAGAAGAAAGCTGCCTCTGCCAATCCATTCTTTCAGTATTGACGCTATTTCCTTAGCCTTTGAATAGCTCGATATGGGGTATGTGGGCACCTTCTTTCCGTTTACCATGATCGCCCCCGACTTTAATTGCGCATAGGTGACCTCACAGATACTCCTGGAAATTCGTTCGGGATAGTCATGGGAATAATCCACGACCTGGGCCTTGAAATCCTCGTCACTTCTCGAAGTGAAATACGCCATTTCTTCATCAAGGACCGGTATGGGTATGCCGAGACCGATGAAGATGGTGGCGCCGTATCCCACGAAACTGGCGCCCTTGAGAAAGTCCGGGCTCATCTTTTTTGCGTCGCCGATCACGGCAAGGGTGCCCGCTCCCGCTCTCGGAAGTCCGTCCGGGCTCCGTAGCGCCGAGGGATTGTGTTGCGTGCCGTTCCACGCCACAAAGCCGAGACTGCCACCCAGAAAGATCCTGGTCCCGATCCCGATCGTCCGGTACTTCGGGTCTTTGAGCAAGGGGGAGAGCTGGCCGGCGCTGCAATAGTTGGCGCTGTTCAGGTTTGGCTTAATGGAGCCCATGTAGGTATGGATCATCTTACCCGACTCATTTACCGCCACATTATAGTTCTGGTAGCTGTTTCTCGGGTTATAAAGATAGGCTTCATTGACGGTATCTTTATTAATGTATGTTTCAATCTTCTTCCGTGGATAGCAGTCAGTGCCGTATGCGGTTGCCGTGAGCTTTATATCTTTTCCGCTCACGAAATCTTCAATCACGTGTCCTCCTCCGTACTTAAAGGCCCCGGGGTAAACCGTATTACGCGGGTCGTCATCGGGGGATGCGGTGGCCCCGATGTAGAGATCAACAGCGGCAATTCCACAGTAGGCAGGTACGTCGTTCAGATAGCATTTGCCCCCGCCGATCTTTATCCTCGGCTTTGAGTGGCCCACATTGAGAAACATGCCGCTTGAACACATAGGACCGAAGGTGCCCGTTGTCACGACGTCAACGTACTGGGCCGCCTTCTTGGCCCCTTTCGATCTGGTTATGTCGATCATTTCCTCGGCAGTGACAACAACAACCTTACCATTCTTGATCTTCTCATTGATCTCTTCGATTGTCTTCAATGCCCCATCCTCCTCACGCCTTAGGCCCTGTATAAACGAGTTTCGAATGTGATGATCGAGTTTAAATTATACAACAATTCCTGATTTTAATCGACTGTCACGTTGAACTTGATCTCCGCCTCAGATCTTCGCCCGTAGATCGGGATGATCCTTCCCCCTGACCGAGCGCCCATGGCGGCGAGCCCCGTCTTTAACAGAGAGCGCGCCGAGACCGTCGTGTAATGGTCTTTCTCAAGGGTCACACCTCCAATGGTCGAAAGCACATCTTCGCAGACTCGAAGACCTGTGCCGAAGAAGACACAGGGCGTCTTTACCATGTCGGTTACGGCTTCAGGTTTCACCGCACGGTAATCGGTAAGCCGTGTGAGGGTCCCCTTTGAAGCGAAATAGAGCGCACGGAAGACCTCACCCTTTTTTGCGTCGATGAGCGGACAGAGATACGTTTCCTCGAGATGCACTAAGGACATGGCGAGAACATCAAGCGTAGAAACGCCAACGAGGGGTATTTTGAGGGCCGAGCTCATGCCCTTAGAGAAGGCCAGACAAACCCTGACTCCGGTGAAAGAACCCGGACCGAGGGTGACGAATATAGCGTCTACGTTCTCGATCGTCTGCGCGTTGTGACTCAGGATGTCCGAAACTGCATGCGCTATGATTTCAGAAGGACGGGGTTCTTTTAGGTTCCTCTCTTCAATGAGAGCCTCCCCCTGAGCCAGGCCAATATTGAGGAGGTCCATGGAGTTGTCGATGGTGAGTATGAGCATGTGGGTGTACAGCGTCAGGGCGAGAACTTGCTCGACAAGATTCTGAATTTGGACACCAACGCAGAGATAAAGTAACGCGCCTTCTCGAGTAGGCCGCCAGCCCCTCCGAGTCGTTGGATATCGTTAAACAGGGCGAAAGCCATGAGCAAGATAATGATTGTTAACCCTATCTTCTGCGCGATTTCTATGGTTTTCTCTGAAGCCCTTTTTCCCGTTATGATTTCGATGAGATTGAAGAGTATATGGCCCCCATCCAGAACCGGTATGGGGAGGAGGTTAATAACGCCGAGACTGATGCTGATGAGTGCGGCGAAGGAAGCGAGACTCCACAAACCGCCCTCGGCGAGCTTTGTTCCAAGCTGCAGGATGGTGATGGGTCCACCGATCTCTTTGGCTGGAATGCGTCCCACTATCATGCGGTAGAGCCCGATGACCGTCTTTTCCACCACGTTATAGGTCTCATACATTGCCATGGGTATGGCGCTCAAGACATTTTCTTTCAGCTCCTCCGACGCCCCGAGTCCAACGATCCTCATCTTTCTCGCATTGCCCAGAGCGTCCTTGGCCTCGACTTCCTGAGGCGTAATCACAACACTGAAATCTTTACCATCCCTTCGAAAGGTGAAATGCAAGGGTCCCGGGTCTGCGAAGGCGATTTCCCAGCGGAGGTCACTCCACTCAAAGATTCTTTTACCCTCAACACGGACAATGACATCACCCGAACGAACGCCGGCTTCATAGGCCGGATAACCTTTCTCCACGATCCCCACCTTTGTCCCTACGGTGTGTCCGCTTATCAGGAAGCAATAGGAAATGAGTGACGCGAAGAGCAGATTGAAAAAGGGGCCGGCAAAAACAATAAGAAACCGTTTGAACGGAGGTTTATGCGAGAAGGACCTGTGTTGTTCTTCTTCCTCGACCTTTTCGTCCGGGGATTCGCCGAGAAGCTTTACGTATCCCCCAAGGGGTACGGCCGAGATTGCGTATTGGGTTTCTCCCCCTTGGTACTGAAGGAGTTTCTTTCCGAAACCGAGAGAGAATTCAAGCACCTTTACCTGAAAGAGGCGGGCCGTTATATAATGGCCGAATTCGTGCACTATAATGAGAACGCTTAAGGCTATAATGGCAAATAGAAAATCAATCATAAGCTACCTCGTTAGTTCTGTTATGTGCGTTCTCGCGTACGCCTCTGTTAAGTCATGTATATGCCACACCGTGTCGAGGTCTTCGACGATATTCTGCTGCGGATGATGCGCAAGAGCCTCTTCCACGATGCGGGGAATATCGGTGAACCGAATTTTCCCTCCGATGAAGGCTTGAGAGGCCACCTCATTGGCCGTGTTTAAAGCAATAAGTGCGCTGTCTCCAGAAAAGAGGGCGTCATAGGCGAGCTTGAGCGCCGGAAACGTATCGAGATCGGGAGAATGAAAGGAAAGGCTGCCGATGTCTTCGAGAATGAGCTTTCTCACCGGCAGGGACATTCTGTGGTAATCGTTTAATGCATAGGCAATGGGAATTTTCATGTCTGGATATGCCATATAAGCCATGAGAGAACTATCTGTCAGCTCGACAATCCCGTGGATGATGCTCTCCGGATGTATGAGCACTCGTATGTCGCGCGGATCCATATTGAAAAGCCATCTCGCCTCGATGACTTCAAGACCCTTATTCATGAGGGTAGCCGAGTCGAGGGTAATCTTCTGCCCCATTTTCCAGGTTGGGTGTCTTAGGGCCTGCTCGGGCTTCACGTTTTTGAGATCCTCTTTTTTATGGTTTCTAAAGGGACCGCCTGATGCAGTGATGATCAGTGTGCTGACCTCTTTTCTCGGCATCGCTGACAATAATTGATGGAGCGCTGAGTGCTCGCTGTCAACCGGTATAAGCTTTCGCGGCATCGTGCTCGTGAGATCCATGATGATTCTACCCGCCATAATAAGGGATTCTTTATTGGCAAGGGCAAGGGTTTTTTTGTTTCTTAAGGCCGCTATGGTGGGCTCGAGGCCGATGCTTCCTGGCAGGGCGTTAAGGACGATGTCGCAATCCATGCCCGTCATCTCTTTCATACCTTGTGCTCCGGACAGGAGTCTTCCTTTGCCCATCCTTACTGCATCGCCCTGGGTTTCGTCATAGACACACACGTACTCAGGTTTGAATTTCCGGATTTGACTGTTAAGAAGATCTGTCTGATTCCTGCACGCGAGACCGAATACTTGAAGGCTTTCGTTTTCGTGATCAATGACTTCAAGGGCCGCTCTGCCGATGGAACCAGTCGAGCCAAGAACCAGGACCTTCTTTCTCATACCGCTCACCCTTTCCACGCTGTGCATATATAGAGGAGGGGCGCCGTGAAAATGAAGCTGTCTATCCTGTCGAGGATTCCGCCGTGTCCCGGTATGAGGGAGGAGGAGTCTTTTCTGTGAAGCACACGTTTTCCCATGGATTCGAGTAAGTCTCCTGCCTGGCCCAGGACACCCATAGCGGCTCCTATTCCGAGAGACGCCGCCATGCCGAAATGTAGTAGTCTGTGTGATAGACAAATAACGGCCATGCTTCCCAGGATGGCCCCGATAAGTCCTTCATAGGTCTTTTTCGGACTGATTTGTGGCGCGAGCGGTCTCCTGCCGAACTTTTTTCCCAGAAAATAGGCGCAGGTATCACTCGCCCAGATTGTTAAGAGGAGAACGAGGGGGAAGAGGCTTGAGAGCTGCTTTAGTAAATATACCGCGAACAGGGGGAGGACAATGAAGACCCCGCCAAAAAGTTGGGCCGCTATTCCCGTCACAATGTCCCGGTTGACGTCCTGTCTGTCTCCCGCGCGGTTGAAGAGCAGGAAGAGAAGATAGATGAGAGGCGAGGCGATTAGACAGAGAAGATAGAAGTCAAAGGCCTTTGAGTATAGCGGTGTGAGGCTCACAAGGGCGAGCGCAATAAGAAGATATTTTCCCGGCACGTGCGCCATATGGACAATCTCATAGAAGGCGAGGAGGACTACCAGGGCGATAAGAGCAAAGAACCCTGGGTCCGGCAGAAAATAGAAAAGCGCGGCTACAAAGGGGGCGAGAATAGATGCGGCCAATACGCGTTTCTTCAGTTCTCCCAATCAGCTTTCCTTTACCTTTCCGAATCTTCTCTCTCTCCGGGTGAATTCTCTCAGCGCTTCCAGATAAGCTTTTTTTCGGAAATCGGGCCAGAATATCTCCGTCACGTATATTTCCGTGTACGCTATCTGCCACAAAAGGAAGTTGCTGATCCGCATTTCACCACTAGTTCTGATCAAAAGATCGGGATCGGGAATAGCGCCGGTGTACAGGTATTTCTTGAATGCTCTTTCGTCTATTTTCTTGAGCACGCCTTTTGTTGCGTCTCTTACCATGCCCTTCACTGCATGCACGATTTCTCTTCGGCCGCTGTAACTCATAGCGAGGTTCAGGCAAAGGTTCTTGTTCCTGGTCGTTTTGTTTACAACGGAGCGGATCTCTTCCTGGAGTTTTTTGGGAAAGTCTTCTATCTCGCCGATGACGTTGAACCGTATGCCTTTGTCCATCATGAGGGGGAGCTCATTCTTGAGATATGTGCTCAAGAATTTGAGCAATGTTCTCACCTCTGTTTGGGGTCGCGCCCAATTTTCTTTTGAAAAGGCATAGAGCGTAAGGTAGGGAATTTTCAGTTCGCAGGTTGTAGTGACGATCTCTCGCACCGATTCCGCCCCCACCCTGTGGCCCTCCACCCGCGGTAGCTTCTTTCGCTTGGCCCACCGTCCATTACCATCCATTATGATTGCGACATGGGTGGGAAGTTTATCGAGTTGTATGCTATCCATTCGTGGTTGCCGTCAGATCGCCAGTATCTCTTTCTCTTTTTCCGTGTATGTCTTTTCTGCA
>Ga0335069_10003306_pt1 | contig 24463 bp, 16 predicted proteins | sample Lox_Sample_11_FD_206714 | JGI IMG/M metagenome (GOLD analysis project Ga0335069, IMG submission 206714) | Soil microbial communities from Loxahatchee National Wildlife Refuge, Florida, United States - Lox_Sample_1.1 | ecosystem: Environmental > Terrestrial > Soil > Wetlands | place: USA... | reverse complement strand
ACGCAATCGGGCAAGCTCTACTATTTCACCTACAAAGATTACGTGGCGATTCGAAATGAGGCGCAGTTGGTAGGCGCGCTCTCGCCGGTGCTGAACCGGGAGGATATCCGCGCGGTCAGCGATTACGGGTCCACGAATGGGCAAGTGTTCGGGGTGGCGGGTGATTACAACCAGATCCGCAACGTGCCGATTGAGCCGGGACGCTGGTTCAACAACGAAGACAACGGGGAACGCCGGCGCGTTGCCGTTGTGGGCTGGGAACTGCTGAAGAACATGTTTCCCGGGCGTCCGGCGGTGGGGTCCTCCATCCTGCTCAACGGAATCAGCTTCGAAGTGATTGGAGTTGTGGCCAAGGTAGGCCGCGACGGGAACAACGGAACGAATTCGCGCATATTCATCCCGATCGATACGATGCGAGACCTGTTCCCACTGACGAAAGCAAATTCCGAAGATGCGATTTCGTTTCTGAATTATCGTCCGATCACCAAAGACCTGCACGCCGAGGCGAAAGAAGAGATCCACCGGATCATCGCCCGCCGGCACGGGTTTGATCCTTCGCTGCAAGATGCGTTTCAGGATTGGGACACGATCGAGAACATGCGGCGGGTCGGAAAGATATTCGACGCGATGGACTGGTTCCTGGGCGTCGTGGGAGTGGTGACACTCGGACTCGGGGCGATCGGGATCATCAACATCATGCTGGTTTCGGTAACGGAGCGGACGAAGGAGATCGGGTTGAGGAAGGCGCTGGGCGCCACGTACCGCGCGATCCTGACGCAGTTCTTCATCGAAGGCGCTTTCCTGACCGCATTCAGCGGGGGCATCGGACTGGCGATCGCGACTGGATTCGTGACTCTGCTCGCCATGCTGCCGTCGCCGGAAGGATTCGATACGCCGCGGATCATTCCAGCTTCGGCGCTGGCGGCGATCGGGTCACTGGCCATAGCGGGAATTGCCGCCGGCTTGTACCCGGCACGGAAGGCGGCGCTCTTGCCTCCGGTGGAAGCTTTGCGGCAGGAGTAGTTCTTGTGAACCATCGGCGCCGAGAGTACTCCAGCGCTTGCAGGATGCTTCGAGCCGGCCGGCTTTGTGGATAGGATGACGCGGAATTGAGAGCCATATGATCGTTGACCTCGCAACACAGGCGTACAACGCGCTCCGGCACAACCGGCGACGGAGCATGCTGACCATGCTGGGGATGGCGTGGGGCATTGCCACGGTGGTGCTGCTGCTGGCGTACGGCACAGGATTCGAGCGAGGGTTGTGGTCGGCGTTCCGGTCGTTCGGGACGAACCTGGTTTTCATCTTTCCCGGACGAACGGAGTTGCAGGCGGGCGGAACGAAGGCAGGAACGCAGGTACGCCTGACGGTGAACGACGTGGAGTGGGTCCGCGCGGAAGTACCTTTGCTGAAGCGGCTTTCGCCGGAGGCCTTCAAGAACTGCGTGGTGGCGTTTGGAACGCGCAGCTCAACTTACGGCGTCAGCGGGGTATACGCGTCTTATGGACGCATGAGGAAGCTCGATCTGGGCGAGGGAAGTTTCTTTACTGCGGCCGACGATTTCACACACACGCGTGTGGCGGTGATCGGGTCGGATGCGAAGAAGAAGTTGTTTTCAGGGCAGAACGCAATTGGGGAAAATCTTAGGCTGGATGGAATTTCGTACAAGATCATCGGAGTCCTGAAACACCAGGTGCAAAACGGGGACGACAACATCAACGAGCACGTGTACGTTCCGTACAGCGCGATGAGCGATCTGACCAATACCTATTACCTGAATTCGATGGTCATGGAATACGAAGGCGATCACTCGAAGGTGGTGCAGGCGGTGCGGAATTCGATGGCGTTCCATCATGGATTCGATCCGAAGGATCACCGGGCCATTTTCGTATTCGATGTCTTTGCCGACTTGCTGGATTTGCAAGTGATTTCGACGGGGATCAAGATCCTGCTGGGATTTATCGGGCTGCTCACGCTGGGCATCGGCGGGGTTGGATTGATGAACATCATGCTGGTGTCGGTGACACAGCGAACTCGGGAAATCGGGGTGGAGAAGGCGCTGGGGGCGCATCGCTGGCACATCCTGTTCCAGTTCCTGGCCGAGGCGCTGGTGATTACCGCCATTGGCGGGTTGATGGGAGTCGTCCTGGCGTACCTGGTGTCATGGTCCGTGGGCTCGTTGACGCTGTGGAGCGCGTTTGAAGAAAACGCCAGCGAAGGGGACATTCACCTGTACATCGACTCGGCGACGCTCATCTGGTCGACTGCGATTTTGAGTCTTGTGGGAATCGTCAGCGGAATGCTGCCGGCCATCAAGGCTGCGCGACTGAATCCGATTGAGGCGCTGCGCTACGAGTGACCCCGCGTTTGTAGTTTGGCTCTTCCCTGTTTCGATACAATCGGCGGATGGCAACGCCGCAAGCCCGCCTGGAACGCGTTCTCGGCCAACTCAGGCTCTATGAGCACCCACTGCTGAACTTCTCTGCGCGCCAGAAGGGCGAGGGCGTGGAGGTCATCATCCAGTTCAAGGACGCGTCGGTTCCCGTTCATACCTACCTCTTTGATCTGCATCCGCGCGACCTGGATGATCCGCAGTTCGAGTGGGGCTTCCAACGGCAGTTGTACGACGCGCTGCACGACTACTTTGTGGAAATGTTCATCCGCACTCCGCAGGACCGGAAAGACCGGCAGCAGAAGGGCCTTTGAAAGAACTCCGAAAGAAAATCGAACAGGAAATTGAAAAGCGGGGCCCGATCCCTTTCTCGCGCTACATGGAGTTGTGTCTCTACGACGAGGAGTTCGGCTACTATGCGCGAAATGCGTCACAGTTCGGCAAGGCGGGCGACTTTTATACGTCGAGCGACGTGCACGCTGTGTTCGGACGATTGATGGCGCGGCAGTTTGAAGAGATGTGGAGGGTGTCAGGCTCGCCCGCGCGGATCGTGGTGCGGGAACTTGGCCCCGGTCGCGGATTGTTTGCGAGAGACGTGCTGGACTGGTCGGAAAAGAAGTTTCCAGAGTTCTTTCGGGCGTTGACGTATGAGTTGGTCGAGCGGTCGGGGCCCTTGCGGGAAAGACTGGAGCAAAATCTCCGGCCTCACCTGGAATCAGGACGCGCGGTGATCCGGGAGCCGGAGATCCCGCGTCCTGCATCTGCGGCACCGACAGACGAGGAGATCCCAACCATTGTGTTTGCGAACGAGTTTTTCGATGCGATTCCGGTCGAGGTGGTCAGCGCGCGGGGTTCGCTGCGAATTGGATGTCGGGACGGAGGTTTTGTAGAGACTTGGGCGAAGACTTCTGAAGAAGAGTTCGAGTTCCTGGACCGTTACTCGGTGCATCCGGAAGAGGATGAGCGGGTGGAGGTTCCGCTGCTGGCGCAAACGTATCTGCGAGATGCATTGGCCGGGATCGGGCGCGGGTTTGCAGTGGTGATCGATTACGGATTTGCGCGCGAGGAACAGTTGGCAGGACGACATCGAGGAACACTGAAAGCCATCCGGCAGCATTCGGTCAGCGCGGATACGTATGAAGCTCCGGGAGATCAGGATATTACGGCGGACGTGAATTTCACGGCGCTGGCGGCGGTCGCCTCGGAGCTGGGATGGCACTGCGAGAAATTGACCACGCAGTCGCAATTCTTGCTGGGAGTTGGGGAGGCCAACCAGTTTGCCGATGCGTTTGAACAGTGCCGTCTTCCGCAAGAACGCGCGAAAGTGGCATTACAACTCAAGCATCTGGTGACTCCGGCCGGGATGGGCGAGAGCTTTCACGTGCTGGTGTGCGGCAAGGGAGTGGAGACATCGAAGCTTTCGGGACTGGGATTTGGCAGGAAGTAGTCCAGTGGGCGGGCTATTTCTTGAGTTCGGGATATTCGTAGACTCCGCGGCCCGATTTTCTTCCCAGTCTGCCAGCTTTCACGTACTGAACCAGAAGGGACGAGGGGCGATATTTTTCTCCCAGAGTTTTGTGAAGGTACTCGAGGATGCTGAGCCGCGTATCCAGGCCTACCATGTCTACGAGTTCGAATGGACCCATGGGATGATTCAGGCCTAACTTGAGGGCCTTGTCGATATCCTCCGCGGAAGCGATTCCCTCCTGCAACATGTGAAAGGCTTCATTGCCGATCATGGCATTGATGCGGCTGGTGATGAATCCCGGGGATTCCTTGATCACGACGACTTCTTTGCCCATCCTCTGACCCACTTCGACGGCTGTCGCGAGCGTGTCTTCCGAGGTTTCGAGGGCGCGGACGACCTCGAGCAACTTCATTTTGTGGACGGGATTGAAAAAGTGCATGCCGACGCACTTCTTCGCGCGATAGGTAACACTGGCAATCTCCGTGACACTGAGCGAAGAGGTATTGGAGGCGAGGATGGTCGTGGGGCGGCAGATCTTATCGAGAAGAGTGAAGATCTCAATCTTTGACTCCATCTCTTCGGGCACGGCCTCGATGACTAAATCGGCTTCGCGAGCGGCTTCCTCGACGGAGCCGGCGTATTGCAAGCGCTGGAAGGCGGCATCGGCGTCACTGGGCCTGACCTTTCCGAGTTCAACGGCCTTGTCGAGGTTAGCGCGGATTTCGGTCTCGGCCTTGCGCAGGGCGGCGGGCAGCAGGTCTTCGAGAATGGTGCGATAGCCGCCCAGGGCGGCAGCATGAGCAATGCCACGTCCCATGATGCCGGCGCCGATGACGGCGACAGTCTTGACCTCAGGCACCTTACTTGTCCGCCTTTTCGAGGTCAGAAATAGCGGAGTTGAGGGAATTCTGGGCGCCGCGCAGGGCGTCCGCCAGACGCTTCCGCTCCTCGGGATTCATGCCGGGGATGTAGATACAAATACGGCGCAAAGTGGCCGTAATGTCGTCAACATAATTCATTGCTCGGATCAGTTCACCTGTTGCGACTGCCATGAGGACTCCTCTGCCTGCTAAGTTTTCGTTCGACAAGGATTTGCTCGCAAGAAAATCGCAGGCAAACCGAACTTTCTATTTTGGACGTGATGGGTGATTTAGTAAAGGCATGGAGATCGAGCGAGGCCAAGAAGTGCAGCGTGATGGGGCGGCCGAACCGTAATGGGACCTGTATCTACTTGGAAACACACTATATGGCGACAATCAAATCTTTTTATAGGACGAAGGGGGCCGGCGTGAATCGAATAGTTATATGACCGACAAAGCTCTCAGACGTTACATTTTCGCCAGCGACTTCGACCAGACACTGACGTTTAACGATTCGGGATACGTGTTGGCCGAACTGGTGGGAATTCCTACAGAGGAATTCGAGCGGAAGGCCAAAGGGATGGCCAAGATCAACCTGGTGCAGCAAGGCGCCGAACTGGCTTACCTGTTGCTGCACGATCCGGAATTTAAAGCGAAAGTGCGCAAAGAACATCTGCGCGAAGTGGGGAAACGCATCCGCCTGAAGGGCGAGATCAAGTTGCTGTATGACATCCTAAAGCAGGGGATTGACGGGCACGAGTTTGACTTCTACGTGCTCTCCGCGGCGCCGGTGGAGGTGATTGAGTCCGCGCTGGAAGGTATTGTGCCACGGGATCACATCTTTGGCACCGAGTTCCGGTACACGGAAACAGGAGAAATCGATTCGATCGTGCGCGCTACAGCGGGCTATGGAAAAGTGGCGGTGCTCGATCAACTGATTGAACGGCATGTTGCCGGCCCTGACCATGTGATCTATACGGGGGATGGCAGTTCCGACATTCACGTGATGCTGCATATCAATTCGCGGGATGGCCTGACGATCGCGGTATCGGAAACACGCAACGTGGCACAGATCGCAAAACGGACGGTGCTTAGTACCAGTGCATTGGCGGTCTTAGCACCCATCCTGGAAGAAGTTGCCGGATGGGAACGTTACAGGATCCGGGGCTTTTTCGAAGCGAATGGCATGCCGATCCAGCAATGGGAGCGAGTACGAACGGACTGGCTGACTGTAAGGCCCGCAGATGCGGTTGAAATGGCTGATGCAAGGTAAGCTGTAGACATGCTTCGCAATAAGAACCTGATCCCGCTGTCGCACCAACATCAACACGCGTTGGCGCTGTGCGTTCGCATTGAGCGTGCAGCCCCGATAGCCGAAGAGAACATCGGAGCATGGCAGGCAGAAATGGCGCAGCAGTTTCGTCAAGAAATCACCATTCACTTCAAGGCAGAAGAGGAAATTCTATTTCCTGCCGCTTGCCGATTTGACGATCTGGTTCCGCTCGTTCACGAACTAGTGGCAGAGCACCACAGCCTGAGGAAACAGTTCGCGGCCGCAGAAGATCACGCGATGACGCCGGCGACTTTAGTCGATTTCGCGCACACGCTCTCGGCCCACATACGCAAAGAGGAGCGTCAACTTTTCGAGCGTCTGCAGCAGTTGCTGGATGAAGAGCAGCTCACGGAAATTGGAACGCGCCTCAACGAGGTCCTGGCGGAAGCGTCCGGCGCGTGCGTTCTGCCGACGGAAGCGACGCGGCTTCGATCGACCAAGCGCTAAGAAACAGCAGAGGAGTGGACCTGCCGGAAGTGGGCAGCCGCTTCCCTTCCCATGTAGCGCTCCAGTACGGAGGCGTCGGTCTGGCGCAGGTCGACGACCACCAGGCCGTCGAGCACATTGGAGAACTTGCGGTCGACATTGAACCCCAGCATCTTCCCGCCAATCTTGGCGTACTGACGCAGCAAGATGGGCAAGCCTTTACCGTCGCTCTCCACGTCGGTAATGGGCTGCGAGAGATCGTCGAGGTCGCGAAGCGCGTGGCACATGCTGCGGCAATCCCAAGGTCTCAGGCGAGCGGGACGGAAGGGGCGTCGAGGCTCGACCAAGCCAGCAAGTTCGTCTTCGCGCATCCGGTTTTCGAAATAGCGGAAGATCATTTCGCGAGAAGCCTGGCTGTAGTCGTTGCTGATGCTGACCGCACCAAAGAGTACGGGCACGTCCGGGCGCAACGTGACAAGCCGAGCGATTCCCTTCCACAGCAAAAGCAAAGGCGCATATTGCCGCTGATACTCGGGCCGAACAAACGAGCGCCCCAGTTCGAGGGCCGGACCGAGTTTCTCGAAGATCGCATTGTCGTAACGGAAAAGAGTGCTGGTATAGAGCCCGTTGACGCCGAATCGGGGCAGGATCTCGGTGGTGTAGCCGGCACGATAGGCGCCTACTAACACCTGCTTCGACTTGTGCCAGAGCAGCAGGTGCCAGTAATAGTCGTCAAATGCGTCCAGATCGAGACTCTTGCCTGTACCTTCGCCGGCCTGGCGAAAGGTGACTTCGCGCAGTCTTCCGAGCTCGCGGAGCATGTGCGGCATCTCCGAGGCACGGGCGAGATAGACGGCAAATTCGTTGTTTTCGGCCAGTCGCCGATCGCTTGGGAGCTCATTAAGTTCGCGCACCAGGTCGGTGCTGGACTCCTCGGGGGCGAGTTGCTCCTGGATGTTCAAAAGGGTGCGAGGCCGCCACGGGAACGGGTTCGAGACTTCCGGCTTGTTACGCCGGCCTAAGAGATAAGTGCGCCAGCGGAGATATTCGGTCGCTTGGCGGTCGTCCCCAATCGTGATCAACGCGTCGGCGGAAATCTCGCTTCCGATCCGAACTTCGATGGTCTTCCCTTCCTGCTGTAAGAACTCCTGCAACAAAAACGCACTGCGCAGGCGGGGATGGATCATGCTAAGCAACTGGAAACCGACGCCGTTGTGACCACAGAAGTAGACAGGCAGAGCGGCAGCGCCGGTCCTCGCGATCAGGCGCATGGCCGTATTGTTCCACTGCGGGTCGGCGATTTGCCCCTGCGGCAACTGCGGATGCGAGACTTCTCCGGAAGGAAAGATCGCCAGCATGCCTCCCTGCTGCAGCCAGGATAAGGCCTGACGCAGAGCCCGACGATTCGATTCTATGGAGCGATCGGTCTGGAAAGGATCGACAAAGATGCAATGTTGCTGCAACTCCGGGACATCGCTCAGAACGTAGTTGGTAAGCACCTTGACGTCGGGACGCACGCGAGTCAGCAGGACCGTAAGAATTGCGCCATCCAGCATGCCGAAGGGATGATTGGCGACGACTACGACGGGTCCGGTGGCGGGAATACGAGACTGATCGGCCGCATCGACTCGAATCGCGATGCGCATCTCCGAAAGCAAATTCTCGAGGTGAAAACCGTCCGGCGATTGCTGGACGCGTCGGTAGAGTTCGCGCACCTTGCCCACAGGAGCAAACCTGGCGGCCACACCGGGAAAATCAGCGATCCGCGACAAAACCTGAGGTTGCGCCGAATCAGCGTGTACCGGGTCCATTGGCATGTTACACGAATAGCGCAGGCAGTTTGCAGGGGGATGAAGGTGAGGTTAAAAGCTGGTGAAATCAGGGGTGATCCGGATCACGAAAGTAACTGTGCGTTTCGTTCCTCTGTGTCCCCTGATAACGGCTTTCACCACAGGGGGGACAGAGGGACACAGGGAAAGACAACACGATCAGCTTTCCAGGCGGAAACGGGTTTCGGCCAGGGCGTAGAGTCGGCGCCACACCAGGCGATTGATGGTTACTACCGTGGCGGCCATCATGATGGTTGCGGCGAGGAGAAGATCGAAGTTGCCGGCGTCGGTGGCCTGAGAGATTGTCGCTCCCAGTCCGACTGTGGTGTAGATGTGGCCTTTGAAGTGGAAATATTCGGCGACGATGCTGGCGTTCCAGGCGCCACCGGATGCCGTGACGAGCCCGGTGATCAGGTAGGGGAAGATTCCGGGAAGAATGAGTTTCTTCCAGCGCTCCAGTCCTTCCAGACGAAACACGGAGCAACACTCTTTGAGATCAGTGGGAATGGCGATCGCTCCTGCGATCACGTTGAACAGGATGTACCACTGCGTGCCGAGCAGCAGAAGGATGATGGAGCCGATGCCGAGACCTCCGCCGACGCGGATCAGCAAGAGAAGGACGACAGGGAAAAGCGCCGTGGCGGGTATGGATGCTGCGATCTGCGCGAGCGGCTGCGCGATCCTTGCCAGGCGCGGGTTGAAGCCGATGGCGACACCGGCGGGGATGGTCCATAGCGCGCCGATAAGCAAGGCGACGTTGACGCGCACAAAGGTGGCGACAAGACCGATGCCGGCCTCTTGCAATTCAGATTTCTGCAGTCCTGAAAGGAGGATGGCGACGCGAGTGACACCATAGGCCATGCCGGCCAAAGCGGCAATAACGACGAGCCTCGTCCAAAAGGTTTTCCACGGTGAGCGGGAAACCTCGGTTTCGGAGGAAGAGGATTGAGCAAAACGGAGCATGAGGCGCTCGCCGAGAGGGCGAATTGTTTTCTGACGGATCGCCGCGAGGCTGCGGGAGTGGCGAATGAAATCGAGCACCCATGATTCGGAGGAGGTCGAGCTCTTCATTTGCTCGATTTTGAATATTTCAGCCCAGGCAATCACCGGGCGCCAGACAAACTGATCCAGAAGTACGATGACGGCGATCATCGTGGCCAATCCCCAGAGTATGGCGCGCGTGTCTCCAACTCCGGCGGCGACCTGCAGGTAGGAGCCGAGACCCGGCAGGCGGAAGTCACGTTGGCCGAGGACGAACATTTCGCAGGCCATGAGGAAAAACCATCCACCTGCAACGGACATCATGGAATTCCATACCAATCCGATGGCGGCGTACGGCAGTTCCATTTGTATGAAGCGCTGCCACCAGCTGAAGCCGTAGACCTTGGCAGCTTCGCGCATCTCTTTCGGGATGCTCTTCAGCGAAGCGTAGAAGCTGAAAGCCATATTCCACACCTGGCCGGTAAAGATCAGGAGGATCGCACCTGCCTCAACTCCGAGCTGGCGGCCGGGAAAGAGCGCGACCATGGCAAGCATGACGCCAGGAAGAAAACTAAGAACCGGAATGGACTGCAGCACGTCGAGCAGGGGGATCATGAAACGCTCGGCACGGGGGTTATAGGCCGCGATGTATCCGTACACGAGCGTGAAGGCCAGGCTGAGGATGTAGGCAATGGTGATTCGAAGCAACGAGTATCCCGCATATGCGGGCAGGGCGAGAGGCGTGAGGGAGATCTCGACCTGCGGAGTGAATGGGCCCAGCCAAGCGCGCCCGACGACCAGCAAGGCATAGAACAGAGCCAGGGCCGCGGCAAACATCAGGATGTCGGGAAGATAGGAAATTTCGAACGTGGGAAGCTGCGTCCAGAGACGGTAGGCTGAGAATCCGCGCAGGCTGACTGACTTTTTCATGCGCTGATCACGGCCTCGGAGTCGCGCTCAGGTTTTCGGCGGATCCTTCCGGAGCAACGGGTTCGGCCAACACGAGACGATTCTTGCCGCGATCGTAGTCGAAGATCTCGGCGTAGCGTCCCCAGTTCATGGCCGTCTCAAACTGGCGCTGGACTTCTTCTTCCGCGAAGTGCTCGTCGAGAATGTCATGGAAGAATTCGTCGGCGATAGAGTGGTCTGACTTGCGGCGCAGGATGCTGTCGATCTGTTTGAGGATGGTGACGTGCTCGAGCGCAGCCTGCCGAAACAGTGTTTTACGCTGCTGGATATCGGCGACCGCGAAGGCGGATCCCTGGGCCGTGATCTGAACGTCCCCTTCTTTCAATTGAGCGAAACCGAGGAGCACGCAGGCTTCAAGAATGGGAAGGAGATCCTCGACGTTCATCATCAGGTCTTCGGAGAGCCGGAATAAATCTTCCCGTCCGCCGCGATCGTGCAGCAACTCGATGAGGCCGGCAATGCCACCGACGCGGGCATGAGGTAGCATCTGATACCGCGACGTACGAATCGGCGCTTCCTGCTTCTTACCGCTGAGGGCAGCCAATCCGCCGGGTGGGAGAATGATTTCCGCGGTGGTTTCGGCGTCGGGCAGCGAGTGCTCGATGTCGGGCTCGGTCATGACTTTGTAGATGTAGTCGACGAGTTCGACAAAGCGCGGAGATTTGCGGTCGCGCGGCTGCTTGAGGCGTATGTTGAAATCGGAGCGGATGCGGGCCGGATTGCGTCCCAAGACCATGACCCGATCGGCCAGCATCACGGCCTCTTCGATGTTGTGGGTCACGATGAAGATGGCGCTGGTGGGCATCTTCTTATTGAGCCAGAGTTCGAGGAGTTCACCGCGAAGGTTCTCGGCAGTCAGCACATCGAGGGCGGAGAAGGGCTCGTCCATGAACAGGACCTCGGGCTCAACGACCAGTGCGCGAGCAAATCCGACGCGCTGTTTCATGCCACCCGAAAGTTCCCTGGGATAAGCGGTCTCGAAACCGTCGAGACCGACGGTGTCGAGGGCGCGTAAAGCCCGTTTGCGGCGCTCGACGGCGGGCACGGCGCGAGCCTCGAGAGGGGCCTCCACGTTCTCGAGCACGGTCAGCCAAGGGAACAATGCAAAACTTTGAAAGACGATGGCCACGTTCGGCGTCTGACCCTGAAGCGGCTTGCCATGCCATAGAAGAGTTCCCGAAGAAGGTTCGGACAGTCCGGTGAGAATCCGCAGCAGCGTGGATTTCCCGCATCCTGAGGGTCCGAGCAAAGCAATGATCTTGCCCGGCTCGACGGCCAGGTTTGTCGTACCGACGACCTGAATGCGTGTTCCGTCAGACTGAGGATACGACTTCTCCACGCCGACGGCTTCGATGATGGCTTCGCTCACGCGGATGCTCCGTACTTTCTATACACGATTCGTAGCGAAGCGCAAAATCAGCGCCGACTGTAACACGCCGTTCACAATTCGGCGGTCGTCAGGCTGCGAAATTCTCTTGCCCGAGATTGGATGAGCCTTTCGGCAAGCGATCAGTAAGTTCAGCGATCAAGGCAAGTTTCGATGCCAGTTCAGGGGTCAGTTGATGCTGTGTGAATCGCCACTTCCAGTTTCCGCCGTTGAGGCTGGGAGTGTTCATGCGAGCTTCGCTGCCGAGACCCAGAATGTCTTGCAGCGGGATGATGCTGAGACTCGCGGGAGAGGAGTGCGCGGCACGAATCATTGCCCAATGGATACCGTCATCGCAGCGTCCGAGGTAGGCTTCGGCGTTGCGGCGCTCGTGCTCGGCGGCACCGGACCTCCACCATCCGACGGTGGTGTCGTTGTCGTGAGTGCCGGTGTAGATGACCTTGCCGGCGGCGCGATGAGGAAGATACATGTGTGCACCTTCATCTCCGAAGCCGAATTGCATCACGGCCATGCCGGGAATCTGGAGGCGTTCGCGGAGGGCGTGCACTGAGGGAGTGATATAGCCGAGATCTTCGGCGAAAAACGGCAGGCCACCGAGAGATTCCTTGAGCTTGGAGAAAAGATCATCACGGGGGCCGTCCACCCATCGCCCGTTTACGGCGGTGTCGTCGTGAGCGGGAATCTCCCAGAACTGATCGAAGCCGCGGAAGTGGTCGAGGCGGATGTAGTCGCAATTCAATGTCGCCCAGCGCAGGCGTTCGATCCACCACTGGTAGCCGCGCTCCTTCATCACATCCCAGCGATAGAGCGGATTGCCCCAGCGCTGGCCGGTCTTGCTGAAGAAATCGGGAGGAACGCCAGCGACGACCTCGGGCTGGAGGTCGGCATCGAGCCGAAACAATTCAGAATGAGTCCAGACATCGGCGCTGTCGTGGTTGACGAAGATGGCCACGTCACCGGCGACCCGGATCGAGCGCTCAGCGCAATAGCGGCGGAGAGCACGCCACTGCTCGTAAAAGGCAAACTGCAGAGCGCTGCGGATCTGGATGTCGTCGGCGAGTTCCTGGTGAGCTTTTTCCAGGGCGGCAGGCTCGCGATGTATCAGTTCGCGAGGCCATTGATTCCACTGGGCAAGCTTGTAGCGGGCGCGGAGAGCGTCGAACAGAACGAAGTCATCGAGCCACCAGGCGTTTACGCGGCAAAACGACTGAAAGGATTCGCGCGCTGCATCAGGGGCAGAGCGGAGGAAACTGCGAGCAGCCTCGAACAGCAGAGGCAATTTTTTCGCGAAAACGGCGTCGTATTCGACAGGGCCCGACTCAGAGTTCAGCGACTGCAGCTGGCATGGCTCGATCCAGCCATGCTCGGCCAATCTCTCCAGGCTGATGAGCAAGGGATTGCCGGCAAAAGCGGAGGTGGAGGAATACGGCGAATTACCGTATCCCAAAGGTCCGAGGGGCAGAACCTGCCAAAGTCCCTGCCGGGCGGAGGCGAGGAAATCCACAAACCGGTAGGCAGCGGGACCGAAATCGCCGATACCGCCGCGCGAAGGCAGCGACGATGGATGCAATAGAACGCCTGCGGCACGTAAGAAAGACATGAAACCGCCGTTTACATCCCTTGTTCGCTGCCTGTGCGAGCGAGCGCTTTCATTTCTTCCTGGTTGACCTTGATCTTGCCGGATTTCTCCATCTGGTCGCGAAGGTTGGAAATGAAGAGGCCAAAGAGTTCCTGCGCTTTACCCTGCACCAGTTGATCGCGAATCTGGTCACGCTTGGATGCGAAGTCCGCATCGGAGGGTTTCTGGGTGTCGAGAACGGCGAAAACTACAGCGTTGGAGCCGCTGTTGATGGGCCCACTGATGTCGCCGGGCTTCATGGTGAACGCCACCGACGCCTGGCCCGACATGGAACCTACATCTGGAACCTGGCCGTCGGGCAGAACGTAATCGCTGGTTTTCACGGTGGCACCGAGTTCCTTGGCAGCGCGTTTCAAATCGTGTTCGGCCTTCGCGCGGTCTGAAAGCTCCTGCGCCTTCTGCGACAACAGGGCGGACGAGCGCTCGTTCTTGAATTCTTCTTCGACGCGGCTGCGAATTTCCTCGAACGTGGGAGTTGCGGCGGGCTTGATCCCCAGCAACTGGAAGACGACGCTGCCCTGCGAGGCCGAGGCAACATCCGGCGGCGATTTCTCGGTGGCGGTGAAGACTGCGTCCATGAACTGCGGAGCCGGCCCAAGTCCCGGGAGCATGTCGCGGCGCGCGAAGAAATCCGTGGTCACGACCGGAATGCCCATCGATGCCGCCGCAGCGTCGAGTCCCTGTGCGCGCGCCTTGTTGAGCAAGTCCTCCGCCTGTTTCTGGGCAGCTTGCTGTGCTTTCTGATGCTTGAGGATGGGCTCGATCGTCGACTTCACCTCGTCGAGCGACTTCACGTGCGCTTCCTGCTTGTCGTCGACGCGGATGATGTGGAATCCGTAACTGCTCTTCACCAGGTCGCTGATTTGCCCCTTGGGGAGCGAAAAGGCGGTCTTCTCAAACTCGGGGACAGTCTGGCCCTTGCCGATCATGCCGAGAGATCCGCCCTGCTTGGCGCTGCCTGGATCCTCGGAATACTTCTTCGCGAGTTCTTCGAAGTTACCGCCGTTCTTTACCTGCTTCAGCAAATCCTCAGCGCGACGCTGGGCCTCGGCAACACCCTTCTCGTCGACTTTTCCGTCTGGTCCAGGGAGCGGGGTCTTGATCAGGATGTGGCTGACCTTCACCTGCTCCGGCGTGCGGTACTCATCCCGATGCTGATCGTAGTAGGCGCGCAGATCATCTTGCGAAACCTGAATTCCAGATTCGGCCTTAGCTGTATCGACAATGGCGTATTTGACCTTGCGCTTTTCCGGAACCGAGTTGGCGTAGGCTGCTTTATGGCTGTCGTAATAAGCTTTTAATTCCTGATCCGTGGGGTGAAGGCCCTTCTTCAGATCGTCTTGCTTCAGCACAGCGTAGTCGAACTTCACTTTCGAATTCTGCTTGATGAACTGCTCGCGAATATCGGATTCGCCGACATTGGCGCTGCCGGAGATAAAGGCCTGCAACTTGGTCAGCAGAATGTCGTTGCCCACGGCCTCTTCAAACTTGGCCGGGGTGAGATTGGCACGCTGCAGCATGTCTTCATATTCGGTCTGACCGATGAAGTTTCCGCCCGGGAAGAAGGTGGCGGCGTAGCGGCCGTGCTGTAATTCGTCCTTCACTTCCTCCGGAGAGACGCGCAGGCCCATGCGCGTGGCCTCGGCGAGCAACGCCTGGCGAGTAATCAGTTGCTCGGCGGCGCGCTGGGTGAAGAATGGCAGGAGCATGCCCATGTTGGGCCCGCCTTGCGGCATCTGTTGCTGCAGCATCTGGCGAGCAGTCTGGGTCACTTCCTCGCGGGTGATGTCCTTGCCGTCAACTTTGGCCACGATGCCGGTCCCGGGCTGGCCGCCGAAGAAGTCGCTACTCAGGCCGCCGGGGATCAAGGTGATGACCATGGAGGCACAGATAATCAGCAGGACGCCGCCGAGAATGATCTTCGTCGTCTGCCCAGACGTTTGCAGGAATCGAATCATTGTGTTGTCACTCTTTTCTGATCACTTCAGGAGTGGATTGCCGAATCAGTAATTATAAACCAGCATCCGGCAGGTATGGCGGGGCCTTCGGTTCGAAAGAGGAGGCAATTCACAGGGCAGTGAGAATGGGCTATTGAAACGAATTAATAGAAGTGTTATCCCTGTCTGCGGGGCCTCAGGCCCACTCATCATCCCGACAAGCGCGAACCGCGATTGGAATAGGAGACCCATGTTCTCAGGCAAGCGGTTAATAATCCCCCCGGTATTGGCTCTGTTGCTCTACGTTTCAGCCGGATGGGCCCAGGAAAAGACAGCGACAGCAGGCAATATGGCCCAAGCCAGCGAGGCCAAGCTCGCTCTCCATTCCGGATGGACCCTGCAGACCTCAGCAAAAGTCGAGGCGAAAGGTGAGGTAATTTCCTCCACGGAGTTCGTACCGAAGGGCTGGCACGAAGTGACCGTTCCCACGACGGTTGTGGCAGCGCTGGTGAAAGACAAGACCCTGCCTGAACCGTTTTCCGGTATGAACCTGCGCGAATATCCGGGGATGAATTACCCCATTGGCGGGAACTTCTCGAATATCCCCATGGCGCCGGATAGCCCGTTTGCGGTCTCGTGGTGGTACCGGAAGCAGTTCTCGATTCCGGCTGCATACAAGGGGAAGACGATCTGGCTGAAGTTCAACGGCATCAACTATCGCGCGAACATCTGGCTGAACGGGAAGCAGATTGCGAACTCGGACAACATTGCCGGCGCATGGCGCACCTACGAGCTCAATATTACGGAGAACGCCAAGCCGGGCGCCGAAAATGTCTTGGCCGTACAAGCCTTCTCTCCGACAGAACACGACCTGGCCATCACCTTCGTCGACTGGAACCCGGCGCCCCCGGACAAGAACATGGGATTGTGGCGCGAAGTGTACCTGACGACCAGCGGCCCGGTCGCGCTGCGATATCCGACAGTGGTTTCGAAACTGAACCCTCCCTCGAATGACAGCGCGCAGCTCACAGTGACCGCCCAGTTGAAGAACGGGACGAGCCAGCCGGTGAAAGGGAAACTCAAAGGCACGATCGAGAACGTCACGTTCGAGCAGGATGTAGATTTGGGCCCGAACGAAGCCAAGGACGTGACGTTTACGCCGGACAAGTTCTCGCAGTTGGTGTTCGCGAACCCGCGTTTGTGGTGGCCGATACAGATGGGCAAGCCGAATCTGTATCCGTTGAAGATGTCGTTTGAAGTAAACGGCGCGGTCAGCGATCACTCGGCCACGGAGTTCGGCATCCGCGAGATTACTTCCGAGTTGAACTCGGTTGGCGGGCGCGCATTTCACATCAATGGCAAGAACATCCTGATACGGGGCGGCGGCTGGACGCCCGACATGATGCTGCGAGAAAACTCGCAGCGTCTGCACGATGAATTCCGCTACGTGCGGGACATGGGCCTGAATACGGTGCGGCTGGAAGGCAAGCTGGAGACGCAGGAGTTCTTCGACCTGGCAGATCATCAAGGAATCCTGGTGATGGCGGGCTGGTGCTGCTGCGACTTCTGGGAGCGCTGGCCGAAGTGGCAGCCCAAGGACTTTGAGATCGCCAAGCAGTCGTTGCGGGACCAAATCTATCGATTGCGCAGCCACCCAGCGCTTGTGATGTGGCTGAACGGCAGCGACAATCCACCACCGCCGGACGTGGAGCAGATGTATCTCGACATTGAAAAAGAACTGCTATGGCCGAATCCGGTCGTTTCCTCCGCAACCGGCAAGAAGACGAGCGTGACCGGCGACAGCGGGGCAAAGATGAGCGGTCCGTATGAGTACGTCGCCCCGAGCTATTGGGAAGTGGACACTCCCGAGGGGCAACCGGGACGTAAGCTTTGCAACCCGGGTGGCTGCGGTGGAGCGTACGGGTTTAATACGGAAACGAGCATGGGCCCGGCCGTGCCACCGGTAGAAAGCATCCGCGCGATGGTGGGCAAAGACCATTTGTGGCCCATCGACGACGTCTGGAATTTCCATGCGGGCGGCGGCGAGTTCAAGACCATCAAGGTGTTCAGCGACGCCTTGGCGAACCGCTATGGCAAGTCTGACAACGTGGAAGACTTTGCGATCAAGTCACAGATGCAGACGTACGAGGGAGTACGCGCGATGTACGAGGCGTACAGCCGCAACAAGTACCAGGCAACGGGCGTCATCCAATGGATGCTGAACAACGCTTGGCCATCGATGATCTGGCACTTGTACGACTACTACCTGCGGCCGGGCGGCGGATACTTCGGTGCCAAGCACGCCTTGGAGGCCTTGCATCCGGAATACGGGTACGACGACCATGCGATCTGGCTGGTGAGCAGTCAATACACGGAAGCCAAGGGACTGAAGCTCACTACGAAGATCTACAACCTCGACGCCACCGAGAAGTTTACCCAGGACAACACGCTCGACGCCGGACCGGACAGCACGCAGAAAGTCTTCACGCTGCCCGATGTCTCCGGGCTGAGCAACACCTATTTCCTCGTGCTGCGACTGGAAGATTCGACGGGGAAACAGGTGGGGTCGAACTTCTACTGGCTTTCCACGAAACCGGAGACTCTCGATTGGGCTAAATCCACCTGGTGGATGACGCCGACAGCTTCTTACGCGGACTTCACGGCGATTTCGCAACTCCCGAAGGTCAAGCTGAAAATCAGCCAGCGGGATGAGCGGAAGGGTGAAGATGCCATCACCCACGTGACCCTGGAGAATCCGAGCAAGAGCCTGGCGTTCTTTGTGCGGCTGAAAGTAGACAAAGGCGCAAAGGGCGACGAGATTCTGCCTGTGGTTTGGGAAGACAACTACGTCTCATTGCTTCCGGGCGAAAAGCGGGAGATCACGGCAACCTACCACGCCAGCGATCTGGGAACCGCGAAGCCGACTGTAGAAGTCAGCGGGTGGAACGTGGAGTAAAAAAGTTTGTGATTGAGCGATCGGGTCAGCGGGTGATTTGGAAACCTTAAGCCAGCCATCGTTTCCAGATATCGGACTGTCGATCGCTCACACATGCTCTGACACTGACAACAGGTTTCCGTCCGGATCCTTGAACCAGGCGACCTTGTCCCCGTTTGGCGTCGTCCAGATGCCCAGGTCGTCCTGCTTGAAAAATCCGAAGCGCTCGAACACCAAGCCTTTGGCCGTAAGGCTCGCAACTATCTTTTCGATCTGTGTGACCTCCCATCCCAGGATTGTGTAGGGCACCGGCTTGAAGTCTCCAGCCTTGGTCAGACGAAGCATGATGCCGTTCGCGTCCATGACGACGGCAAATCCGTCCTCTGACACAAACGTGAGACCCAGCATGCCCTCGTAAAATTCTCGCGCCTTCTGCCCATCCTTGATTGGAACAATGGTTACGACGTCACATGATCCCAGCATAGGTTCCTCCGGTCGGCGTCACCCCTGTCGTGACTTGGGAAACATACGAATTTGATGGCTGAGCTGTCTTTCGCTATTCTGACAATAAATGTCGCGAACACGACACGTTCACGTCTGCCCGAAGGTGCCTTCGCCGGTTACGGCACTTTCATTCGACCTGGCGCACGGACACACGATTCCGGAGCACGTGCATCCCGAAGATCAATTGGTGTACGCATCCCGCGGAGTGATGACAGTCAGAACGGAAGAAGGGACATGGGTGGTTCCAGCGCAGCGGGCGGTGTGGATTCCCGGCGGGATTCCGCACAGCATCGTCATGGCCGGAGCAGTTAGCATGCGAACGATCTACCTGCGGGCGCGCATGGCGCCCAACCTTCCGCGGAGTTGCTGCGTGGTCAACGTTTCGCCGCTGCTGCAGGAACTGATTCTTCATGCATGCCGCCTGGAAAAGCTGAGCAGGCGCACGAGCACGCAGGCGCATTTGATCGACTTCCTGATCGACCAGTTGCAGATGATGCAAACGGTCCCGCTGCAATTGCCGAGCCCCTCGGACCCGCGGGCGGCGCGCGTCGCGGCTTTGTTGCAGAAAGACCCCAGCGATACCAGCGTTCTCGATACGGTGTGCCAGGAGGTGGGAGCCAGCAAGCGGACTATCGAACGCCTGTTCCAGCGCGAAACACGTTTGACGGTGGGAAAGTGGCGACAACAGCTCCGGTTGCTGCGCTCGCTGGAACTGCTGGCCGCGGGCGCGAAGATTACGCACGCCGCGCTGGAAGCCGGGTACAGCACGCCCAGCGCCTTCATCGCGATGTTCCGCAAGACGCTCGGCACGTCTCCGGGCCGCTATTTTGAAAGTCGAGTCACGAACGCCGGCGATCGGGTTTAGTTGTCGCTGAAATCGATCATGACCGGAGCGGAGCGGAACCAGTTGGTCTTGGAACCGACGTAGAGGATTCCGATGGCGAACCAGATGCCGCCGACGGTTTTGGCGATGATGTTCAGGTTGATCCAGATCAGACCGCAGAACAGGAAACCCACGAAGGGCAGAATAGCGTCTTGCAGAACATGTCGTGGGGCACCTGGTTGACGTCGAACCCAGAACTGCCAGAAGCAGGCGAGGTTGACTCCCATGAAGGCGAGGAAGGCTCCGAAATTGAGAAGCTCCCCCGCGTGCTCGTAGGCGCTGCCAATAGAGTTCAGCATGATCGCGCCAAGGAAAGCCAGCCCGCCAATCAGCAGGATATTGTTGGTCGGAGTGCTGGTGCCGGGCTTGAGTTGACCGAAGAACTTCCTGGGCAGCACGCCGTCGCGTCCCATGCCGAAAAGTAAACGCGCGGCGCCCAGCGTGCCAGTCAGGCCGCTGCCGAAAGCGGCAACGATGAGAATTGCTCCCATGGCGTTGAACAGAAGCTTGCCACCGACGCGGCTGCAGATGTCCATGAAAGCAGTCTCAAGGTTTGGGAAGGAGCGCCAGTCGGGCCATATACGCGCGCCAAGATAGGCTTCGATCCCGCTGCACACGCCCGCGAAAATACAGGTCAAAACGACAGCCAACAGCACGTTGCGTTTGGGATTCTCCACATCTTCAGCCAGCGTGGTAACACCGTCGAAGCCGATGTAGGTGAGGGCGGCGAACGAGGTAGCGGTCAGAATCTTGTGGGCATTGAATGTCTTCGGATCGTAAAGCGGCTGCAGTGAAAACAGCCCGGCCCATCCCTGTCCGCCATAGAGAAATTTCAAGGCGAGGACAAAAAAGGCAGCTACCACGACGGTCATGATGGCGAGCAAAACCTTGTTGGCATTGGCGGAGGCTTTCACTCCGATAAGATTCAGAACCGTCATAATCCCGGCAATGACGAGTGCCCACACGAAAAAAGGAACTTGAGGCACATAGCGTTCGTGCAGCGCCGTCGAAATCCAGACGGTGTTGATCAGGGGCTGAAGCAGGTAATCGAGAATCATCGCCCATCCGGCGAGGAATCCAAGATGGGGGTTCAGTCCTTTGCCGACGTAGGTGTAAGCCGAGCCCGCCGTCGGATAGAGCGCCCCCATGCGTCCGTAGCTCACGGCGGTAATCAACATCGCGAACAGGGCGATGAGGATGATGGTGACGAAGTGACCGTCGGAAAGCTTCTGCGCGACGCCGTAGAGCGGCACCGGGGCGATGGGCTGAATAAGGACGATGCCGTAGAAGATCAGGTCCCATAGCGTGAGGGTGCGGCGAAGGCGCGGTACGGCGGAAGAGGCGGCTGTCGAGGTTTCCATGAGAACGGCTATTGGATTATGGCAGGGGCGGAAATGTCAATATTAAAACGTTTCTGTATCCCGTCCTCATTCTGCGCGAATGCCGCTGCGGACAGCCGAGGGCAGCTGTCCCGGCGTGCTTATCTGGTGGTGTCGTAGTCGAACCAATATCCACGCTGCTCGTTGCCTGACATGTGACGCGTGTTGTACTCGAGCAGGTAATTTACGTGAGCGTCGTCGAGCGGGAAATTCTTCTTCGGCGAATAGGGATATTCGCCCATGCTCAGGAACGGCAGCGGGGCGACGTAGTTGCCTTCGGCAGCGTAGAAATCCATATCTTTTTCGTACCCGTTTGCAGCGAAGAAATAGTCGCGCACCCAACCCTTGGGCAACGCGGGGAGATGCGATGGGTCGAAATCGAGCTGCACTTCATCGCCAGAACCGAAGACGGCAAGCTTGTCGTCGATGGCGGTGAGCAGCGGCAGCACGTCGCCGTAGCGCGTGTACGTGCCAAAGGGGCGAGTGTAAGGCCCGGTGGCGCTGGCTTTTTCGTAAATGTAGTGGACGTTGCCAGAGGGCTCGCCTTCGATCTTGAGCGGGTAACCGTGGAACTGAAGGTTGGCGCGGGCGAGCGGAATTTTCGTCAGCCTGAAATCAGTTGCGTTGAGCGGGAGATCCTTCGCTCCGCCTGACACGCGGCTGCGCTCAGGATGACGGCCGCTCTTTAGCGATTGAGCAGGCTGCTCACTGCGATCGATCAGGATATTGTCCCAATAGATTTGCAGGTTCGTGGTGAGGCGGATTTTTTGCGTGCCTCGCGGGAGCTTGCCGGTGAGATCGGCCGTCATTGTGCGCGGACCGCCGGCAGGGAATCCCATGTCGTCGATGACGCGCTTCCACTTGCCGTCGGCGCTGAGAGCTTCGACGTACGGTGCCACGGGCTCGAGTTTGGATTGAGCCGCAGCGTACATGCTGTTGGCGGTGAAGTATTCGATCTCGCCGTGCAGCAGGAGCCACAGCGGACCGCCATCATAGGGCTCGCCGAGATCGAGCGTCAGCGTGTGCGGCTTGGCGAAGCCCTGGAACTGTGTCATCTGGAAGTCGCCGAAAAACTTGTGCGCCAGCAGATCGGGCAGGACGTCGTGGCCGTGCTCGTCCCACGCTCCGGCGGGTGGCTTGGCGTCGCGGCTCACGACGACTTTGAAAGGCGGATAGGGCGGGTTCGAGGCGAAATATTCGTTGGGATAAACGTCGAGGTTAGCCGGATGATCGACCGCCATCAGCCGCACCTGGTCGAGGTAGACGGCTTCTTCGAGCGGCTCCATGAAGCGGAAGCTGAGAGTCCGGTTCGTGTTGGGCACAGCGTTGCCATCCTGAGCCGCAGCTCTTTGCGGGGAAGGGTCTGTGCAACTGGCCGGGGAGTGCATAGGTCCTTCGCTTCGCTCAGGATGACAAGCGCTTGAAGATTTTTCCCTGACCAACCCGGTTGGAATCTTCGCGAACTCGACGGGGCGCGGGATGTCGCGCTGGTTGGGACCGATCCAGTGTCCGACAACGCCGGCGCCAAGCATGTCGGCAACGAATTCGTAGCGCTCGCCATTCCACGCAAACAACGTAGGACAAGAACTGCCGCGGCGGTCGATCTCGAGGTAATCCTGTTTTTTGTCGCCTGCGACTTCGATTTCGTCTTGCAGCACGCCGGTGGGCCAGAGCATGCGGACGATGTCGGCTTGCCTGGAGTCGCCGAGGCCGACGATGATGTCGGTGGAATTCTGACCGAGGTAGCCATTCGATCCATAGATTTCGAATTTCTGGCGATTGCCACCGGAGAAGACTTCGACCTTGGTGCCGATGGCGGATTTGTTGTCGTTGAGTCCTTTGAGAGAAAGCTTGAGCCAGTGATTTTTGTTGGCGCCTTCGTTGCGCAGCAGGATCGCAGGGCCGTGATTCTGTGTGATGAGCAGGTCGGTAGTGCCGTCGTTGTCGTAATCGCCAGTGATGATGGCGCGGGGTGCGTCGAAATGGATTTTGTCGAGGCCGACGTCGGTGGTGACGTCTTTGAATCCGTCGGGGCCGAGGTTGCGGAAGAGGCGGACTTCGCCTTTGCCGTCTTTCGTTTCGCCTGCGGCGATTAGATCGACCCAGCCGTCGTTGTCGTAATCGAAGGCGGCGAGGCCGAAGGCGCGGGCCCAGTTGGGTTCGGGGAGTTTGACGGGATCGAAAGACTTTGCATGGTTGTTACGCCAGAGGGTGAGCGCGGGAGCATTCATGCTTGTGAAGGCTAAGTCCATCCAGCCATCGTGGTCGAAGTCGAGGGCGGCAACGCCTTGAAGGATCTTCGGGACATTCGCTTCCCAGTGTTGCGCCTGAAACTTCCCTTCACGGGGATTTAGCAGAATCTCAGGAGTGTCCGCGGTCGTGGCGACAACCATGTCCACAGCGCGATCGTTGTTGATATCCGATGCGACCATATTCCCGCTGGCCATAACTGCACCCTCTCGCGAGAAGAGTCTTTCCTGAGTGACGAAAGTGAAGGTGCCGTTTCCGTTGTTTTGCCAGAGCGCCGTGGATCCGCCAATGAACAAGTCCAAATCACCATCGTGGTCGTAATCCAGAAAGGTGATGCCGAAGGTGTAGCCTTCTTGCTTCAGACCTACGGCCGATGTCACGTCCTTGAATGTCGCATTGTGCTCGTTGTGCATTAGCACAAGGCCTTTGGTCGTAGTAAACACCAAGTCCGTAAAACCATCATTGTCATAGTCCCCCGAGGTGCATTCGAAAGACGCGATCTTTGGATCTAGACCCGCTTTGGCAGTCACATCTTCGAATCGTCCCTCTCCCATGTTGTGATATAGAGACATGCGGCCCTGTGTTCCATACGCAGGCAGGAATAGATCAACCTTGCCGTCGTTGTCATAGTCTAGGAAGCAGGCACCTGGACCAAGCGATACTCCTTTGGACTCGGGTTGTGGATCCGTTACACGGGACTCAACGCCCGCTTCCTTCGTCACGTCCACGAACTGCACTTTGATCTGCTCCGGCGCTTTCAGCACCGCTGACGGGGATTCCACTGCGCGCGAATACTGGCCCTGCTCGCCGTAGGCGAGGCTCATGGGAGCGCCAATTTTGTTTTGCGTGATGTACTGGAACTTCTTAAGGTTCTCGCGGGCGTGCTCGGTGTCGCCGGACTGCTGGTAGGCGCGTGACATCCCGAACTCCGCCGATGCGTGCAGCGGGTTGATCTGCAGCGCATGCTGGAACGATTCGATTGCGGGTGCGAACTGCTTGGCTTGCGCGTAGGCTGTGCCCAGGAAGTACCAGGAATCGGCGTCGGACGGGTCAATTTCCGTAACGTGCCTGAAGGCATCGATTGCAGCCGGAGCGTCCCCGGTATTCTTGGCGAGGAGTCCCAGGTTGTACCATGCGTTGGGACTCTTGGGCTCGCGCTTGAGAGCGTCCTCAAGGGCGGCCTTGGCCTCATCGATCTTTTGCAGATTCAGGTAGGCCACACCCTCGTTCAGGCGCGCAATGGTGAGGCCCGGATCCGCTTCCACCGCCTGCTGAAATTCCTTAAGGCCCT
>Ga0335069_10003305_pt1 | contig 24464 bp, 27 predicted proteins | sample Lox_Sample_11_FD_206714 | JGI IMG/M metagenome (GOLD analysis project Ga0335069, IMG submission 206714) | Soil microbial communities from Loxahatchee National Wildlife Refuge, Florida, United States - Lox_Sample_1.1 | ecosystem: Environmental > Terrestrial > Soil > Wetlands | place: USA... | reverse complement strand
ATTCGGTCCCGTCATCGAGGTCAGGCGACGAACAGTCCTTGAAGAAGGTGTCGGCGGCGCCGAACGTGCGGGTTTCGGTCGGGCGCACAGTTACGCCGCCCGCGCCGACGGTCGGGCCGAAAAGATCGATGCTCATTGATTGCTTACCTCAACTGTTAGCTGGATTTCGGCGTGGACGATCCGCGAAAGGATGCAGATCAGGGGTGATATGTCGGGACCGCAGCTATGGCGGCGGCCCGCACGGAAGCGGCCGGCAAGCGGCGGTAGGTTGCGGCCCGCATTCGCGAGCGCCGGGCTTTCGTTCTGGAAAACGACGACGCGCAGGGTCGACAGCCCCATGACACGCCCCGCCTTGGCGCGCCCCGCAAGCGCCTTGCCGGCGCGCGATCCGCAGAACGTGACCTGTTCAATGCAGCTGATCGACCAGCCAGACCGCGCCGCGACCTGCGCGTAATAGTCGCAGCGCGTCCCGCCGATCGCGGCGACCTTCGTGCAGAGGTCGGGGAACGGATCGCAGGCGTCGGGAAGACCGTATTCCTTCATCCAGCCGTCGCGGGTTTCGCTGATCGACTGACACCAGAATTCCTGCCGCAGGTCGCAAAGCCGCTGCGTTGCGTATTGCAGCACGGCGGCGAACGATCGGAAGTATTGCCAGAGAATGCTAGGCGCCGACCGGGCCGTCGAAAAGGCGTCGCTATCGAAGGCGTCCGGGTCGAAGCCGATTTCCTGCCCCGGCATCGGCAGACCTTCATGGGTCTGCCATGCGCGGCCCCGCGGCAAAAGTTTGAGAACCGCGGACGTGACGTCGTCCAAGGATGGGCAAAACATGATGCTGTTTCCTTAGACGAAGGTGATCGTCCCTAGCGTCGCCATTTGCCCGGCGGAAAGCGCGACGTCGGTGACAGGTGACGTGATGCTGTGGCGTTGCTCGCCGGTTGCGTTGGCGACCGCCTGCCAAATCCACGACAGCGAGAACGAGAACGGTGACGCCAGATAGGGCATGCTGCCGAACTGCGCGTCGGCGCCGGCCGGACGCGACAGGCGCTGGAAGGCGTCCGCAAGTTCGGCGCGGACCGCTTCCTGAACGTCGACCGTGTTCGGCTGAAGTCCGGAAATCGTGACGTTGACCGGGACTGCGATCGGCGCCGCGACCGTGACCTGCGCGCCGGCAGGCTTGACGGTTTCGATGTAGTCCTGAACGCGCTGGACGTCCGCCGCCTGCGGGATGCCGTTGGCATAAAGCCCGTACATCAGCGGGAAGACGCGGACCGTGCCCGGCCCCTGCCAAAGCCGTTCGACGTAAACCGTCGGCCGGTCCAGATAGAACGAGACGCCGGAAACCTGCCCGGCCCAGAACACATAATCGGCCGGCGCGCCGCCATGCGGCGGGTTGCGTTTGCGAAACAGGATGCGCGCTCGCCAGCTTTCGATGTCTTCCAGATCGGCGCCAAGCGTCAGGCCGTTGCCGTCGACGGCGGCCGTCGGCGCCGTCGTGCTGGTCGACGTGACGCCGGACAGGATGGCAAGCGGCGCGTTGGCGTCGGTGTTGCCGGCCGCGCCGTCGGCTGCGGCGATGACCGGGACCGTCAGCGATCCTGATGTCGCCAGCGTGCCGCCCGCGGTGACGATGAACTGAACGCCGTCGGTGCGTTGAAGGACCGCGTTCGTGTTCACGGTGACGTTGTCGGTCACGGTGAAGACAACATTCCCTGACGCCGGCGCGGCCGGGTTGCGCGGGATGCCGTATTCGGCCCCGTGGTTCGTCAGGCTTTCGACGTCCGGCGCGCTGAAGGCAAACATCTGCTTTTGGATGTAGGCGGCGAAGCCGAAGACTTCGAAGATCGCGCCGGCGATGACCTTCGCCGACGCATAGACGTTATTCGGCCAGACCCATGCGTCCGAACCCTTCAGGTTCGCGCGGAACGATTGCCGCGTCCGGTTGAGAAGGTCAGCGAGTGTCGGGAGGGCGAACATTCAAGCAGTCCTATCAGGCCGGATTTTGCGGGAACGGTTGCGGCGACGGCGACGTGACGGATTGCTTCCAGATGTCGTCGAAGCGGTAGTTGTAGAGTTGCGAGCCGTCGCGGCCGTAAATTTGGATCGCCAGATCGCAGCGATCGGCGGCGAATTCCGCAGTCGCCTGCGCTTCGATCTTGGTCGCGACGCCTTGGAAGATCAGCGGCGCCAGCGCGTCCAGCGCGATCGCTTCGACCCAGCGGCGGATGTCTTCGGTCAGCGGCGCCCGTTCGAAGACCCAAAGCAGCGAACCCATGTCGGTTTCGCCTAGTTCGGGATGAATGTCGGCGCCATCGCCCCACCATCCGCGCGGGTCGCCGTCCAAGACCAGATAGCGAAGCGGATGGTCGGCCGGGATGCGCTTGTCGGTGAACAGCGAGATGATGACCGCGGTGTGCAGTGCCGCCTTTGACTGAAGCCCGCCAAGGTTCTGAGCTTCGTCGCTGCCGGCGATCGCCCAATCGGCGGCGCCGCGCCATGGCGCCCAGACGCTATCCCAAAGCAGGATCGGCTGTGCGCCGCCGCCTTCGTTGATGCGAACGCGCAGGTAGCTCATACCGCAAAGACCTTTGTTGCGCAGCCGCCGCCGCAGAGCCCGATCAGCGTTCCGCCGTCGTCGCCAAGATGTACTTGATCGCTTTTGACGACGACCTTCGGCGCGGTCATCGTGATTAGCCCGCTCTGCATTGCGATCGACGTATTGCCGAATGTGATGGTCAGGCCGGACGTCGTCGCGACGATGGAAATCGTCGTCGTGTCCTGATCGCTGGCATCGTCAATGCCGTTGCCGCTGATGCTGGATTGTCCGGCGTGGTAGCCGTGACCGACCCGGATATTAATCTGCTTTTGATGAACGACGTCCGCGCTGTCTTTGAAGACGCGGACAATGTCGCCGTACATATTGAAGATGGCTTTGCAGCCTTCCGGCGTGTTCTTCGGCCGATACTTTTCGTGGCCGCCGTCATAGTACAGCGTCCGGTCCGATCGACTTCCCATCTGCACCATGACGCCATCGCAATCGGACGGCGGAACCGACGTCGACCCGAATTCCTGCGGCCGCCAGATTTTCTTCGGCAGTTCGTTTTTCAGGCCCTTCAGGTCGACCCGCTGCTGACTTTGGCTGTCGTCGACCTGAACGACGCGCGCGCGGCGCGTCGACGACCGAAGGCCGTCGTCGTGTTCCCAATGCATCAGCCCTACCCCATGTCCCAATCGTCGCCGGACTGGTTGCCCTGCCCGCCGCCGGCGCCCTGCCCGTCGTAAGCCCGCGGGTCGACCAGATGCAGGTTTGCAATGCTGCCGCCGTCGTTCTGGACGTAGTCGACCGCTTCGATCAGCATGTCTTGCGCGAGGTCGAGAAACGGGCTTTCGGTCCAGACCAGCGCGCCCGGCGTCCAAAGCATGCCCCCGTCGTCGTGGAAGCCCTGAACGCAGATTTCCGCCTTCGTGCCGTTGCCGGCGGTGCGGTTCTTGCGGTTCTTCGCCCGCTTCGTCGCGCGATCCTGCGTCGTGTCTTCATCCTGAACGATGATGACGGTCCGATGCCGCTTGACCGCGCCATCGGTTTCGGTCGCTTCGATCTGCGTGTTTTCGTCGCCGTGACCGAACGGGCGCTGGCCGCGGACGATGATCTTCGAATGCCGGTTCCTGTCGTTGTGATGCGCGGTCCCGGACAGAATGTTCTGCCCTTCGATCAGCGCGCCGGACTGCCGCAGGCTGCCCGCCTTCGTGATCTTGGCGTTGCCTTCCGGCGTGCCTGCAATGGTCAAGCCTTGCTGGCGGGTCAGCTTTTCGACGCAGCGGTAACAGGTTTCGCCCGGTGTGATCTGATACTGGTCGACCTTCTCCAGCTGCTGATCGCTTTCCCATTTCGGTTCATACTCGCCAGAGATGGCTTGCGCGATCTCCAGCGGGTCCTGATTTTCGAAATGCCCGGTTTCGTGTTCGGCCGCCCCGTCGACCAGATCGGCAGACTTCGATCGGCCGCTGACGCTGATGATGGCTTTCTTCGCCGCGAATGACGGTTCGCGGCAGTCGACGTATCCGGTCAGAAGAAGGTCGCCGCTCGCGCTGATCGTGACTTCCGTCCCCAGCGCGAAGATCGCATTCGTCGCTTCGGCGCCGACTTCGGCCGCGATTTCGAGCGAGAACGACCGGGCCGCCTTGTTAAAGGCGGCGTGAACGTGGAATTCCTCAAACGCGGTGTATTGACCGCCGCCGGCGGTGATGGTGACGACTTCGATCCCCATGGTGGTTCACTTCGCGAGCGCTTCGAACGTCGGCGGCAAAAAAGACGGGTGGGCCGCCTGATTGCGCGCGACCAGTTCGCCCGACCGCGTCGGGTCGGAATAGAGCCGATAGGCCCAATAGAGCGACGGCATGGACTGGTTGGCTTCCACGGTGACGACCGGCGCCAGATCAAGGATCGCCTTCGACAGATACTGGATCGTCGCGTTACGCAGGCTTTCGATCGCGTGATAAAGGTCGATATCGCCGGCCGGGATGTTCTCCAGAATGGCCGCGATGTATTCGGCGACGTTGGCACGCAGGGTGATTGCCGACGGCCGGTCTGCCAGCGGCGCGCGGGAAACGCCCTCGCAATAGGCCGTGACCGCAGCCAGCAACAGCAACTGTTTTGCCGCCGCGTCGTTCTGCGCAGCCGCGGCCCGGCTTTTCGTCGGATAGACGGGCGCGCTGGTCGCCGGCGCAAGCGTCGGGTCGGTGACGACCGCTTCGAAGGCGCTGATCGCATTCGCGGCCGGCATCGCTGCGCCGATCGCCCGGGCCGACGCGATGATCTTCGTCGGCAGCGTCGCGACGTTGACCGGGTCGACGATCAGGTCAGGCGCGGCGTTGAACGTCACTTGCAGCTGGTCGCGCTGCGCGGCGCTGACCGCGGGATCGACGGGTTCGGTCGTCCGGATCGCTTCAAGGGTCGAGACCGCGTTTTGCGCTCCGTCGGACGCCGTTTCGACGACGAAGTCCGGCTGTAGCGCGGTGACGATGTTCGCCACGAACGACGCGGCGATCGACAGCGCCGCCGCGTCCGCCGCCGCAAAGACGAGGTTAGCCAGCATGGCGACCGAGATGACCGCCGACGACGCGCCCTCCCGGATGAACGTCAGGGTGAACGCGATAAAGCCGTGCTTGTCCTTCGACCGCTCCCGGCGGAAGTTGAGGCAGCGAACGAGCCGCGGCCCATGCGCCGGCAGGACCATGACGCCCGGGCCGCGCGTCGCGCAGGTCGCGACCAGCGTTCCGGCGTCGCTGTCGGCGGCGTCCGACGCAACGTAGGCGGTGACGTCGAATGACCGCTTATCCTCCCCGAGGTCTTCCAGATACGGGTCATCGCGCATCGGGAACAGGTGAACGACGATCCGTCGACCGCCGTCTTCGGCGTCCCGCTCAACGAAGAAAGGCGTCCCCTTATAGGACGCCCTCCAGAGCGTTTTCAGCCAGTCACGAGCTACAGCCATCCGGCGGCCCCCTTAGTAGGAAATCGGCGGCGACGGCGCGCCCGGCGAACCGGGCGGCGGTGCAGCCGCGTCGGGCGAGGAATGGCCCAGCGAGCCCGGGCCGTTCGAATTGAGCGACCCGGCGAGCCGGATCGCGGCTTCTGCGCGCTTGACGACGTCGATCAGGGACGACCCGGCGTTGATGTCCAGCGCCATCTTCGCTTCGCCGGTCACTTGACCGGAGACGCTGACGGTTTGCGATCGATCGCCGCCGACGCCGGTCCCGTAAGTCATGGTCGGCGACAGTTCCGGGGAAATGAAGTTGTCCCCGTAGCCGAAGGCGCGGCGATAGACGTCGCGCATCGATCCGCCGCGTTGCAGGCGAAGGCGTTCGCCGCTGGTCAGGCCGTCATAGCCAGCGTCTTCGACGGACTTATGCATCGCATAAAGGCCGCCCGCGATGCCGGCGCCCCCGGCGACCCAAGGCAGGGCCGCCGCGGCGGTGCCCCAGACGCCCGCAGCGCCCGCTGTAGCGGCCGCAGCCGACGCCGCGCTCTTTACACCAGCCGCGCCGGATAGCTCCGCAGCCGCCGCGGACAGGGCCGCCGCAGACCCGTCCAGCGCCGTTGCAGAGGCGCCCAGACCGAAGCCGTTCATCAGCCCGGAAAACAGCCCATAGGTCGCCACGCCCCCGGCGCCGACGCCGGCGGCAACCGCCCCGCCGCCGATCCACTTCGCGGCGTCGGGATGTTCTTTGTTGAACTTGGACAGTTCGGACTGCCAGCTGGCGAACGTGTCGGCCATGCTGTTCAGGACGCCCGACGCTGTCTCCATCGCCGGCTGCGTCAGCACGCCGGCGAAGTTTTCAAGCGACGTCGTCAGCGAGTTCAGGGCGACGAAGGGGTCATTCTTGTTATTTTTGACCGCGTCCAAACCCTGCGCTTCGTTGTATAGCTTCGCGTGATTTTCGAAGCTTGGCATTTGCTGGATCAGCTTCGACACAAGGTCCGCCGATCGTCCAGCTGGGAACGCGCGCCGGGTTTCCCCGACCATTTCGTCGAGAGTGTTGAACCCGGCCTTTTTCAGCGCCGGGATGTAATACTTCTTGACCCATAGATCGGGATCAGACTGCGCCAGCTGATACCCGGCAACATGGCGCCCATGCTTCATTCCCTTGATTTCGCCGGTCTTCGTCAGGTCGAAGTCCGACTTCTTCGCAAGACCGAGCGAAACGAATTCCTTCGCTGCGGAATGCTGGTTTCCTTGAAAGCCGCCGATGACTTGCTTGACGAACATATCGGTCGACTGACCGGCCGTCTGGCCGCCCATTTCCTGCGCCAGCGACAGCGCGGTCGTCATGCGGTAGCGATCCGACAGCGACACGCCGGACGCTTTCGCGTACTTCGCGAATTCATACATCGCTTCGGGCGTGATCGTGTCGCCCATGACCTGCTTGGCTTTGATGAAGCTGTCAACGTAGCTGTGCAGTCGACCTTCGTCCTGACCCAAGCCCAGCATTTCGGCGCCCTTGAAGGCGAGGTTCAGCCCCTTCGCGCCTTCGCCGCTTTTGTCGATCGCGTTCATCGCCGCGGTCGCCTGAACCGCCAGCGGAAGCATCGTATGCGCTTCTTCCGGGTTGAGCATGATTGAGCGCAGTTCCTTGAACCGCTCCATCGCGTCCGCGCGTTTGACGTTCGTATATTTCGCGGTCAGGTCGCCGCTTTGCGCCCATGCGCGATCAATGTCCGCCTGCGGGATGCCGGCGGCGCGCATCTTGACCATTTCCGACTGCATCTCTGCGCCGGACTTCGCGGCTTCATAGGTGCCGTGGAGGATGCCCGGGCCGGCGAGCATTGCCGCGTTGCCGGCGCCGCGGCCGACAGCGCCGGCGGCGCGTCGGAGCATGCCGGGCTGCCGTTCAAGGACGGCGTTCGTCCGTTCGACCGCCGCGCGCAACCTGTTCTGCGCTTCGACGGCGCGGCTGACCGGGATGCCGAAACCTTCAAGGCCGGCCCTGGCCTGAAGGACCGCGATCTTCTGCCGTTCGAACGCGGCTGACGCGCGGCTGACGGCCGCTTGCGCGACTTCATAGGCGCGCGCCAGCTGCTTTGCATCGCCCTCGCCGGCCTTCATCGCCCGGGCCGCCTTTTCGACGGCCATCTGCGCTTCGCGGAAGCGGGTCCGCGCGTCGGCAAAGCCGCCCTTCGCTGAACCGAAGCGGTCGATCGCCGCCATCTGTTCCTGCGCCTTGGCAAGCGACTTTGTCAGCGCGTCGACCTGCTTTGACGACTTCGCTGACTTGGCGATGCCTTCGATCTTCTTCGCGATCTTGTCGAAGACAGCGCCGGTCTTGTCTTCGGCGCTAATGACAGCTTTTGCCTCAATGATCTTTGCCATCAGCGCCACTTCTTAGGTTTCGGCCGTCGCGTCCATGCGACCGCGCGCGAGTGCCAGTATTGCAGTTCGGAAATCGTCAGCTTGCCGAGAGCATAGAAGGGTTCCCGGTGCTCCCCGACGCCGCCGAAGGCGAGTTCATCCGCTAAGTCTCGGAGCCCTCGCCCGCTTCGACGTCGGGACGGAAAAAAGACAAGAGTGCTTCTTTGACTTCCTTCGCCAGCCGCGCCTTGCCCTGTTCAAGAATGGTCGCGTCCTTCGGTTCGACAAGGCAAACCCGGATATAGGCCGCGATGACGTCGGCGTTTTCGACCATGAACGGGTTTCCGCCGGCTGACGCGGCGATCGTGTAGGGATCGCCATGCGTCAGGTATTCGTTGAAGGTCGGTTCGCGAAGAACGATCTTGTGAACCGGCCCTTCCGGCGACTGAAGCGGCTTCTTCAGCGGTATGGTTTTCGTTTCAGACATATTGGCCCCAATCGTCTGTCAGAGGTTAAAGGGTCTTGTACTTGTCGGCCGCCAAGCCCAGACCGCTGACTTCGCCTGACGCGGTGTCCAGCTGCGGATCGCCGGTGAAGAAGCCGCCGGAAAGCAGGTGCGTAACGTTGGTGTCCTGTTCAACGAAGGTGATGCCCAGATTGTCCAGAAGCATCAGCGTTTCGTCCCATCGCAGCGGCGTCCCGTCGGTCTGGCTAACAAGGCGGTCGAAGCTGATTTCCGCGGTGCGCGCCTTCGGGGCGACGGTGCGGTAAACGCTGCCGTCCTGATTGACGCCGGCGCTGACGGAGATGTTCGAAACCGCAAGCGTGATGTTGCCGCGCGCGGAATAGGCGACGCCGCCGATAACAGTCGAGACGCGGCCGCCGGCAGTGTGAGACATGGTTTAGCCTTTCAAGGTTGGAGGGTTTTGCGAGGGTCCAGAAACGACAAAAAAGCGGCGGGTTGCCCCGCCGCTGAATGGTCGTCTTAAGACGGATATTGCAGGAAAGTCGTCGCGTTGACCGCGAAGACACGGAACTGATTGACGACGTCGACGGGCAGGTATGCGTTGACCCGGTTCGGATCAGCCGACCGTTCGACGACCAAGGACTTCGCGAACAGGTCGGAGTTTTCGACCAGACCGCCGGCTTCCAGTTCGTTGTAAACGTGAACGCAGGCCGCCTTCAGGATCGCCGGCGAAACAAGGCCGGGATTGCCGGTCGGGTTGTCGTCGACCAGCGCGCAGCGCCCATAGTCCTGCGTGATGCGCTGGCGCATGTAGCGGACGAAGTACACCATTTGCAGGCGGGTTTCGATGTCCAGCCAAGTGATGTCGGGCTGGTTGTAGCTGTTCGTTTGGTAGGTCGTGACGCAGCGGTCGATCGCGACCGTGCCGTCGCGCTGCACCACGAAGCTGGCGATCCCGTCCTGATACAGCGTCTGCCGCTGCGTGATGCTGAACCAATTGGTCCGGCTGAACGGCGGCAGGATGCCTTCAAGTTGCAGCGTCTGGACCGGCATCGAGATGCGGTAAGCCTGATCAACGGTCCCGCCCAGATTTTTGTCGGACGCGATCGCCGAGCCATAGGCGGCGGCCCAGCGCCAAGGCGGCGACGGGCTTTCCGCGACGCCCATGATCGAACAGTTCGGATCGTTCAGGGCCGCACCATACGAAGCAAGGTTCGCGAAGGTGTCGAACATGACGGTCAGGTGATGACCGTAAATTTGCTGCATCGGCGACCAGCGTCCGGAGATGCCGTCAAGGAAGGGCTTGATCGAGCCAAGCGACACGGCGTCCGAATACGGGCTGACGATGTAGTCGAATTCCTGATCGCCCAGCGCGGCCAGCGCGGTGCCAAGCGCCGGGACGCCGGTTCCGGCGGTGCCGGCTGCGACGGTCAGGTATTGCTGAAGCGACCCTTCGTTGCCGATCAGGTTCGTCCGGATGTCCAGCTTCGCAAACAGCGTGCCGGTGTGGCGCGCGGTCAGCGTGACGACGTTCGACGCTGCGGCCGCCGTGACCGGGAACTGAAGCTTGCGGCCGAACTTCACATAGCCCTGAGCGACCGCGGCCGCGATATTCGTCGCGACGTTGGCGTTCGTGTCGGTCGAGGCGACGCCGACCTGAACCAGTTCGCCGGCGATATACAGCGCAAGCGTACCGCTGTTGCCAGCAATGCCGGCGCCGACGGTCACGGTGAACGTCTGCTTGTTTCCGGACGGATCAGCCAGCGGCAGCATCCAGATTTCGCCGAACTGGTTGTTCTGGCGCGCCCAAATCGCCATTTCCGACAGCATCGAGCCGACGCCCATTTGCGGCTGCGGGTCGCCGCTCAAGATGACCGGCGTGTTTGCGGTCGCGCTGCCATCTGAGCCCATCTGGCCGATCAGGAGGGTTCGCGACGGCCCTTCATAGGGCGACTGGCCAGCGTTCACTTCCGCATAGAACAGCGGGACGCGCAGGTTTGAGGGGATTTGATTGAACTTCACGGTCATGGGTCAGGTTCTCCGTTTCGGGAAGGGCTGCCGATCGGCTGGATCGGGTTAGGAGGCGCCAGCCGCGGGCGCGGCTTCGGCAGCCGGCGGCGCGTCGGCCGCGGGCGTTTCGGCGGGCGGATCGCTGATGACGATGTCGCCGCAGATCAAAAGGCGTTCGTAATAATCGATGCGCCGGACCCATGCGCCGGTCTGCGGCATGGGCATGAAGTTGCGATCAGGCATGCGGACGCGGCCGCCCGCGCGCGGCTTGACGTAAACCGTTTGCATTTTTGGTCCCTTTGGAGGTTCAGAACATGAGGACGGCGGGTTCGCGCCGGCGGCCGCTGATGAACGCGACGCGCGCGTTCAGGGTAAGACTGCCAAGCGCTGCGTTCGCTGCGCCATTATCGACGACAATCGCCCCCGCATTCGAAAGCAGGGCGCCAAGCGCCCCGCCCTCCGTTGCGTTGTCGATATTCGCCGCCGACGACGCGCTTGTGAGCGCTGCCAGCGTTGCGGCAGCGACAGCCTGATCGATCGCCTGCGCCGACGCGCTTGCGGTCAACAAGCCGAGCGTTTCGCTTAGCGACAGGGCGGGGACGACAACCGCCGTTGCCGACAGCGACAGCGCTGCCAGCGTTTCCTGAACGACCATGCCGGGCGTGTCGGAGGCGGTAGCCGCGACAGTCAGCGCGCCGAGGGTGACGCCGACCGCCGCGTTATCGATGACCTGCGCGGTTGCCGTGGACGTCAGCGCGGCGAGCGTATCGCTTGCCGTCGCGCTGTCCGGGTCCGTAGCGGTGGCGCCCGAGGTCAGCGCGCCCAGCGTCGCCGATAGGGTCGCGCTATCGATCGCCTTCGCCGTCGCCGATGCAGTCAACAGGCCGAGCGTTGAACTGTCCGTCGCCTGATCAAGGACCGTCGCCGTTTCGGTTCCGGTTAGCGCGCCAAGCGTGACGCTGACGGACGCGCTAAGCGCGCCGCCGCCTCCGGATGTCGGCAACTCCTCAATGAGGCCGTAGTGATACAGCATCGGTGCGCGTCCTTAGATGCGGCGAACGCTCCAAGGGAAAGCGCGCCCGGTGCCTGCGGTTTGCTTCAGCGTGAACTTCGCCTGCGTCGTCACGGCGACCGGCGGCGACACTTTGCCGGCATTGATCTGCACATGCTGGAACGATCCTTTCCAGACTTGCGCATAATTGGTGCCGTCGACCATGTCATAAACCCGCAACTCGACCAGGTCGCCGAGCGCGAGATTTTTGGTATCGACGGAAAGGACGTAGGTCGCAGCTGTCGTCGGCGCGTCGAGCACATGCTCGGTCCCGATCGTCGCGGTCTGAGAGCCGGAACTATCAACGGTCCATGTCATTTGTAGGCCCCGTAAAGTGTTGCGCCCATTGTCGGAGGATTATAGGCAATGGCACCGCGAACCGAGAGGCGCGATCCTGATGGGACATCAACGGGATAAAACCCATTGCCGCCGTTTATGGCCGTGCCCGCCGTATAGGCGGGAATATCGGGGATCAGAACAACCTCTGATCCGCTTGCTCCAAGGCCAATGTCGATAGCTGCCAGTTCGTAATAAGCATTGGTGCCCTGCCCGTCGAAAGAGCACATCAGCCCCATATAGTCGCGAACAGTAGAGGCGATGACTTGGGTCCACGCCGATTTCGCAAAGCCGGCGGGAGTGAAGGGCGTGCCAAGTGTCGTGGCGGAACTAAACCCTATACTGTCATAGCCGGCTACCCCCTCCATCTGAGTAAAGGAGGCATCGAATAGTTGAGCCCACACTACTGCCGTATCAGCAGCGGTCGAACTCTGCCCTCGTACAGAAATCCTGCTTCCGGCTGGTATGGATAGCGGGATGAAGAAAAAGCATTGCGAACTGCTACTCAACAGATTGCTGACAACAATGACCTCAGAACCTGACGCACCGACGGCAACGTCGATAACATTGACATGATTGCTGACGTTAGTCGAAACAAGCAAACCGATCATCGCGACGTCGCGCGGGCATGATGCCGTCAATTGCGTCCATGATCCTTTTGCATTGGCCGCACCGCAAGTGACCGGGGTTCCCGGCGGTGAATTAAACGCAGCGCCAACCGATTGCCCGTTGCAAATATTCCAGCCTTCAGGAAAGCCGCCCGGCATCTTACTGGCTCGCTTGTCCGGAAAGAATGAGCGCGGCGTTCGCCGGCGTCAGAAGCCCGATCGAAGCCAGATAGTTGACGCCGCCCTGCACAATCGGATCATTAAGGTTGATCGTCTGCGCGACCTGGACGGCGAGCATAAACTGCGTCACGCGCTGGTCGGTCGAGGCCGCGATCGCCGCATGCTCGGCCGGCGTGAAAAGCAGAATGAATTTCCACGTCTCGACGTTGTTCGGCACAACCGGCGCCGCAACGACGACAACCGACTTGCTCGGCGCATCCCAGGCATGGGTTGCGTCGAGCGGCAAAAGCCCCGTGACCTTGGCAAGCCCGGCCGCAGCCAGCGTCGCGTCGGAGGCGACGGGATCGCCATCATTGGCGTTCCACGAATAGAGCGACCCGTCCGCGATCTTGTAAACGTAAGTGGCCATCTGTGCGCCCTTCCCTCAAAGCCTCAAGGCAACGCCGATTAGGCGTTGCCGTCCGTCAGCGTGAACCCGGTGATGTTGACGGTCTGACCGTTCGCAATCGACGTGTTGTCGATCGTCATGTCGCCGCCGCCGCCCGTCGCTGTCACGGTGCCTTGCAGATGGCAGGTCGTGCCGGCGCTGTCATAGATGCGGAAATATCCCGCGGTGCCGCCGCCGTTGATGCCGGTGCCGGCGACCGGAAGGCCGTTCATGCTCTTCTGGCCGCTGGCGGCGTTCGCCATCCAGTCCGACGCCAGCGCGTCGTCAAGGACTTTCGTGCCGGTCGCGGCCGCGGCGCAGTTCGCCGGCATCGAGCCGGTCCAAATTTGCAATTTGGCGGATACGCCGATCGCGGTTTCGATGGCATCAAGGCGAGCATTGCGGACGGCGGTCGAAAGCTGAATGGTCATTTAGGCGATCTCCTATTGGTAGTTCTGGCCGACGATGTTGCCGAAGATGGTTTGGCCGCCGTCCGGAGTGGTGAGAACAACGATGTCCTTGGAGCCGGCGCCCTGCGTGACGGTCGGCGGAACGCCGCCGACCCATTTCGTCCCGGCAGGCCAGCCGTTGATCGCAAAAGCGCCGTTGTTCGTGATTTGAAGGATCAGCTTCGCTTCGACGCCGAAGCGCGGCCAGCCAACGACGGACAGGCTTGCGACGTCCTGATCCAAAACGAGGTTCTGATAGGACGTCGAAATAACGTCGACGCAGCCCAGCTGGTAATCGATCTGACCGGCGGACGCCGACGCCAGAACCTGCGGAACGTCAAGCCCGCTCAAGATGTCGACGTTAAAGTTCATGGCGCTTAAATCCTTTGCGACGGCGTTCATGACGAATTCGTCAAGCGACGGCGCGACAAGCGGCGTCAGCGCCTTGGCGATCGCGACGCAGATGTCGAAGCCGGACCCGTTCGGCAGCGCATGCGCGACGCGCCGCAGCGGTTCGGGAAGCACGTTGAAGCCATACGGCAGCGTGTTCTTTTCGTTGACGATCCGAACCTGATCGTCATTGACCTTGCACGTCCAAGTCAGAAGCCGGCAGGCGATCTTCACGCCGGCGTCGTCCATGACCTGCCGATGGCAATCGGTCTTCAGCGGGCGCGCGAAGCTTCGGAACAGCGTCGCGGAGGCGTCCGGGTCATAGCCGAGCCGGCGCGCGATCTGGAATTCCAGCATGTCCAGCGCGGCTTCCAGCTGCGCGTCGGTTTGCGGATAGATCAGATCGGTCCCGTTATCGTCGCGGACCTTCTGGATCATGCCAAGTTCGAAGACCAGATCGACATGACGGTCGAACGGCGGCCCGCCGTTCTGTTTCGACAACTGTTCGCCCTCGTCCTGATCAGCCAGAATGATGACGGTCGGAAGCGCGTCGTCCGGGTAGGCTTCCGGATCGAAATCGCTGATGCGGCTGTCATAGACGCGGTTCTTCGCGATCGTCGGACCGCTGGTCGCGTTGGCGCCTTGCAGCGCATTGACCGCGGCCAGCCGCAGCGCAGTTCGGACAAGGGTCATTTGCGCGCCGTCAGGAAAAAGAAGGTTGAGCCGAAGCCGTCCGGGGCGGTCGAACTGATTTCATAGACAGAGCCGTCCAACTGGCGCAGGCATCGATCGCCGCGCTTCGGCGTCCAGTTCAGCGCCGCATCAGCGATGCAGACGGACGGCTTCGAAGCGGTCCAGCCGTGCGCGTTGTCGTCTTGGATCGACCCGCGCGCATGCGGAATGTCGGATTTCGTCGGGCCGTCCCATTGTCCAGTCGCGTCGAACTGCGAGCGCGAGACGTCGGGAATTTTCGGAAGGTTCACGTCGCCCGATGACGTGAACGGAAGGAACGTGAAGCTTTCGCCGAACGCCTTATTGATCGAAGCGGCGAGCCTTGCGGCCCGATCTGCGAACGGTGTCGGCATCGGCGAAAGCCTCAGTTGAAAGCGAAGTCAGGTAACGAAGGCGGCGCCGCTTACGAGGTGCGGCGGCCCTTCAGGAGCGCCTTCGGACGGGTGCAGAGCGACAGCGCGTTCATCTGGCTGTCCAGATTGACGCCCTTGTCGTTGTCCATCCGGTACTGTTTCAGGTACAGGCGGCGGCCCATCGTGTTGACGGTTTCGATGTAGTCCGCCGGCGCGAAGTAGGTCCGGAACAGGTTCGGGACGCCGACCGGGTACAGGTGGCAATGGTCGGTATCGATGAACGTCGTGTTGCCGACATAGCCGCGATAGTTTTCCCAGACGATGCCGCCGAATTCGAACTGGCCGTAAGTCTGGCCGCCGAAATTGACGTAGGGATCGCGCAGGTTGTCGGCGCCCGGCTGGTTCAGGAAGCTGGCACGGACTTCCGCGTTCGACAGCAGGTGATCGAAGAACGCGTCGCCGCAGAGCGCGCGAACGCCGGTGAACGGAAGGCCGCCGAGATTGGTAGCCATCTGGCGGATCGTCTGCTGACAGAACATGCGAAGCGCGCCGTTCGCCTTGTTATCAAGGTCGAAGGCCAGTTCGGTGTCCTGCGAGATACCGAAGAAGGCGAACAGGTCGGTCGTCGAACCGTCGGCGTAAGTGATGACGCCCTTCACGGCGCCAATGCGCTGATATTCCAGCGTCACTTCATGGGATGGCTTATGGATCGCGATGCGATCCGCGACCATGCCCATGACGGTCATCAGCTGGTTTTCGGTGCCCCACTGGCGGACGCCCTGAACCTCGTCCGCATAGATCGCGTCATTGATTTCGAAATGCGGGACGACGATCGCGCGGCTGTCGGCCTTTTTCTTATCGAGGGTCGCGCCCGGGCCGCCGCGCGGCGAAGGTGCGATCAGGATAAGGTTGCCGGCCTTTTCCTCAAGGACGATGGTCGTCGTCGAAACGCCGCGTTCGGTGAAAAGGCCCATCTGGCCGAGACGACCCGGCGCAAACAGCGGTTTGTTGATCGCGTCGGTCAGCGAAACCACGCCGAACGCATTGCTATTGAAGATGTCCAACATGGTCTGTTGGTCCCTTTCTGATGGAGGTTGCGAGTTGCGAAAACAGAAAGGGCGACGCCCGGAGGCGCCGCCCTTAACGGTTGGTCAGCGATGTCGGCGACGATCAGCGCAGGCTGATGCCGGCCTTCCGAAGCTGGACGATCGCTTCAGCCTTCTGCGCGGCAGTGATGCCGGCCGGCCAAGTGATCGTCTGCGAATTGACTTCAGCCATGCGGGTGATCGCCGAAATCGCCGCGGTGTTGCTGTTGTCGGTGGTGGCCGCATAGATCGCGATCGCCGCGGCGATCTGCGAACCGTCGGTCCCGGACGGGTTGAGCGCGACATACTGCCGGCCGGAAAGCGGGTCGACGCCGACGGTGATGCTGAAGGCATCGCCGACAACGAAGTCCGTCGCGCCGTCCGCGATGACGAACTTGATCTGATTGTTGAAGGTCGCGCCGACGACGACCTTGCCGATTTCGCGACCGTTCGGGTCGAACACGGCGAAGGTTCCGGAGTTGGTCGCGGCCGCGATGCAGATGGCGCGATAAACGCCATCGATCGCGCCCGACCCGACCGGGGCGGTCGCGTCCAGCGTGAACGTGCCGTTGCCGGTGTTGCCGCTGTCGGCAGCGGCCGACGACGTCGCACTAGCGACGACGTCAATACCGCCCAGCACGGCGCCGGGAACGATCGTCTGCGTCGACGCCTGAATGACGATATTATCGCGGCTGCCGTGGCCGTCCAGTTCCGAGATAATAAATTCGCCCGAATGACGGGCTTCGTTGAAGACAGTTGACATTGCTTTCTCCGTCTATCGGGAGGGTTTGAGGGATGGACTAAAGAGCGCCGATCAGCTGGCGATCTTCATTCCTCGCGAGGTCAGGACATTGTCCCACATGGCGGACGTGTTCTGACTGTTCTGCTGCTGCGACTTGCCCGGGTCGACGGACAGGCCGATATCGCTGTCGGCGGCGCGGGCGCCAGCAACAGAAACGGGCGCAGCTACCAGCGCGACCTTGACCTGATCGACGGTCATGTCGGTCGTGGTCGCCAGCGCAAGCGCAAGACCTTCCCGACCCTTCGCTTCGGGAAGCGCGATGATGGCAGCGAGCCGGGCGCGTTCGGACGCAGCGGCGTCCGCGGCGGTCGGCGCCTTCGGGGCGGTCGCCTGCGCAACGGCAGCCTGAACGGCCGCGTCGATATCCGCCTGCGTGAAAGTCTTGTCAGTCATGGATGATCCTTTCGGATTGTTGAGCTTGAGGGACAGTTTGACAGCCGCGGGTTTGGCCGACAGTTCGGAAAGCGCGCTTTCAAAACTACCGACTGCATCGGCAAGACCGACCGCGACTGCATCGGCCCCGATGTATGTTCGCGCTTCTGTTGCGCGAATTGCTTCTTCCGTCATGCCGGCCCGGCCGACGGCGACGCTTGTTACAAACAGATCATAGAAGCGATCGATTTCGCCCTTCAGTTCGGCTTTCACGTCATCGGTCAACGGCTGATAGGGGTTGCCGTCGACCTTGCGCGCGCCGGCGTGGATCAGCGTCGGCTTGATCCCCTTGTTCGCGATCGCGACGGAGTAGTCGGCGTGAAGCATGACGACGCCGATCGATCCGGAAATCCCGGACGACGTCGTAATGATGCGCGACGCCTGCGACGCGATCGCATAGGCGGCGCTGGCCGCCATGCCGTTGACGACTGCGACGACTTCCTTCGCGCGCGCGGCTTCCGCGACAACGTCGCCGACTTCGAAGGCGCCGACGGCTTCGCCGCCCGGGCTGTCCATATCGAGAATGATAGACGTCACGTCCTTGTCGCGCGCGGCCGCGGCGATCTGGAACTTCAGCTTCTCGTAAGACGTCACGCCCGACATGGCATCAAGCCAGCTGCCGCGGTTCACCAGCGATCCAAGGACCGGGATAATCGCGACGCCGTCCGCCGTCGTCCGGTACGGCTTGCGGCCGGACTTCGGATCGTTCGGATCGTTCAGCGCATACTGTCCGACGTAACGCGACGCTTCCGGACCGGCGCCCATCATTGCGCCGGCTTCTTCAGCCGAGACGTCTTGCGCGCGCAGATCGGCGCCATCGATCCCGATCCTGCCATCCAAGATCGACGCGATAAGCGACAGCTTGTCCGGATGGATCATTAGCGGCCGGTTCAGGACGCGGTCCGCGATATGTGCAAGCTTCGTCATCAGGCAAGCCTCAAAAGGGTTTCGGCCCGCAACATGCGGGGCGGGTCAGTGCTTTCGGTTCCGATCGCTTCAATCTGTTTCGGCGGTGAAAGCGATGGAAAAGAAGCGCTTGACGCGCTTCGTCAGGCGCGGGCCGAAATCAGGGGACGAGGAACCAAGGCGGGATCGTCCAGAAGTCTGTCGCAATGCCCCGCCGGCGGGCGCCGGCGCGGATCGCATAGCGCCGGCTTGGGTTGGGCTGCCCCTGCGCGACCGCGCAAGCCGCCTGCGCGGCGTCGACTTCGACCTTCAGCGCTTCGATGTTCGCCGGGCTGAAGCGGACTTCCTGTTCGCCGTTCGGGCCGCGAAAGCGGATCAGGCTTTCGTTAGCGCCCGAAATCAGCGTGTAGTAAGCCGTTTGCAGCGCTTGAAAGCGCTGACAGGGATCGTTGAAATCAACCGCCATTGTCTTCGCCTCCGCTGCCGCCCTTGTTGTCGTCGGCGGTCAGCTTCGCGACCGTCGCGTCGTCGATTTCGGCAGTTGCGGGGTCGCCCTCCGGAAGGTCGTATTTCTCCCGAAGCTTCTTTTCATGGGCGCGCTGGCGATAGACGTCTTCGACGTCGGTCCCCAGATCGTTGCAGATCATTTCGTCGGTGATGACGCCAAGCGATCGATACGTCTGATGCGCCTTCGCGGTCTTCAGGTCGTCAGCCTGCGGCTTCGGAGGCCCGCGCCATTCAGCGCGACAGGCTGCCGTCTTGTTTTCGATGAAACCAAATAGTCCGTCGGGGAAGGCGACCCGACCCAATTCGATCTGTTCTTCCAGCCATGCTTCAAAGATGGTCTGACAGAGACGGGCGGGAATGCGGCGGCGACGTCGAACCGTCAGCGGCCATAGCTCGCTTGTCGACATGCGAACGCTGGAATAGGTCGCGGCGCTATAGTCGCCGGTCAGCGTTTCGAACGACAAGCCGAGACAACGCGCGATTTCGCGCATCAGGAATTTGGCGAATGCCTCATAGGTCGAATTCGGCGTCTTCGAACCGTTGAAGATCAGCTTTTCGCCGGGGAACAGGTGGGCGATCTTGCCGGCGCGGCCAAGGTCGATCTTCGTCGCGTCATACCAGCCGGCCTTCGCGCCCAGAAGCGCGTCCATGTTGCCGCCGCCGACGCCCTGTTCGTCATCGTCCTGCAAGGCTTGCAGGATCGTATCCGTCGGCGCGTCGCTTTCGATCGTCGCCGCGAAGATCGCTTGGATCAGTGCCGCAGTCAGCGTCGCGTCGGACAGCTGGTCATACTGCCGCGCGATCTTCAGCGCCGGCGCCAGCGGCGTGATGCCGCGCATCTGTTCGATTTCGCCGTCGAAGACATGCAAGACCTGCGGCCGCCCGGCGCCGTCGCGCGCGGGAATGTCGACGATTTCTTCATACAGTTCACGAACGCGCAGCGTGAAGCGGTAGCTGATCGGCATGCCCCATGCGTCGGTCGTGATGCCCTGATACTGACGAAAGCCGTTGCTGTCCTGCATCAGCTTATGGGCCGGCAGAAGCTTGACCTTCGTCCGCGTCTTCGCGAACGGACGGCCGACCATGGGCAGAAGCCCGACGACTTCGCCATGGCTGAAATAGCTGCGCAGGGCCGCATCCGTCATTTCGGCGACCGTCATCGTCGCGCGGACGTCGCATTCCATGGGGCAGTTTGCCCATTCGTTCCAGAGGCTTTCGACCTTGCGCGACCATTCGTCGGCTTCATCCTGCGTCCAGCCCAGCGCTTCCGCGTTCGGCTTCGACGCCAGCCGCAAGCCCTCGCCGATCGTGGCGCCGATCGCCTGATTGACGGCGCCGGTCAGCCAGCCGGAATTCTGGATCGCATCGATCGCGCGCGCAGCGGCGGTGTAATAGGCTTCGCGCGCGTCGTCGCGCGTGTCGCGCAGCGCCGGCCGCCAGTTGAAAAAGAACGGCGAAGCGTTCCCTTTCATGTACTGCGACGAAACCGCAGGCTTTGCCGGAAGCGACGACGGCGATCCGACGCCGACGAAATTCCGCACGCGATCGACGATGTTCATTGCGCAGTCTTCCCGCTGTTAGCCGCGATAGCCGCCAGCTGTTCGGACTTCGCCGCCGAACCGGCAGACGAGCCGAAGTAATAGTTGACGATCGTCGTCAGCGACGTCGCGAGAACGCCGACAAGGATCAGGAACGCCTTTTCGGCCGCTTCGCTCAAGTTGACCTTGGCGGTCATCAGAAGCACAAGGCAGGCAATGAACGCCGCGGTGACGACGAACGCGACCGCGACCTTCGCCGGCGACTTGCTGAAATCTGCCATTTGGCCAGACCCTATCGGTTGAGGCGCGCCGCCAGATCGGCGAAGCGGTTCTTCTTCGCGACGGCCGCGGCAACGGCCGGCGCAGGAGGTGACGCCGGCGCCGACGTTGAGGCCGCCGCCGGCGCCGATGCCCCCTGATCGGCGGGAGAGGACAGACCGCCGCGCAGATGTTGGACGTTAAGCAGATAGCCGGCCGCGCCAGCCATCGCTTCAGCGTCCAGAAAGTGATTTTCCCGCGAACGTTCGATCCACTGCGGTTTGCCGGTCGGAAGCACGATGCGCGCTTCGGCGACCAGCTGGCGGCAATAGTCTTCGGTGACGTCCTTGTGCAGATGCCACGCGCCGGGCTGATCCTTCGGCCATTTCAGCCGTTCATGAACGAACGACTTCCAATGATCGGTGTCTAAGCGGATTAGCTCCAGCCCGTACTTCTGCGCCGATCCGTCCTGCTTGACTTCGATCGTCGACTTCACCAGCGGGCGCACAAGCTTAACCGACGAACCTTTCGTCGGGAAAGCAAAGCGCTTGAAGCGCCGGCAAAACTCATAAACCCGGTTGACGGGGACGCCTTCCTTCTTTCCCGGCCGGAAGCCGCTATCGATGAAGGCGACCTTGATCAGGTCGCCGTCGATCGGTGCGGTTAACAGCTGCGCGAGGTCTTGCCAGACTTCAGGCTGCGCCGTTTCGCCCCATAGCTCGCCGTGCTGGACAAGCCATGACGTCGCCCGCGCGCCCCATGCGCGAACGACGAAGACCAGCCGCGTCTTCTGGACGTCGACGCCGCAGGTCAGATAGCGCGCATCCTCCGGGACGGTCAGCGGCGCGTAAGAACCGCGCCGCGCGAAGATTTCTTCCCATGGCGGGACGTCGCCCGACCCGTCGACATAGACTTCGCCGAATTCGGCGTTCGTCGCCGTCTGGATTTTCGCGCTTTCGTTCGACCGCAGCGCGATCAGGTACGTTTCAGCGCGCGCCCCGATCGATACGAACGGCGAGCAAAGCCCGCTGACCCAAAACGACAGCGTCGACGTTTCAGGCACGTCGCCGGTGACGTTGCCGTCGCGGTCGATCGCCTGACCCGGCGCGACGTAGCGGCCGCGGGCATTCATCGCCGCCTTGTGCTTCTCCTCAATGACGCCGCCGCAATCGATGCGCGGGCATTGGATGTAAGCTTCCCTTCGTGCCTGCGCCGGCGTCGCGGTCTTCGGCCATTTCAGGAGGTTGAACCGCGGAATGAAGTATTCGCCGCAGTGCGGGCAGGGCCATGCCCAATGATGCCGCGTCCCTTCCTGCCAAAGCCGCCAGATCGGCGACTGAACGTCGTCTTCCTCGCCGGCCTTCCAGAATTCCAGCCCTGTCGCCGGATCGCGATCGATTTCGACCATGCCAAGCGACGGGGTTGAAGTGATGCCGACGCAGAAATCTGCGTAAGTGAAGCCGCGGGCTTCGACCAAGCCCAGCGGGTCGCCCTGCCCCTTAACGTTCGACAGCATTTCGTCATATTCGTCGACCAGCGCGATCGCGGCCGGGTCGGACTTCAGCGCCGTCGACGATCCCGCATGCGCCAAGCGGACGCGGACGCCCGCGACGCGCTTAAGCGTTTTCTTCTGCCGCTTGCTGTCGATCCCGCCGACGACCTTCGCCTTCAGCGTTTCAGACTGCTCGAACAGCCCGACCAGCCGCGGTTCGAACTGGTCGGTAACGAATTCCTTCGACGGCCCGACATACAGGATCGGCGCCGGCCGGTTGTCGAGACGTTCGCCGATGACGTCCAGAAAGGTTTCCGTCTTGGCCATCTGCGCGCCCATGACGCAGACGACGCGCTTGTATTTCGGGTCGGCGAAGCTTCGCGCGAACGGGACCGCGTACGGCGTCAGGTACGGATTGCGGCGCCCGGGGACGCCGGTTTCCGGACCATAGATGCGGTTTTCCGCGCCCCATTCGTCAGGCGTCTGGTTCTTCGCCTTCCACGTCGCCGCCTTCCTTGTCAGCGCGTAAATTCCGCGCTGCGTCCGCAATGCGCGCGTCGCATCGATCGATTGCATCATTCAGCCGCTTTTCGATTTCGGCGCGGACCGCAAGGTCGCGCGTAGAGCCGGCCGGGACGCCGCCAAGCTCGCTGCGGAAAGTCCCGAGGATTTCGGCGAAGACCGCTTCGGCTGCGTCAGCATCCCAAAGACGACCTTCTTCGCGCGCGGTGCGCAGTTCGATTTCCTTGGCCCGGGCTTCCTGAACGCGGGACGCCTGCGCCGACTTCGACCCGCGACGATCCTCGCTGCGAAGATAACGGATGTAGGCGATCCGGCATGCGTCCAGATCGAAGCTTCCGTCCTTGTTTCGCGGCAGCGCCCCTTCGTTGACCAGCTGGACGATCCGGACCCGCGACAGGTCCAGATGCGCCCCGCAGACGTTCGCCGATACGCCCTTACGCTTCGTCGGCATGGCCGCCCCGCTCTGCAACGAACCGGCGCAGCGCGTCCTTGCTCGCCCGGTCCATGTAGTATCCGACGCCCCAATCGGTGCGGATCGTCACGCCGGTCGGCAGGCGCTTGCGCAGGGTGCAGACATGCACGTCGATCAGCCGTTCGTCGCTGATATCCCCGGGCCGCGCGCCCTGCAACATTGTCAAGAGCGCGGCCCGGCTGATGGTGACGTTGCGCTTCATCAGCGCGCCCAAGATTTTAAGCTTGCTGCCCTTGACCTTCAGGGCGTCGCGGTATTGGGCGAGGTCATCCCGCCCAATGCCAAGCAGTTCTTCCAGTTCTTCGACGCGATCCCGAAGCCGCTGGATTTCGGACATGGCCGTCAGCGATGAAACCGCGTCACTTCGAACGCGGCGAAGACCTTCGCCAGCCAGCTGCGCGCGTAACCGGCCGCCGTCGGCGAATTCGGTTCGGTCGACGCGATAAACTCGCTGACCGGCAGCGAAGCCCGGTCGATCAGCTGATAAACATGATCCGCCAGCTTCGGGAATTCGATGACAGTGAAGCCCTTCAGCAAGTCCTTCGACGGCGGCGCGTCGCTGACCGGGTTCGACACGACGAACAGCTGAAGCCCGGCGACGTCGTCTGCGATCGTCTTGACTTCGTCCAGCGAGGCAACCGACGACCCGACGATATGCATGACGGCGATCTTCGCCTTCCCTTCGGCGACCTTCTGCACGAACCCGGTTTCGCGCAGCGCGTCCAGAACCGGCTTCAGCAAGCTGGCCGCAAGGTCCAGCACGGTGACGGACGAGCCGTTCAGCGTGTCGAAGACCTTCATCTGACCGTCAATGGTCGTGATGTCGACCAGTTCGGTCTTGCCCGGGAAGAAGCGCTTCAGGACGCCCTTCGGAACCTGCGTGTCGAAGCCGCGGGCGTCCATGCCCTGCGCCGCGAACCAATCCATCAGCGTTCGGCTGACGGTCGTCTTGCCGACGCCGCCTTTGTCGGCGCCGACGATAACCAAAAGCGGTTGACCCATTTCGATGTCCTCTCGATTTGAACCACGTCGAGGCGGCCCCGCACGGTGCGCCATGCGGGACCGCCCTTCCCCGGTGGTCCGCGGGGAACTGGAATTTCGGCCGGACCTGTCGAAGCAGTCTTGGAGGGACCAGCGCCGACTATCCGGTCTTCATCGGCGCTACAGGCGAAGTCATGCCCGCCGCTTTGATCGGCGTCCCGACTTCGCGATGAATGCGAAGCGCGGCGGGCAGAGCGTTATTGCGGCTTCGGGATCAGTCCTTCAGCCCGGCAATATTCGGCCATCTGGTCGGCGACCGACCCGATCGCTTCAGTCGCGACGAAGCCTTTCGAGTGCTTCACGAATTCGCAGATCGGGCAGTAATGCCCGTCTTCCGCCGCCGGGTTCTCCGTCATCAGGTACAGCCCGCCGCAGCGGATCGCGTCGTTCGTGAAATGCCAGTGCATTGACATAAGCGGATCGAACGGCGCCGCCTTGTGCGGTTCGGGATCGCCCGCCTTCGCCGCGTCCAGTTGCGCGACTTCGTTCGCCAGCGCGGTTTCGCCGTCCTTCGCGATCAGGCCGGACATTCCGCGGGCGTCGATCGCGTCGCGCATCAG
>Ga0335069_10003304_pt1 | contig 24465 bp, 21 predicted proteins | sample Lox_Sample_11_FD_206714 | JGI IMG/M metagenome (GOLD analysis project Ga0335069, IMG submission 206714) | Soil microbial communities from Loxahatchee National Wildlife Refuge, Florida, United States - Lox_Sample_1.1 | ecosystem: Environmental > Terrestrial > Soil > Wetlands | place: USA... | reverse complement strand
TTATCGCTGCCGCCTCGTCGTCGGCGAGGGACCCCAAATGCGCCTTCCGGGCCGTGGCTGACTCCGCTCGCTCCGCCCGGTTCCCCAGTGGGAGTCTACCGTATTACCCATAGCAATGATATGGGTGACCCATATGAAGACCACAATCGAGATCTCCGACCCCCTCCTCCGGCGTGCAAAGAGGCTGGCGGTGAAGCGTGGGATCACCCTGAGGGCCGTCATCGAGGATGCTCTCCGGATGGAGCTCGCTGCCTCAGAGGTCGGGCCATTGGGCGCGAATATCCGGACGCACACGTTCGGCGGCCGCGGCCTAAAGCCCGGGCTTGCCTGGGGCGACTGGGGAGCCGTTCGCTCGCTGGCGTACGAGGGGCGCGGAGGATGATCGCGATCGATACGAACGTCCTCGTTCACGCGCACCGCTCGGATTCCCCCTTTCACGGAGCTGCGACCGCGGCCCTTGGAGCGCTTGGCGGACGGTGGGCCATCCCCTGGCCCTGCATCCACGAGTTCTACGCGGTCGTGACACACCCGAGGATCTTCGATCCCCCCACGCCATTCGCGGACGCGCTCCTCGCAGTGGACACCTGGTGCGCGTCGTCTCCCAAGCTTCTCGGGGAGACCGAGGAGCACTGGCCTATCCTCGCCGACCTCTTGCGCGGGAGTCAGGCCGTGGGCCCGGTGGTGCACGACGCGCGCATCGCCGCGCTTTGCCTGGAACACGGCATCGAGGAGCTCTGGACCGCCGATCGCGACTTCTCTCGCTTCCCCGCCCTGCGCGTTCGAAACCCGCTCGTCGTCGGCTAAAGACCGAGCGCCGATGAGAAACGACGCCCGTTCGCCCAAAGGGGACTCGGGGATCTGTCTGTGAGGAATAGTGACTAACCGTGCTGCACCGAGCGTGCCGCCCGTGAAAAGGCTGGCCGGGTTCGGTGGACGGGCCCCGAACGGCGGCGCTACAGCCCGAAACGGCGTAGGCAGTCGACAGAAGCCACGTTGCCGCCCCTGGGGCCCCCATCCCGTCACCCGTTGCCCGGAGGGGTCCTCTCTCGGCACCCCACCTGAGCCCGCCGCCGGAATGGAGATCCGGGCGGTTCCCCTTCATGGTTCGAACCAGGGACCACCCGGCTCGGCTCGCACGCTTGTCACCGAACCTCCACCGTTCAAGAGGGAACACGCTACTACCTCATGCTCTCCCTTCAGGAGCGTGCCCATGCGCACAGATCCTAGGTCGCGAATAGCCCTCGCAGCCGTCCTTCTCTTTGTCGAGCCACTTGTCGCCGGACCGGCCCTCGCTTCCGCGGACCGGGAACGCGACCCAGGCCAACCCGAGGACGTGACGGCCCAGCCCGAGGTGGGGCAGGACCTCGTGCGGTATTTCAACGACCCCCGGCACGAGCCTCGGCTCGACCGCGAGAGGACCGCCCTCCTCCTCAGGGAGAAGGTGAAGTACGTGTTCGTGATCTTCAACGAGAACCACTCCTTTGACAACGAGTACGGGACCTTCCCCGGCGTGAACGGCCTCTACTCGACGGGGGAAAAGCCCCGCAGCCCACAGGACACTCCCGGCTTCACCCAGACGTACACGGACGTGAACGGCACGACCGTCACCGCCCGGCCCTTCCGCATTGGACCGGATGAGAACGCCACCGTGGTGGACAGCGTCGACCACTCCCACACCGGGCTCGCGACCAAGCTCCACGTGGTGAACGGCCAGCCGAAGATGGACCAGTTCGCCTACGACGAGTACCAGCGCTTCGCCTCGAAGGGCGGGGCCGCAAACATCGCCCAGGGCAAGCAGTTCGCAAACCTGGTGATGTCCCACATCGACTGCGACACCATCCCCTTTTTCTGGCAGTGGGCGAGCCGCTTCACCATCTTCGACAACATCTTCGCGACCGAGGACACCCCCTCCACCCCGAACGCCGTGGCCATGATCGCCGGGCAGTCGGGCGAGACGCAGTGGGTGAGGCACGGCCCGAACGGTCAGAACTACACGGTCGGGAGCCACACCGGCACGACCCAGGGCCCGCCGCTCGTGAACGACCCCCAGCCCTTCTACGGATCGCAGTTCGACACGACAACGGTGAACAAAGAGCCGGCGGGACCGAAGGAGAGCTACGCAGACACGAACATCGCAGCGAACCTGACATTCGCCACGGTCCCGCTCACCCTCGCCGGCCGCAACGTCACGAAGCTCATGAGCCAGAACCTCTCCCCGAGCTTCGACCTCCCCGACATCCAAGAGGACATTTCGTACATCGAGGGCCGTAAGCTCGATCCGGTGCCCTGGCGCTGGTACCAGGAGGGATACGATCTCGAGTCGACCGACAAGGACGGAGTAGCTTCACACGCTGCCTACGTGAGCCATCACCAGGGCCCGCAGTACTTCGGCTACCTCGCCAACACCCCTCCCCTCCGCGCCAACCTCCGCGGGCTCACGGACTTCTTCAACGACATGGCCAAGAACACCCTGCCCCAAGGCGGCGTCTTCTACATCCGGGGCGGCTACCTGAACCAGGCCGGGCTCCTTCCCCCCATCACCAACCCGAACACGCCGGCGGCGGAGATCGCCGCCATCAACGCCGCCAAGGTGGGCGACGACGACCACCCCGGCTACACCGACAGGCAACTCAGCGAGGCCATGGCCGCCCGGGTGGTGAACTCCATCGCCTCGAACCGGGGGATCTGGGAGCACTCCGCCATCATCATCACCTACGACGAGTCCGACGGGTTCTACGATCACGTCCCGCCCCGCATCCTCTCTTACGGGCCAGATGGCCTCCCCCTCTCCCGGGGCGTGCGGGTGCCCCTCATCCTCATCTCCCCCTACGCCCGGGTGCACGCGGTCTCCCACGTGGAGGGCGACCACAATGCGATCATCGAGACCATCAACGCCCTCTTCGAGAGACCGGCCCTCGCGAGCCTCCCCGACGAGGCCCAGGCCCTCGCGGCGGGGAATTCTCCCGACTTCAACAAGTTCGGGCCGTCCGGGTTCGAGCAGAAATACCTCGGCCCGCGGGACCTCGAATCTCCCATCACGGCAAGCCTCCTCTCCGGCTTCGACCCCCGCCGCCTCCTGGGCGTCTCGCCACCCCTGCCGGCACAACTCGCCATGATCCCCGTGAACGCCGTGAACTCCCTCCCCCACTTCGGCGGGCAGGGGTGCAAGGCCATCGGGCTCACACCGGAAGACGTCCGGCAAGGCATCCCGAACAACGTTCCTTCGGGGTTCAACCCGCTGCCGTCCACCTACCCGGAGGCCAACTGAAACCGGACCAGGCGAACCGGCCCCCCGGACCCCCGTCGGCCCCTTCTTCTCCGACGCCCCACGCGCCGATCGACGACCTGAGGCCACCCGTGCGATTCCCGTTTTCTTTCCCGTTCCTCTTCTTGGCCGCCCTTCTTTCGCCCATGCCCGCGCCTTCTGTGAGAGCGGCCGAGCCCTCCGTCCTCGCCCGCGCAAAGGCGCGCGGGCAGATCCGCTGCGGCGGCGTCGAGCGGCCGGGACTCGCCGAGAAGGGCGAGGGAGGCCGTCCGGCGGGACTCGAGGTCGACCTGTGCCGCGCCGTGGCGGCGGCCGTGCTCGGGTCCCCCGACCGGTTCGCCTTCCGCCTATACGCTGCGCCATCCGACTTCGACGCCGTCCGAGACGGGGACGACGATGTGTTCTTCCTCACCGGCTCCGAGATCGCGGAAGGACGGCTCGCCGGATTCGTCCTGCCGCTCGGGCCGGTGTTCCTCGAATCCCATGCGGTCTTGGTCGCGGCGAGCTCCCCCTACCGGGGTGTGGCCGACCTCGCGGGCCACGGCGTCTGCTTCCTCATCGGCAGCTCCGCGGGCCGGAGTCTCGAGGCGTACTTCGACGGACTCCACCGGACCTTCTTGCGCCATCCGTACTCCGAGGAGGGCGAGATGGACGATGCCTACTCCGTGCAGCGCTGCCAGGGCCTCGTCGGCGAGCGAACGTCGCTCGCGAAGGTGCGCCTCTCGCCGGGCGTGAACGGGATGAAGAGCCGCATCCTGAAAGAGTCGCTCGCGACCTTCCCCGTCCTCGCGGCCACGGGCACCTCCGACGGGCGCTTCTCGGCCTTGGTCGCCTGGACCATCCACACTCTCGTGAGCGGAGAGCGCCCGGAGACCCGATGGTACGCGGGGGGCGCGGGAGCGATGCCCTTACCGGGCGAAGATCTCGGCCTCGACCCGGGCTGGCAGAATCGCCTCTTGGGCACGGTCGGCACCTACCGGGACATCTTCGACAGAAACCTGGGCAATGCCTCTCCCCTCGGGCTCGAGCGCGGGCCGAACGCGAACGAGCTCGAGGCCGGCCTCCTCATCGGTCCATTCGTGGACTAGGGACCACTCCCGGACCCGTGTCGGGCTCTTCCCCACGGGCGCCAGGCCTCTAAGCGCTTCCGGCGGTGCCAGTGAGGAAGCTCGCAGAGGACGACCGGGAGCCCGAGACTGAAGCCGTACGCTTCCACCACCCAGCGATCGGTTTCTCCCCTAATATGCTCGAGGGAAACTGCGCCCCGGAGCACCGCTCGGGAGAGGGCGAACACGTCGAAGCTTCGTGGCGCTCCGAGCTCTCGCTTGCCCGGTGGCCATCCTCGGAGGAGGGAACATGGCCGAGATGACCTCTCGGGAGCGGGTATGGGCGGCCCTGAACCACGAGGAGCCGGACCGCGTTCCCCTCGACGTCGGCGGCGGAGGCAACACGACGCTCGCGGTCGAGGCGTACGAGCGGCTCCTCGCGTACTGGGGACTCCCCCGCCATCCGCCCCACATCATGAGCAAGGTCTTTCGGCTCGCGTTCCTCGACGAGCGGACCCTCGTCCGGCTCGGTTCGGACACGAGGCCCGTTCGCGTGAGGAGCTCCTCGCAGGCGCTCCTCCCCACCGAAGAGCCCAAGACCTTCGTGGACGCCTGGGGTGTGACCTTTCGGAAAGCCGAGTACCCGGGGGGATATTACTGGGAGCTCCACCGCCATCCCCTCGCCGATGCGACCGTCGAGGACCTCGATCGCTATCCCTGGCCGGACCCGCTCGACCCGGCCCTCACGGCCGGGCTGGCGGACGAGACTTCTGTCCTGCGCGATTCGCCCTACGCCCTCGTGGCCACGACCGGGTTCAAGAGCTTCTGGGAACAGGGGTATATGTTGCGCGGGCTCGAACAACTGCTCGTGGACCTCGTCGCGAACCCTTCGTTCGTGGCGGCGCTCATGGAGAAGCTGCTCCAGCTGAACCTTGCCGGGACTCGACGCTTTCTGGAGATCGTCGGCCCGTACGTCCAGGTCTTTCGGGCCGCCGACGATCTCGCCACCCAGACCGGCCTCATCATGTCCCCTGAGACCTACCGAGCGGTGTTGAAACCCGTGTACAAGCGCTACTTCGATTTCGTGCACTCGATGACGGACGCCAAGCTCTTCTTTCACTCCTGCGGTCGGGTGACCGAGCTCATCGACGACCTCGTCGAGATCGGCGTGGACATCCTAAACCCGGTCCAGGTCTCGGCCATGGGCGACACCGCCCAGCTCAAGGCCCGCTTCGGCTCGCGGATCGCGTTCTGGGGGGGAATCGACACCCAGGACGTTCTCCCCCACGGGACGCCGGTCGACGTGGAACGGGAGGTGGTGCGCCGGATCCGCGATCTCGGTCCCGGCGGCGGGTACGTCCTCGCCTCAGTCCACAACGTCCAGCCGGACGTGCCGCCGGAGAACCTCCTGGCGATGGTGGAGGCCGCCCGGAAGCACGGCCGGTATCCGCTCGCCGGGGCGACCTCAAGCGGCTGAGCCGACGCCGCACGCTGCGTCCGGTGAAGACGCCGCGCGGGTGGCTGCATGCCCAGAGTGAGACCGCCTTCGAGGGCGAGGACCGGGGCAAGGTGGCCGTCTCGTTCGGTGCTCGGCACGCGCCGGTGACGCCGAAGCAGGTGCTCGACACCGTCCAACAGAAGCGCCCGTCACCTTGCCTTGATCTCGAACCGGTTGCCGTCCAGGTCGTCCAGGAAGCTGACGAAGCCGGTCCCCTTGGCCACACGGGTCACCGTGAATCCGAGGGTCCGCGCCTGCGTCAGAAGCTGGTCGAGCTCGTCGACCTCCAAGCACGCATGCGCGATGCGGCCGGGCGTCTCGCCCGGCGCCTCATGAATGAACACCTCGACCTGGAATCCGTCGCCGGTGTAATAGAAGAGGGCGATGTCTCTGTCGACGCCGAAGAGAGGTCGGGCGAGCGACGCCGGGATTTCCCTCCGTTCGGATTTCTTGAGTCCCAAGAGGTCACGGTAGAAGCGGTCGGCGACGGATTCGCTCCGACACACGAGGCCGACGTGTTTCAACTTCATGGATGGCGCCTCATTGGGGTTCGGGGCTCTGTGGAGCGAGGCCGTGCGGCTCGACAATGACCTTGATCGCCTCTTTCCCCTCGAGCACCATCCGGAAACCATCGGCGATCTGGGTGAGCGGCAGCCGGTGGGTCACGAGCGAATCGACCTCGATTGCGTGCGCCGCCAAGAGCCGCATCGACTCCTCGATATCGTCGGGACCGCAATAGTAGGAGGTGAGGACGCGCATCTCCCGGGTCCAGAAGGAGTTGATCGGGATCGTCACCTGTTTTTCTGGCCCCGGCACGGCAAAGAAGACGATGGATCCGCCCGTGTCCACCGATGCCCAGGCCTGTTCCAGGGCCGGAAGGGCCGCGGTGCAGAGGATGACCGCGTCGGCCCTTCCCTTGAAGAACTCACGGGTCACCGTCGGCACGTCGTCCCGGGCGAGAACGCCAAGGTCCGCTCCCAACGCGCCGGCGCGCGCGAGCTTCGCCGGATCCACATCGGTGGCGACCACCCGGCACCCCTTGTGCTTTGCGAGCTGGACTTGGAGCAGGCCAGTCATACCGCAGCCGAGGATGAGCACGCTTTGACCGGCGCGGAGACCCGCGATCGACTGGCACCGAACCACGCAGGCGAGCGGCTCGATGAATGTGGCCTGCTCGAAGCTCATCGAGGGAGGCAGGCGATACGCACCGCGGTCGACCAGAACTTTCGGGACGAGGATGTACTCCGCGAACCCCCCTGGCAGGCGTTCCTTGACCCCCGTGCATTGGGGAAAATGCCCGTCGCGGCAGTACTTGCATTCACGGCACGGCACCTTGGGAGCAATGAACACCCGGTCGCCGGGCGCGAAGCGGGTCACCGTCGCTCCGGTCTCAACGACCGTGGCCCCGAGCTCGTGCCCCTGGACCAGGGGCGCGCGCGGAAGTCGGTACCATTCGACGACGTCAGACCCGCAGATGCCACAGGCCATCACCCGGACGAGCATCTCCCCGGGCCCGGGCCGGCAGAGAGGCTTCTCCTCGATCCGGATGTCCCGGTTGCTGTACCACATCGCAACCCGCATGGCTTTCTGGCCGGCGTCCATGTCGAGCCTCGATCACTCCTCTTCGGCCGCGGGCCTGTTCTTGAGTGTCTGGTAGAGGTCGAGCGCGTGTCCGGGTTTCATGTTCTTGTGCACGACCGCACGCACCGCCTGGATCATCGCTACCGGCGCATCGCTCTGGAAGATGTTGCGGCCCATGTCGACGCCCGCGGCGCCTCCCTGGACAGCGTTGTTGGCCATCACGAGGGCATCAAGCTCGGGCAGTTTCTTCCCACCGGCCATGACGATGGGAACCGGACACGAGGCAGTAATGGTCTCGAAGTCTTCCGCCACGTAGTAGGTCTTCACGTACGTGGCCCCCAGTTCGGCGATCATTCGACAGGCGAGGCGGAAGTACTGGGCGTCGCGCTTCATATCCTTGCCCACGGCCGTAACGCCCATGACCGGCATGCCGTAGCGCAGGCCCTGGTCCACGAGTCGGGTCATGTTGTGGATGGAGCGAGTCTCGAACTCGCCCCCCACGAATACCTGGATGCCGACGCCGCAGGCGTTGAGCCGAAGCGCATCCTCCATGTCCATGGCGATCTCTTCGTTGGAGAGCTCCTTGAGGATGCTCGGGCCGCCGCTCGCGCGGAGAACCATGGGCTTCGTGTTCTGGGGCGGGACGAGCGAGCGAAGGATGCCGCGTGTGCAAAAGAGGGCGTCGCAGTAGGGGACGAGCGGGAGAATGGAGAGGTCGATTCGCTCGAGGCCCGTGGTCGGCCCCTGGAAGTAGCCGTGGTCAACGGCGAGCATGACCGTGCGGCCGGTCTTGGGGTCAAACGTTCGCGCGAGGCGGTTCTTCATCCCCCAGTCGTACGAACCAGCCCCTTTTAGCCAGAAAGGCTTCATCTCCTGGGGGATCTCCGGATGGTACTGCTTGTCCTTGTTGCTGGCGTCGGCTTCGGGCATGAGGCGCACTCCTTCCATGTCCGCGTATATCGGTTTCTGCGCTCGATGTCAGCATGCATGCATTCTGGCTCGCGGCGGTCGGCGCGGGCCCCCGAAAACACCATCGTGCTGGTGCTGGACCGCGCCGGCTGGCACGCCTCGACCGTTACTGTCCCGGAAGGGATCCATCCGGTGTTTCTGCCTCCGTACTCGCCCGACCTTCGACCCGCCGAGCACCTCTGGCCGCTGGCCGCCAAGCGCATCTTGACCCTCGAGGACCTCCGAGCATCCTCACCGCACCTTGAGGTCCCCGGAGGAACTTCGACAAGGGCTGATCCAGCAAGTTCTCCGCAAGTGTCCGCCATCGCTTAGGGATGCGTCCCCTTCGGAACCGTAGCCGAGCCACCGCCCTGGCCGCCTGACCCGCCGCGGTATACTTCGCCCGGTATGGACCCACGCGGAGCGCAATTAGTACCCCGAAGCACGGCGGCGCACGTCCGCTCCATCTGCCCCTTCGATTGCCCCGACTCCTGTGGCCTCATTGCCGAGGTCGAGGATGGTCGCGTCCTGTCGGTTCGTGGCGACCCCGCACACCCATACTCGCACGGGACTCTCTGCCAGAAGATGAGCAGCGGTTACGACCGGACAGTGCACTCGCCTGACCGGCTGACGCATCCGCTGATCCGCTCGGGACCGAAGGGATCAGGAGAGTTCAAGCGGGCAAGCTGGGGCGAGGCTATCGGCCTCGTGACTGAGCGTTGGAAGCGGATCATCGCCTCCGACGGCCCAGAGGCGATCCTGCCGTACCTCGCCGGTGGCTCGTTGGGACTCCTACAGCGAAATGCGGGCCTACCACTCTTCCATCGGATGGGAGCCACCCGGCTCACGAGCACCATCTGCTCCCCGGCCCGAGACGAGGGGTGGCGGGCCGTCATGGGGGACACCGCTGGGCCGAGCCCGGAGGTGGCCGCCGAGAGCGACCTGGTCGTCTTTTGGGGCATCAACGCCGTGGCAACGAGCATCCACTTCGCGCAGCGGGCCAAGGAGGCGCGCCGACGGGGCGGGCGGATCCTCCTCATCGATACCTACTCTAACGACAGCGCCGCCGCCGCGGACGAGGTGGTACTCGTTCGGCCCGGATCCGACGGTGCACTGGCGCTGGCCATCATGCACATCTTGGCCCGCGATGGGCTTGCCGCTGATTCCTTCCTTGAGCAGGAGGCGCTCGGCTGGCCGGAGCTGCGAGCTCGAGTCCTGGCGGAGTGCTCGCCTGCTGCGACAAGCGGCCGGATCGGGCTCGAGCCAGCGGCCATCGAACGGCTTGCTCGAACTCTTGCGGCCGCCCGAGCCCCATTCATTCGGATCGGCGGTGGACCCTCGCGGTATGGGAACGGGGCCATGACCGTCCGCAGCATCGTCGCGCTGGCGGCAGTGTTGGGCTGCTGGGACCGGCGCGGCGGGGGTTGTCTGCACGCGACGGGCTCCTCTCAGGCCTTCGACCTCTCGCCGCTCACCCGCCCTGACTTTCTCCCTTCTCAAAAGCCACGAGTAGTGAACCAGGTGCAATTGGGCGATGCTCTGAACGAGCTACGCCATCCCCCCGTACGCTCCGTGTACGTGTGGTGCTCCAATCCAGCTGCTGTGGCTCCCGACCAAAACGCGGTGCTTCGGGGGCTGTTGCGCGAGGATCTCTTCCTGGTGGTTCACGAGCGCTTCCTCACGGACACTGCCCGATGCGCCGACGTGGTCCTGCCCGCAACGACCTCGCTCGAACACGCCGACCTGTACCTCGCGTACGGACACTACACGGTCCAGCGGGCTCGACCGGCGATCCCACCCCTCGCCGAGGCGCGCTCGAACTGGGAGGTCATCCGGGCGCTTGCCGCTGCCATGGGCTACGAGGATCCCCTCTTCCGAATGAGGGACGACCAAGCGATAGAGTTGCTGATCGAACACATGAGCCGCGATTGGCTTCGGGACTCCGACCGCCTCGAATTGGTGGAGGGGAAACCCGTGCAGATCACGCCACCATCCCGGCCGCGCTGGGCGACGCCCTCCGGGCGTATCGAGCTTCTCAATGTGCGTGCGGCCGAGTCCCTCCCCGGACTTGCGGCCCCGCACGCGGAGGGGGAGCCGCTCCCGCTTCACCTCGTGACGGCGCCCGCGTTGCAAACCCTGAACTCTAGTTTCCAGGAGCGCCCCGACCTCCGCAAGCGGGGCGGGGGAATGGCCCTGAAGCTCGCTCCAATAGAGGCCGCATCGCGGGGTCTCGCCGATGGTCAGCTGGTGGTGGCTACGAACGCACGGGGCGAGGCCACCTTCGTTCTGCGCGTCCGCGAGGGGGTGCCCCCCGGTGTGGCCGTAGCCGAGGGGGTGTTTTGGCTGGCCCAGGCGCCCGGGTCACGCAACGTAAACGCGCTCACTTCCCAGCGGCTCACGGATCAGGGGGGCGGCTCGACCTTCTACGACAATCGGGTCGAGGTCCGTCCGGCCCTCGGTGAACACTTAGGATCGGCCCTTCATGGGCAGCTGGAAAACGGCGGCCGGAGTTAGGGAGACCCGGTTGATGACGGCGCGCAGCCTTGCCCTACCGGCGGGGTCTTGACCCAGTGGTCCATCGGCGCCGGCTGCGGCCTCATTCACCTTTGAGCCCGGTGTCGGTGTGGCGCCGCGGACCACAGCTCCAAGTGGCCCCGGGGAATACATCCTTCAGGGAACCTCGATGTCGGCGAAGGAGGCGGTGGCTTCCCGAATCGCGGCCTCCACCGGGAGCCGCTCCATGCTCGAAGCGCCCACGAATCCATGCACCGGCGCGATTCGGAGGAGCGCGCGCACATCGGCAGGGGTCGCGATCGGCCCGCCATGGCATAGGACCAGGATGTTGGGATTCTCCGCCTGGGCAGCCTGCTTCATCCGGCCGACCCGTAGAGCTGCTTCCTCGAGGCTCAAGGGATCGCGAGAACCGATTGTTCCACCACGCGTTAACCCAACGTGCGCGAGCAGCATGTCGCAACCGGCTCGCGCCATGCGGCCGGCCTCACCTTCGTCGAAGGCATAGGCGGCAGTGAATAGCCCCATGCGACGGGCGAGCGCCATTGCGGCGACCTCCTTCTCGTAACTCATCCCAGTCTGCTCGAGTTCGGCCCGGAATCGCCCGTCGATGAGCCCCACCGTCGGGAAATTATTCACCCCTGAGAAACCGGCGGCGCTCACCCGTGCCAGCCAGCGATCCATGAGCCGGGTCGGATCGGTACCATTCACCGAGCAGAGGACGGGGACCTCCTTGATGATGGGGAGCACGTGGCGCTCACCCATCTCCAGAGCGATGGCGTTCGCGTCGCCATAGGCCATGAGGCCCGACAGCGAGCCAAGCCCGTGCATCCGGTAGTAACCCGAGTTGAAGACCAGAATTAGGTCCGCCCCCCCTTCCTCCTCGGCCTTGGCGGAAAGCCCGGTACCGGCGCCCGCTGCCACGATGATTCGTCGGGAGGCGAGCTTCTCGTGGAGGCGGCGTAGCACCTCCTCCCTGGTGTGCTGGATCACGGTTGCTCCCTTGGGGCGCCGCGGAGGCGCATCAGGCTAGTGAACTCCTCGGCGACACGAGCCGCGAAGCCTGGGTCGTCGATATGCCGGTCATCTTCGACGAGGCGGATCGATGGAGAGAGCTCGGCCCGGAGAGTGTCGAAGAGCGCGCCGTTCGCGGTCGGCTCGAAGAAGATCTTCCCGGGACGGTCGATCGACGAGAGCCCGCCGAGCGGCAGCACCACTACTACGGGACCGCGCGATCCGTTCAGCTTCCGGGCGATGAAGCGAGCGATTTCCACGTTCTCCGGCGGCGTGGTCCGCATGGTGGTCATGGTGGGGTTGTGGAAGTTTAGGGTACGGCTCCTGAACCTCTCCGGCACTTGATCGCGCGGCGGGAGCACGATCGTGTCCGCGGCGCCCGGCACCACCACTTGGGGCAGACCGCGGGCGCCGGCCGCTTCCAGGCGGGCCGGTCCGCCATCGTGCAACCCCCCGACGAGATGAGCCCCGATCTCGGCCAAGGTCATGTCTACCGTCCCATGGATCCAACCCTGGGAGATGAGCCGTTCCATGGACTGGCCACCTACCCCCGAGGCGTGGAAGATCCATGCCTCGATACCCGCCTCCTCGAGCAGCTCCGCGGTACGGCTCACCCCCGGGGTGGTGGTGCCGTACATGGTCATTCCGGCGACCGGCTTGCCCGAGGGTGCATAAGGCCGGTGTCCCATCACCATTGCCGCGATTGCGCGAGCAGCGTTGCCAAGGACCATGGCCAAAAGGGGGTTGAGGCCGGCCACGTCCACGATCGAGGGCACCATCACGATGTCGGAGATGCCCAGGTGGACACGGGTGTTTCCGGAGGCCAGGGTGGAGACCAGCACTTTGGGAAACCCATAGGGAAGCTCGCGCATGGCCGAAGCGCAGATGGTGGTCCCACCGGACCCGCCCACTCCCACGACCCCCTGCGCCTCCCCCGTGGCCACGAGCCTGGCGACACGAGCCGCCGCGGCGTTGCTCATCCTCGCGACCGCCTCTCCCCGCGGCAGCGAGCGAATCTCCCGAACCTCACTGGACGGTGCGGGCTCGATGTACTCGGCGGAGACCGACTGGGGCAAGACCGCCTCTCCGCTCGCGCTCACATCAAGGAGCAGGACGCGGCAGCCGGCTACAGCGACCTCTCGCGCCAGAAACAGAAGAGGTTCCCTCTTCGTATCGAGTGTTCCCATCACCACAACGGCGGGGCGCGCCACCGCTCCCTCAGCCATGATCCGTCTCCTCGGACGCGGTCCCCTCGGTGTGGACGTCTTGCATCGGGCAAGCCGCGCGAACCCGCTCAAAAGCTCGGCGTCGATCCGCGCCCGGGCAATTCATCACGAGTTCGAGCACGGCCGCAAGGGCCTCTTGACCTGCCTCTCACGCGGTGTAGTCTTCCGATTTCAGACCTGTATTCCGGAGAGGCGCAGGGGTGCGCCTCTTCTCGATGACGACGGGCTCAGCCGGAGGGCCGAAGCAGAGGGATTCGTCGGTGCGCGAAGTGGGGTAGCACGGTCGCCGGCCCCGTCTCGTGGCCGGCAGTCATCTGCACTCGAGGAGGAGGCTCCATGGACAGGCAGTGCTCACGTTCGATGTTGCGTTACCTCGTAGTCTGCCTTCTCTCGCTTTCGGTCGCCATGCCGAGAGCGATCGCGGCGGACCACCCGCTCAAGGGGCAGAAGATCGACATGGCCATCCTAGGCATCGGCGGCTGGCTCCCCAGTCGGCTGGGTGTCGACATGTCCCCGATGTTCGCGAAGTACGCCAAGGAGAAGTACGGCTACGACGTGTCCTTCACCTTCGCCGAGGCGCCCTTCTCCGCCCTCTTCCAGAAGGCGGCCTCGACCCTGGCCACCCGCTCGCAGGAGTACAACATCATCATCAGCGACAGCCAGTGGCTGGGCGCCCTGGCCGAGCCCAAGTGGATCGTGAAGATCAGCGATCTCTTGAAGCAGAACCCCGAGTTTAACATCGAGTGGTACGACAAGGTCATCCGGGACAGCTACCAGATCTACCCGGACGGCTCGAACGACCTGTGGGGCCTGCCGGAGGAGGGCGACACGGTCGCACTCTTCGTCCGCAAGGATCTGTTCCAGGACCCCAACGAGAAGTCCGCATTCAAGGCCAAGTACGGAATGGAGCTTCCCCAGACCTTCGAGGACTGGGAGAAGATCTCGTTCGCCGAGATGGAGAAGATCGCCGAGTTCTTCACCCGGCCGGACAAGGGCCTCTATGGAACCGTGCTCCAGTACTCAAAGGAATACGATTTCATGTCGATGTACCTCTATCCGTTCCAGTGGTCGCTGGGCGGGCAGATCTGGGATCCGAAGGATGGGAGAATCTACGGGATCCTGAATAGCCCGGAGAATGCCGAAGGGATGGTCTGGAACAAGCGGTACCTCAAGTACCAGCCCCCTGGTGCCATCAACTACGGCATCGCCGAGAACATCGACGCCTTCACCCAGGACAAGGTCGCGACCGCCTTCCAGTGGGCCGCGGTCGGCCTGGCCATGATCAACGACAAGAACCGTGACAAGGTCATGGTGGTACCGCCCCCGGGCGTGCGGCAGAAGGATGGCACCATCAAGCGGCTGTACTGCATCGGCGGCCAGCCGTGGGTCATCAACGCTTACAACGACAAGGCCCACATGACCGTGGCCATCGACTTCCTGAAGTGGTGGTACCTGCCCGACACCCAGCTCGAGTTCGCGAAGCGCGGCGGCAACCCGGCGGTCAAGTCCGTGCTCGAGGCCAAGGGCTTCGACTCCATCCACCCCTGGTACCGCGCCTACAAGTACATGCTTAGCCGCTCGCGCGACTTCTGGCACGAGGCCAAGTACTCCGAGATGCTGGCCGCGCAGCAGGAGGCCTTCACCGCCTACGCCACCGGCCAGGTGGCCGATCCCAAGGTTGCGCTGGAGTGGGCCGCCTGCGAGCAGCAGAAGATCCTGTTCGAGGCCGGGCGCACCAAGATCAAGCCGCCCGCTTCCTGCGCCAACGCTCAACTGAAGTAGACGAGGACGTCCGGCGCGCCGGCAGGCGGGTCTGCCCCGCCTGCCGGCGGGCGTGCGAGGGACCGATGACGGCTGAGACGGGTTCGCCCCGCGAGGCGTGGAGGCAGGACGGTATGTCCTTCCGTCAGCGGGTGCGGGCCGGCCGCATGCGCTGGATCGACGACTCCAGACACTTCCCCGGGATGCTGCTCGTCCCGGTGCTCGTGTTCTTCGTGGTCTGGAATCTCGTCCCCCTGTTCTGGATGCTGGGAATGAGCTTCTTCAACTACTCGATCATTACCGGAAGCCCGCCCCGCTACATCGGCTTCGGGAACTACCTCGACATCCTCGGTAACTTCTCGGTCTGGCAGGCGCTCAGCAAGACCTTCGTGTTCGTGCTCGGGGCGGTGGGGATCGAGACGGTGCTGGGCGTCGTGCTGGGCTTTTTGTTCTGGGGGAGTTCCACCATGCCCGGCCGGCGCCTGGCGCTGACCCTGCTCTTTGCACCCATGATCCTCACCCCGGCCGCCACCGGGACCTTCTTCCGGCTCATCTACGAGCCGACCTTCGGGGTGGCCAATCACCTGGTCCAGCGCTTCTTCGGGACCAGCATCAACTTCCTGGGGGACCGCTCCTGGGCCTGGTTCTCGGTGCTCGCGGTGGACGTCTGGATGTGGACGCCGTTCATGATCCTGATCAGCCTGGCGGCGCTCGGCTCGGTCCCCAAGGCCGAGCTGGAGGCGGCCGAGGTCGACGGGCTCCCCTGGACCCGCCGCATCCGCCACGTGATCCTCCCGCACGCGAAGTTCATCCTGATGCTGGGTGTGCTGCTCCGGACCATCGACTCCTTCAAGGTGATGGATCTCATCTACCAGTTGACGCGAGGCGGTCCCGGGAACACCACCGAGGTGGTGGGGATCACCCTCTTCCGCAAGGCCTTCGAGGGATTCACCATGGGCTGGTCGGGGGCCCTGGCGGTGATCGCGCTACTCATCGCCATCGCCTTCACCTCCATCTACCTCTACATCCTCAACCTGAGCCGCGCCGGGAAGGAGGCCGCCTGATGCAGCGCGACTGGCGCCGGAGCGTCTACCACGTGGTGCTGTGGGTGGTGGCGGTCATCTTCTTCTTGCCCATCCTCTGGATCGTGCTGGCCGCCTTCAAGACCAAGGACGACCTCTTGGCCGTCCCGGTGAAGTGGGCCTTCCGGCCCACCCTCGCCAACTTCGTCGACCTGGTCCACCGCCACGACTTCTTCTCCTCCCTCTGGAATAGCTTCCTCATCTCTGCCTCGGCGGTGGTCGTCGCCCTCGTGGTGGCGTTCCTGGCGGCCTACTGCTTCTCTCGGTTCAAGCCCCGCTCCACCGACTTCCTCATGTTCCTCTTGCTCTCCATCCGGATGGTACCGGCGGCGGCCTCGGTGGTGCCGGTCTTCCTCATGTACACCGCCCTCGGATGGAAGGACACCTTCTGGGGCGTGATGCTCTTCTACGCCATGTTCAGCATCCCGTTCTCGGTCTGGATCCTGAAGGGCTTCATCGATGGGATCTCGCAGCGCTTCGACGAGACCGGCCTGGTGAATGGCGGCTCCCGGCTCCACGTCATGTTCCGGGTGGTTTTGCCGCAGGTGCGGCCCGGGCTCATCGCGGCCTTCATCTTCAACCTGATCTTCGTGTGGAACGAGTTCCTCTTCAATTTCATCATCGGTGGGAAGAAGACCACCATGATCCCGGTGAGCCTGGTGACCGGCTCTTTGGCGCAGGGCGGGGTGGACTGGACATTCGTCGCGACCTTGGCCTCGGTCTACCTCGTGCCCCCGGTCATCGCCATCTACTTCTTCCAGAAGTACCTGCTCGTGGGGATGACCTTCGGCACGGTTCGGGGGGAGGTCTGATGAAGGGCAAGGCCGGTACCCCCTTTGCGGCCAGTCTGCAGCTCGTCCTGGTGCTGGTGATGCTGGGAAGCTTCTTCCTCATCGCCCAGCAGTGGAGCAAGCTCGTCTACCAGATCGGCCTCCTCCTTCTCGTCGCCTCGGCGCTGGTCCAGGTGGTTTTCGGGAACGTCGCCCCGGAAGCGGGCTTCGCCCGCTCGATGAAGCAGCTCGCCCTCGGCCTCGTGGTGGTGGCGGCCGTGTTCGGGCTGGGGATCGCCCTCACGCCGCTACTGGTGAAGCTGGGGAGGTAACACCGTGACCGCCGTCGAGCTCCGAGGGGTCGAAAAGACATACAGGGGCCGGGCGATCCTGCGAGGGGTGGACCTCGCCGTCGAGCCGAAGTCCTTCCTCGTTGTGCTCGGCCCTCCCTCCTGCGGAAAATCGGTCCTGGTCCGACTATTGACCGGGTTGGAGAAACCGACCGCCGGAAAGATCCTGCTCCGGGGACAGGACGCCGTCGAGCGCACCTCGGCCGAGCGCGATATTGGCTACGTGCCCCAATCGTTCGCCCTCTACCCCCACTACAACGTCCACGACAACATCGCCTACCCCCTCACGCTCATGCGGATCCCGCGGGGCGAGATCGAGCCGAAGGTGCGGACCATCGCGGAGCAGCTCAAGATCGCCCACCTGTTGGCCAAGATGCCGAACCAGCTGAGCGGAGGCGAGAAGCAGCGCGTGGCCCTGGCCCGGGGGGTGGTCAAGCCCACCGATCTCTTCATCCTCGACGACCCGCTCACCGGACTGGACTTCAAGCTTCGCGAGCAACTCTTCGACGACCTCAAGGACATGCAGCAAGCCCTCTCGGCCACCTTCGTGTACATGACCTCGGATGCCTTGGAGGCCCTGGGCCTGGCCGACCAGGTTGCCATTCTGGACGGGGGGCGCATCGTTTCGAGTGGACCGGTCGAGGAGGTCTACCGGCGGCCGCCCGACCTGCGCACCATGGAGCTTTTGGGAGCCCCTCCCGCCAACCGACTCCCCGGAGTGCTCCGGGTACAGAACGGGCAGGTCATCTGCGACGCCGGGCTCTTCCGGTTCCCGGTCGAGCCGGCCGAGGCGCAATCCCCGCTCGTGGACGGCTGGCCGGTGACGGTGGCCATTCGCCCGCAAGACGTGGCCCTCGAGCCCGATCTGCCCGGACTCCTCTGCTGTTCGGCCGACGTCGTCTTGGAGGAGGACCTGGGGGCGGAAGTGGTCGTCTTCCTGCGGGCCGGGCCCACCCCGCTCGTCACGGTCCAGCCGCAGCGCTCGCGGAGAGCCGCCATGGCCGAGTCCGTGACCATCGGCGTTTCCCCCAAGGCGGCGGTGGTCTTCTCCGCCGAGACCGGATCGAGGCTCGGGCAAGGGAGCGGTGTCCATGTCTGAGATCCGGCTGGAGAGGGTGCGCAAGGAGTTCAACGACACGATCGCGGTCCAGGATGTCTCGCTCACGTTCAAGAGCTCCGCCGTCACCTGCCTGCTCGGACCTTCGGGCTGCGGCAAGACCACCATGATGCGGGTGATCGCCGGGCTGGAGCAGCCCACCTCGGGCGATGTCTTCTTCGACCAGGAACGGGTGACGGGGGTGGTGACGCGGCGTCGCCATGTGGGGATGGTGTTCCAGTACCCGGTGGTCTACGCGGGGGTGACGGTCCGGGAGAACATCGAGCTCCCGCTCCTCCACCAGCAGGTCACGGATGCGGACCGGCGAGAGCGCCTCGACGAGGTGATCGAGATCCTGCGACTGGGGCAGGTGGTGGATGTCAACGTCGACCTGCTCGACATGGCCGCTCGGCAAAAGGTGGCGATGGCCCGGGAGATCGCCCGCCGGCCCCGTTTCATCCTCTTCGACGAGCCCATCACCAACGTCGACGTGGAGACCAAGATCCAGATCCGGCGTGCCCTCAAGGTACTCACCCGGCAACGCAAGCAAACCATCGTCTACGTGACTCACGACCAGACGGACGCCATGACGCTGGCGGACGAGATCGTCCTTATGAAGGACGGGCGAATCGTCCAGTGCGACGCCCCCCGAGCGCTCTATGACCGGCCCGCCGAGGTCTTCGGGGGATGGTTCCTGGGGAACCCCGGGATGAACTTCTTCGAGCATGAGCTTGTCGCCGCCGGAAAGACCCAGCGGGTCGTCTCTCCCCTGTTTCCCAGGGCACTCGAGGTTGCAGGGGCTATCTCCGGGCGGACGGTGGTGGTCGGGATACGGCCCGAGCACATCGAGATCCGGGGGGAGCGCACCCCGCTGGCCGTCCCGGCCCGAGTCCGGCGCAAGACGGTGGGAGTGGGGGGGCAGTTCCTCCTCTCCGTTCAACTGGATGGCAGGACACTCAAGGTCAAGGTACCTCCCGACCTCGGCGCCCAGATCGGCACGGAGGTTTGGCTGGAGTGCCCGCTCCGCTGGGTTCGGCTGTTCGGGGCAGACGGAAAGAGGCTCGAGGTCGAGCTAGTCGAGACACCCGCCTGAGCGGTTCGGTCCGAGAAGACCACGCGAGGAGACGCAAATGGCCAAGGTCGTCAGCATGGGCGTTCACATCGCCGACATTCTGGGCAGGCCGGTAGAGGGGATCCCCACCGGGCAGAACATCGCCCTGTTGAAGGAGATCCGGATCACGGTGGCCGGCACGGCCGCGGGGACCAGCATCGACCTCGCCAAGCTGGGGGCGGACGTGTACGCCATGGGCGCCCTGGGAGAGGACGAGCTCGGGAACTTCGTGGTCTCGACCATGCAGCGATACGGCATCCACACCGAGGGCCTGGTCCGGAAGAAGGGCATCCAGACCTCCGCTACCATGCTTCCCATACGGCCCAACGGCGAGCGCCCGGCGCTGCACGTCACCGGAGCGAACGGGGAATACTCCTACGAGGACGTCGACCTCTCGGCCCTCTCCTCCGCCCAGTACGTGCACATCGGCGGGACGCCCCTCATGGCGAAGTTCGACGGCCGTCCCATGAGCCGCGTCTTCCAGTACGCCCGCGAGCGAGGAATCGTGACCACCTACGACATCCTCGCCATCCCCCGACCCGACATGCTGCAGCTGGTCGAGATCAACATGCCCTACGTGGACTACTTCATGCCCGGTCTGGAGGAGGCCTTCATGATGACCGGCCTCAAGGACCGCAAGGACGCGATCCACTACTTCGTGGATCGGGGCGCCCGGCACACCGTGTTCAAGATGGGCGGGGAGGGAAGCTCGATCGGATGGGTGGAGAACGGATCGGTGAAGGAAATCCGGATCCCGACCTACAAGGTTCCGGTGGTCGACTCGACCGGCTGCGGGGACGCTTACTGCGCCGGGTTCATCGTCGGGCTCTCCAAGGGATGGGATCTCGAGAAGGCCGGACTTCTCGGAAGCGCCGCCGGCGCATTGGTCGTGCAGGGGCTCGGGTCGGACGCCGGCATCGTGGACCTGGATCGGACGCTCGAGTTCATGACGACCGCGCCGAAGGCGCCCATGACCACCTGAGGAGCGCAGCTGTCAGCGGGCGATCATGCTCCGCAGGGACTCGGAGTAGGGCGGGCGGGCGACCCCCTTCTCGGTCACGATGGCGGTCACCAGAGCTGCCTCGGTGACGTCGAATGCCGGGTTCAGGACCTTCAGGCCCTCGGGCGCCATCCGGCGCGCGTACCACTTCTCCGTGACCTCCTCCGGAGAGCGCTCCTCGATGGGGATGTCGTCGCCCCGCGCACAGGAGAGGTCGACGGTCGAGAGCGGGGCGCAGACGTAGAAGGGGATGCCGTAGTGTCGGGCCAGCACGGCGACCCCCGAGGTCCCGATCTTGTTGGCCACGTCGCCGTTCGCTGCCACCCGGTCGCAGCCCACCAAAACCGCCTTGATCCTTCCCTGCTTCATCACCAGGGACGCCATGTTGTCGCAGATGAGGGTGACGTCCACGCCGGCGGCCTTCAGTTCCCAGGCGGTGAGCCGGGCGCCCTGCAAAAGCGGCCGGGTCTCGTCCGCGTAGACTTTGAAAGCGTAGCCACGCTCCTGTCCCAGGTAGATCGGGGCGAGGGCCGTGCCGTACCGTGCCGTCGCGATGGTCCCGGCGTTGCAATGGGTGAGGAGGCCCGAGCCCCTCTCCAGGAGCTTCAGCGCGTGCTCGCCGATCCTCCGGCAGACGTCCTCGTCCTCCGCCCGGATGGCCTCAGCCTCCGCCCGGAGGGCCGCCTTCACCTCGCTTACAGAGCGGCCCGCCTCGGCCTTGAGCCGCGCCTCCATCCGGTCGAGCGCCCAGAAGAGGTTCACGGCGGTCGGCCGAGAGGTGGCGAGGTAGCGCTTCGCCGCCCGGAACTCCTCCCAAAGGTCGGGAAGCGATGGGGCCTTTGAGCCACGGACGGCGAGGTACACGCCGTAGGCGGCGGCGATCCCGATGGCGGGGGCACCGCGGACCCGCAGCTCTCGGATGGCTTCCCAGACCTCCTCCTTGGTCCGGAGCTCGAGGTAGCGGGTCGTGTTCGGGAGCAGGGTCTGGTCGAGGACGACGAGCACGCCCCTCTCGTCGTCCAACCGAACGGCCTCGATCATCCTCGGGTTCATCTTCGTCACCTCCGGGCCGTTCACGCCGGACGCGGGTGGCGCTCCGCGGCCCAGCGCAGGAGCTCGAGGTAGTCGTCGCCGGTCGTGATCCGCTCCCGCTCCTTGATGCATCGCTTGGCCATCTCGATGCACAACCGCTCGGCTCGAATCCGATGGGGTGGGCTGGCGATGGATGTGAGGTCCTTCACGTGGGCGATGCCGACGGTGCGGCGGGAGAGCTCGAGGCCGGTCACCCCCGCGGTGTCGCGCAGGACTCCCCCCAGGTACCATTCGGCGAACCCGGGGGTCCGGGCGGTGGACTCGACCACCCGCTCGCGCCAGAGAGCCTTCCACTTGCGCTTGAACCCCTCCACCACCTCGAAGAGCGTCTCCTCCAGCCATCGGGTCTGGGCGAGGCGGGCGGGGGATTCGGGCATCACCGTGTCGGCGTTCGCCCAGGCGAACACGAGGTTCGCGACCACGTTGCCCACGTCGAAGCCGGCCGGGCCGTAGAAGGCGAACTCCCCGTCGATGACCTTGGTCGAGTCCTGGCGCACGAAGATGGAGCCGGTGTGCAGGTCCCCGTGGATGAGGCTCTGGGCGTTGCAGAAGAAATCGAGCTTCAGCTTGGCGGTCTCGAGCCTCAGGGTCTCGTCCTCGTAGAGCTGCCTCTCGAGCCACTCGCGGTTTTGGGGAAAGAGGTCGTTCCGCTTACGGAGATCGTCGAAGGGCTCGGTATAGACGAGGTCCTCGGTGATCTCGCAGAGATCGGGGTTGATGAAGCTCGCGACGAGAGCCTTCTTGCGCTTGTGGTCCAGGACGACGTCGGTGGTGAGGAGCAGGGTATTCACCATGAAGGTGGTGATGTGATCGGCGAACCGGGGGTAGCGCTCACGGGTGAGGAGCCCGGCCCGCATGATGACGTGGTCGGAGAGGTCCTCCATGGCGCAGCAGTTCATCACCGGATCGTACCCGTAGGTCACCGGGACGAGCCCGGGCGCGAGCTCGTTCTCGATCTTCAGGGCCTCGTACTCGATCCGGGTTCGGTCGGTCGAGACCTTGAACTGGTCGGAGATCCGAGCGGTGCCCCCGGCCTGCTTCAACACCACCGACCGCCCGGAGGCGGGATCCCGCACCCGGAAGATGTAGTTCAGGTTCCCGTCGCCGATCTCGGCGTGCTCGAGCCGAGCCCCGGCGGGAAAGAGCCCGAGCTTGGTCCTCGCGAATTCCGCTGCATCCGCAGGCTTCATGAGGAAGTAGCGATCGAAGTTGGGCATGGCGGGTCCTCTTTGGAGACTCTAGGAGCCGTGCTTCTTCACATAGGTGAGGGTGAGGGCCAGGGCCAGGACCGCACCCTTGACGATGTCCATGGCGTAGTAGGGCACCGACACCATCACCAGCCCGTTCTGCAGGACGCCGATGAGGATCGAGCCGATGAAGGTCCCGAAGGCGTTGGGCTTGCCCGACCCGCCCAGGGAGTAACCGATGTAGGCCGCGGCCACCGCGTCCATGAGGTAGGCGCTACCGGCGTTCACCTGGGAGGACCCGATGCGGGAGGCGAGCATCACTCCCCCCAACCCCGCGAACACCGCCGACCCGAGATAGGCGTAGGTCCGGTACCGCCCGATGGGAACTCCCGAGAGCCGAGCCGCCTCCGGGTTCCCCCCCACCATGTACATGTAGCGACCGTGCTTCGTGAAGCTGAAGAAGGCCTGCACGAGGACCACCGCCACCACCATCACCATGATGATCGTCGGCACCTGGCCGATGGCGTTAAAAGCGGCGGTGAGCCGCCCGGGCGCGGTGGAGCCATCCTCCAGCATCATGTTGGCGGTGATGGAGCCCCCGTGGGTGTAGGTCATGGCCACCCCCTGGAAGATGAAGAGGGTTGCCAGGGTGGCGAGCATGTCCGGCACCCGCAACCGGACGATGAGGAAGGCGTTGAACGCGCCCACGAGGAGGCAGGCAAATAGCGCGGCGAAGACCGCCGGGGCCGTTCCCCGGCCCCACCAGATGAGCACCGAGATCACCACCGCGTCGGCCAGCGACGCCACCGAGCCGACCGAAAGATCGAACCCACCCACCGCCAGCGAGATGGAGACCCCGGTGGCGATGACGGTGACGATGGAGATCGCCCGGAGGATGTTGACGAGGTTCGAAGGAGCGAGAAACCCATCGGTGACGAGGCCGAAGAAGATTACGAGGAGGCCGATGGTGATGAGCGTCCCCCAGCGGTAGAGGAACTGGAAGGCGCCCTGGGCCCCGAGCCTTTGCCCGGCCGCGCGCCCTTTGGCCACCATCCTCTTGGCCTGGACCTCACCGTCCGCCGGTTGCATAGGAGAGGATCTCCTCCTCCGTGGTCTTGGCCGTCACGAGCTCCCGCACCACCCGGCCATCGTAGAGCACGTAGATGCGGCTCGTGATGCCGAGGAGCTCGGGGAAGTCGCAGGACGCGTAGAGGATCGACTTCCCCCCCGCGGCCAGCCGCTTCATGAGATCGAACATGTCCCGCTTGGCGCCGACGTCGATCCCCTTGGTCGGCTCGTCGAACACGTAGAGCAGGGCGTCGGCGAGGAGCCACTTCCCCACGGCCACCTTCTGCTGGTTTCCACCCGAGAGGTTCGCCACGATCTGTCGGGCGTGCGGAGTCCGGATGCCGAGGTTGGCGATCATCCCCGCCGCCGCGCGGCGGACCTCGCCCGCGCGCACCAGGGCACCCGAGCAGAAGGAGGCGAGCGAGGCCGCGGTCAGGTTGGTGGCGACGCTCTCGTCGACGAGCACCCCCTCCCGGCGCCGCTCCTCGGGCACCAGGGCGACCCCCTGCCGGACCGCCCGGCAGGGATCGACGATGCGGTACGGCCTTCCGCCGAGCCGGGCCTCCCGGCAGCTGGCCCGCGATGCGCCGAAGAGAGCCTTGCACAGCTCGGTCTTGCCCGCCCCGACGAGCCCTGCCAGGCCCACGATCTCCCCCGCCCCGACCCGGAGGTCCACGTCGAAGACCTTCTCGTGATCGGTGAGCCCAGTGACCTCGAAGCCCCCGCCCTGGTCCCTCGCCCCGGACGGCGGAGCGGGCTCCGACAGCCGGCGGCCCAGCATCTGCTCCACGATGTCGGCCGCGGACATCGCCGACGATCGTTCGCGGGCCACCCGCCGGCCGTCGCGGAGCACCGTGAT
>Ga0335069_10003303_pt1 | contig 24465 bp, 26 predicted proteins | sample Lox_Sample_11_FD_206714 | JGI IMG/M metagenome (GOLD analysis project Ga0335069, IMG submission 206714) | Soil microbial communities from Loxahatchee National Wildlife Refuge, Florida, United States - Lox_Sample_1.1 | ecosystem: Environmental > Terrestrial > Soil > Wetlands | place: USA... | reverse complement strand
AGGGCGGCGGTAGCCGGGCGAAGCGGGTCGCCGCCGTGGGTCTAGCGGCGCTTGACGAACGCCACCACGGCGTCGCTGAAGGCGTCGTTGTCGTCGCCGGCCGCGGTGTGACCGGCGTTCGATAGCTCGACGAACTCCGCGCGCGGCACGGTGGCCAGGAAATGCCGAACGCCTTCGGGGCTGACCACGTCGGACAGCTTGCCGCGGATCAGCAGGACAGGGATCCTCAGACTCTTGGCGGCCTGCTCGAATTTTTCGGTGCGCAGTTCGGGGTCGTCGCCGGGCTTGGTCATGAACGCCGGATCCCAGTGCCAGTACCAGCGACCGTCACGCAGGCGCAGGTTCCTTTTCAGTCCCTCCGGGCTGCGGGGCTTGGCCCGGTACGGCAGGTAGGCGGCGACGGCGTCGGCGGCCTGGTCCAGCGAGTCGAACCCGTCGATGTTGCCCATCATGAAATCGCGGATGCGGGCGCTACCGCCCTTCTCGAACCGAGGTACCACGTCGACGAGCACCAGCCGGCTCACCTTGACGGGCCCCGCCCGATACGCGGCGAGAATGCCGGTCAGCCCGCCCATGCTGGCCCCGATGATCATCACCGGCCGCCCGATCGCGTCAAGAACACACATGACGTCGGCGGTCAATGTCTCAACGGAATAGTCGGCGGCGGGGGCGCGGTCGCTGTCACCGTGCCCGCGGCTGTCTATCGCCACGACGTGCAACCCCTCGTCAGCCAGGATCTGGCCGGTGCTTTTCCAGGAGAACCGGTTCTGGCCGCCCCCGTGCAGCATGAGAACTGCCGGCCGAGCGGCCGCCCCGGGCGAGCCGCGATTCCACTCGTCGGCGACGAGGGTGATCCCATGGGGACCGGAAAACTCGACCGTTCGGGGGCTGCTGCTCACCATGCTCACGGGCGTCCTCTTTCCTAGATAGCCCTTCGACGTTACCTAGGTCGGCTATTCACCGTCCGGGCTGGTCCCCGATGGGCGATGACGCGGCCGCGGTGAGTTTGTCACCACCCCGTTCGTCGGCAAAGACGTAGAGATGGGGTATACAGCCAAGGTGCCCGAGGCGCATCCTAATGCCAACGCCGTGGGCACCGAGAGGAGAAGCCGATGGCCCCAGACCGTCTAAATGGTCTCGTCGGTTTGTGCGCCGCGTCGCTCACGATGGCCCTGTCGTTGCCCCCAACCGCCTCCGCCGACACTGCGTCCTGGAATGGTGAGTATGCGATCACGTTCATGGTTGGCCCAAAGTCCGGGACCAGCATGGCCGTGGGGGACCCCGAGGTGCAGCACACCGATATCTATGGTTTTCGCTCGAGCTGTACGAGCGGAAAATGCGTCGCCACAATTGTCAGTGGCCCTCCACCGAGCAATCCGACGGTTCCGCAACCGGTGCAATTCACCTGGGACGGGTCATCCTGGACGCAAGTCAACGATTTTCAGTGGGACTGCATGATGCCCGATACCACGATTCAATGGAGTCCGGCCCGATCCAATGTGCGCTACACGCCACAAGCCAATGGAACACTTGCCGGAGTCATGCATACCGATATCTTCAGCGGCCCGTGCCAGGGCTGGATCGAGATGGACATGACGGCCGAGCGGGTGTGACGGTATAGCTGGGACCGGCGTTCATCGGGAATAGCGGTGGTCCTGATTTCCGGTACCGGCGCTACGCGTTGCCCGGGATCCCGATCCCGCCCGTGCGGCAGCTGCCACCAAAGCGGCACGCTCACGCCGTAGGCCGGCCGATCCACCCGTCGTCGCCCCCACATCCTAAAATAGATTGCTGCAGTAAGGATTTAGCGAATCGTGCACCGCAGTCGGTGCGTATTGGCCCCACACGGGTTAGGTTGGTCGGTGCGGACGCGGAGGCGGGAGTGAAGATGGGTCAACCAGGCTGGATCGACGTGCCCAGCCCGGCCGGGGACTTCAAGGCGCTCACCTGGGGCCTCGCGGTGCGCCCGTCGCGTTATGCCTGCACGGCTTCCCCGACACTCCCTACGGGTGGCGCAAGATCGCTCCCCGACTGGTCGAGTCGGGGTGGCGGGTGGTTGCGCCCTTCATGCGGGGATACGCGCCGTCGTCCATTCCGGTCGACGGGAGCTACCAGGTCGGTGCGCTGATGGACGACGCCCTGCGCGCGCGCTCGGCTGCGGGCGGCACCGAGCATGACGTCGTGATCGGTCACGACTGGGGTGCGATCGCCGCCGCCGGCCTGGCCGCAATGCCCGACAGCCCGTTCGTCAAGGCGGTGATCATGTCGGTGCCGCCGTCGGCGGCATTTTGCCGGCGCGGCGGTGTGGCCGAGCCGGGCCGGCTGGCCAGTCACCTGGCGCGTCAGCTACTGCGCAGCTGGTACATCATGTACTTCCAATTACCTTGGTTGCCGGAACGTTCGGCGTCGTGGGTGCTGCCGCTGCTGTGGCGGTGGTGGTCGCCGGGCCATCACGCCGAGGAGGATCTGCGGCACGTCGACGCGGCGATCGGGGCCCCGGAGAGCTGGCGGGCGGCGCTGGGCCCGTACCGTGCCACGATCCGCAACACACCAGCGCGGGAGCCGTATGCCAAGTTGAACGAGCTGTCGACCCAAGAGCCCGTGTGGCCGTGCCTGTACCTGCATGGCCGCGACGATGGTTGCATGACACCAGCTTTCGTGCGCTGGGCGGAAAAGGTGTTGCTCCCGGGCAGCGACGTGGCCATCGTCGAACGTGCGGGGTATTTCTTGCAGCTCGAACAGCCGGACACGGTCGCCGACCTGGTGCCGGCCTTCACCGGCTCACCCGGCTGACGCCGTGGCGGCGGACCGGATGGCGCCGGTCGACGCACAGTTCTACTGGATGTCGGCCAAAATCCCGAACGACCAGTTCTTGCTCTACGCGTTTGACGGTGAACCCGCGGATTGCTCGCATGCCATCGAGCAGGTTTGCCGGCGGGCACGCGCTTGCCCGGAGCTGACGATGCGGGTCCGGGATCGTGGTCAGCTGAGCTATCCACAATGGGTACCGACCGAAGTTGGGCCGGAGTGGGTGAGCAGCCACCACCTCGCCAACAGCAGCTGGGATGCCTGTCTGGCCGCGCTCGTCGGCCTCGCCGATGACCAGCTGGACATTCGCCGGCTGCCCTGGCGACTGCATGTCTTCACCCCGGTGCTGGGCATTCCGGGTGTCACCGGCGCGGGAACCGTTGCCGTCATGCAGGTCGCGCACGCACTCGCCGACGGCGCTCGAGCCTCCGCGATGGCAGCCTGGATCTTCGGTCGGCCATGCCCCGTGCCGCAGGTACAGCGGCTCGGGGCGGGACTGCTGCCCTGGCGTGCCGCACAGGCGGCTCGCGCCCAATGCCAGCTGGACCGCGATATCCGGGCGGGGCGGCTGGTTCCGGGGGCGGGTTCCCGACCGCTGCTGCCCACAAATTCGCGTCCAGACGGCGTCCGCTCGGTGCGCACACTGGTGCGACAACGATCGCAACTACGCTGTGGCACAGTCACATTGAGCGTGCTGGCCGCGGTATCGTCGGCGCTGTCCACTCTGCTCGGCGACGTCGCCGATTCGCTGGGCGCAGAGGTGCCCATGGCCAAACCCGGTGTGGCGTTGGCGCATAACCATTTCGGCAACGCCGTGGTCGGCATGTACCCAAAACTCGACGCCGCCGTCCGCATCGAGCGAATGGCGGCCGAGCTGGCCAATGCCCGCCGTCGCTTCGAGCATCCGGCGACGCGCTATGCCGATCGCGCCTTCGCCGCTGTTCCAGCGGCGCTGCTGCGTTGGGGCGTCTCGCAGTTCGACCCCGACGCGCAGCCGATCGAGGTGGCCGGTAACACGGTCGTATCCAGCGTCAACCGGGGTGCGGATGACTTGAGCCTCGGAGGTCCCCGAGTGGTGCTGACAGCCGGATATCCGGCGCTATCGCCGGTGATGGGCCTGACACATGGTGTGCACGGGATTGGCGACACCGTTGCCATCAGCGTGCACGCCGCCGAGTCGGCCGTCCCCGACATCGACGCATATCTGCGGCTGCTCGACACGGCGCTGTAGTTAATAAGCGTCGCCGGACCTGGCCGCTGTTCTCGGGTCAGGCCAACGGCGCAAACCAGTTCCTCGTGCAGCTCAAACCAACCGGTGTGGTACGAGTCGACGAGCATCCTGGACAGCCAAGTGGAGTCACTGGCCTTCACTTTGTCAAGCGCGACAAGCAATTTCGTCGAGTAGGCGTTCAAGCGCGGTGGTTGGGCCGTGGCCCGGGACCACGGCGGCATATTCGGCGTCATCGTGAGTATTGGGAACGCCCTTGAAATCGATGTTGACGGCGCGAAAGTCGGCGTAGGCGGCGGCGAGTGCCGCTTGATCCGCAACGTCGTGCCGTCAATCAGCAGGGACGATCCCACCGATATCGCTGAGGTCTTGGGTCAATGTCGCGGCCAGGTCGGCCAGACGTACCCGACCTTGGGCCGAACCGCTTGCAAGACAGCCAGTTCGGTCATCAAGTGGACAGAAGTGACAGCCGCAACGTGCTCAGCATGTGATCAATAGCGCCAACCTCGGAACGCCCACTATGTTCCCGCACGGATAAGCTGTGTTAGCTGCTCGGCGCTCCCGCTATCGGATGATCTAGGTTTGCAGGTATGACTCCCTACGACGTCGGGTTATTGATCCTGCGGCTGGTGTTGGGCTTGACGTTGGCTGCCCACGGCTACAACAAGTTCTTCGGCGGCGGCCGCATCCCGGGCACCGCACGATGGTTCGAAAGCATCGGCATGAAGCCCGGTAAGTTTCATGCCACGGTGGCCGCCACGACGGAAATGGCCGCCGGCCTGGGCATGGCGGCGGGGTTGCTCACTCCCATCCCGGCCGCAGGCTTCGTCTCCCTCATGCTCGTCGCAGCCTGGACCGTGCACCGTGCCAACGGCTTTTTCATCGTCAAGGAAGGTTGGGAGTACAACCTGGTACTGGCGGTCAGTGCCGTCGCCGTGGCCATGCTGGGCGCCGGGAGACTCAGCCTGGACTGGCTGATCTTCGGCAAGAACTGGATGGACGGCTGGAACGGGTTGTTCATCTCGGTGGGGCTGGGCCTCGCCGGGGCGACCGGCCAGTTGCTGATCTTCTACCGACCACCGGCTAAACAACCCGGGTAGTTACGGGTCGTCGTCCTCCTCCCTATCCGCCAGGACCGTTTCGGGGTGGTGGTAGGTGTTCGTTCGTGGCTGGTCATGGTCCAAGTGGGGTGGCGGGATCCACTGGGTGTCGCCGTTGGCCCGGATGCGGGTGGTCCATCCTTTTTCGAGGAGTTTGTGGTGGGGGCCGCAGGCAAAGGTGAGCGTGTTAATGTCGGTGCGGCGCGTCTTTGCCCAGTCTTCGACGTGGTGGACCTCGCACAGGTAGCCGGGCACGTCGCAGCCGGGTGCTGAGCAACCGCGGTCTTTCGCGTCTACGCCGAATTAGCCACCGGACCCGACCGCGCCTCGATGACCCCAGGACAATGGCGGGCCGGGCGCTGGGCACTACGCACCGGAGAAAACAAACTCAGCGACGACAAACGCGCCCTGGTCAACCAAATCGCCCGCACCAACCGACAGATCGGCCGGGCCTGGACACTGAAAGAACAACTCCGCGACCTCTACCGCATCCAGCACCCACCCGACGGCGCCCGCCAGCACCTGCGCCGCTGGATCACCGCCGCCAAACGCAGCCGCATCCCAGCGTTCGTCGCCCTCGGCAAACGCCTAGACGTCTACTTCGACGCCGTCATCGCCGCCGTCGAACTAGGCCTGTCCAACGCCCTCATCGAGGGCATCAACGCCAAAATCCGCCTGATAAACGCCCGCGGTTACGGCCACCACTCTGCCCAAACACTGGCCTCGATGATCTACCTGACCCTCGGCGGAATCCACCCACAGCTACTCACGAGAAGCTGAGGAGCCGCCACCCATGTTCAAATACTATGTCGCCCCGCCGACAAGGATGCCGCGCTGAACCTTATGCGACCGCCGCGATCTCGGCTTCCCGTACCTCGGCCGCGGCGCGCTCACCGGAGCGGATGGCGCCATCGATCCACCCGCACATGATCGCCGAGCTCTCGGCGCCGGCCCAATGGATGCGACCGCAGGGTTCGCGCAGGGTGTAACCGAACTCGGTCAGCACGCCCGTGGGGGTGTGGCTGATCATGCCGCCACCGGAGTAGCGCTCGATACTCCAGTTCTGCGTGTGGTATTCGACCGGCGTTCTCGCCTTATCGCCGAACCGGTCGACCAGTTCGCCGATGACCGCCGCTGTGCGCTCGGACTCATCGAGTGTGGTCAGCCGACGCGCGGCCGGTCCCTCCGTGATGACGCACATGATCCCCGGGTCCCCGGTATCGGTGCAGGCGTCGATGGTCAGCGTGGCTGGGGACCCCGGCGCGGCCGATTGGCCGGACAATCCGTCGGCACGCCAGAATGGCTCCTCGTACACGATCGAGGTCTTGATGACCGCGCCGCTCGGCATCCGCTGATGCAGAAAAGCTCGATCCACCGGCAGCATCGGCTCGTAGACGATCGAGCTAGCGATCGCCATCGGGATCGCGACAATGACGCGCCGCGCCCGTACCGTCATGTCAGTCGCGGTGACCGTCACACCGTCGGCGTCCTGGGTGATTTGCCGGACCGGCTGCGACAGGTGCAATGCGTCGCCGAGCTCGCCTGCGATCGGCCGATAGATGGCACCCATCCCTCCGACCGGACGAGCGTCTTGGGCGCCCCCCTTGCCCGAGATGACAAAGGTCGGCCCGCCACCGGAAGAGCCCATCTGCGCCAACACCCACAGCAATGACGTCTCCGAGGCTGCCGAGGTGTAGGTTCCGGCCAGGGCCATGTCCAGCATCTCGCGCGCCGGCCTCGACATGGTGTTTCTGTCCAGCCATTCCCCCAAACTGATGCGGTCCCACTCCTGCGCTTTCTTCGCCTCCCACGGGGCTTCACGCGGAATCGCTTTGCACATCTGGTCCACTTCCAGCAAACCGGCACCGAGGTTGGCGACCGCCCACGGGCTCATGCTCCACGGGATGGTGCCGCCGTAGCGGTGCTTCTTGCCGTCGATGATCATCATGGCGTCGCCGTCATGGTTCTGCTTGTATTCCGGCACGCCAAACTCGCTCATCAGCGCGTAGATCCGGTCCTGGCCTGGCCCGATCCACGCGCCGCCGCGATCGATCCACGTCCCATCCGGGCGGTACTCGGTGAACGTGCGACCGCCGACGCGGTCGCGGGCTTCCAGCAAGGCGAACGACCGGCCCGCTTGCTTCAAGCGCAGGGCGGCCGTCAAACCCGCGAACCCGGCACCCACCACGCAAAAATCGACCTGTGACACGACTGGCTCCTCACCTGGCCCCGCCCAAGCAGCAAACTACACCGGTCGCGACACCGGCAGTAGCGGGTTCACGGTGATTTCTCGGTGGGTTGAGAGCCGACCGGCCGCATATGACAGACCGCGCGCTCGACTGGCAAGACCCTGGCGGCGCGCTGGTCGGTATGCGCTCCGTCATAGCTTGCGAAGCCGGCGAAGGATATCCCTAGCTGCGCCGAGGCGGCCGGACCGCGACTGAGGCCACTGAAGACGCTTCGCGGGCGCCTCGGCTCTGCCGGTTCGCCTCACCCCCGAGCACGATGATTCCTACTCCAGGCGCGATCCACGATCGCCGTCCTATGCTCCGCAAACCATGCTGGTGGGGTCAGCGACGTTTCACTTGGGCCCGGATTGGTTCCGCGGCGACGGTTGTGAAGGGGACGATCATGGGGAAATGCTGTTGTTTAGAACAGGTTTCGGTGCGGCGAATGATTGTTGCCAGCGCCAGGGTAGCTTCGAGCATCGCGAAGTGGTCGCCGATGCACGAGCGGGGTCCGGCGCCGAAAGGTAGGTATTGCCAGCGGTCACGAACGCCGGAATTCTTTTGATTGAATCGGTCGGGGTCGAAGGTTAATGGATCGTCCCACAGGGCCGGGTCACGATGCAGCGCGTAGATGCCGACGATGAGCATCGTCTCCGCTTTTACGCGGTAGCCGTCGACCGATAGGTCTTCGATGGCCATCCTGGCGGTCGCGGCTCCGGGCGGGCACAACCGTAGCGCCTCGTGCAGTACCTGAACGGTGTATCGCAAGGCGGGGACATCGTCGGGTGTGAGTTCGCGATCGCCTAGCGCGGCAATCTCGCCGCGGACCTTGTCTTGCATGTCGCGGTGGTTGCCCAGCGCCCACAGGGCGTAGGTGAGTGTGGTGGCTGTGGTGTCGTGACCGGCCAACATGAACACGATCAGTTCCTCGCGAATCTCATCGGCGGACAGTGCCTGTCCAGTGGCAGGATCGCTGGCCGCGATGAGTGCCCGCAGCAGCGGTGCGTCGCGCGTGGGATCGACGCGGCACGCCTGGACCCGCTGCTATCAGTCGACCGATCCCGCCGAGAAGGCGTTCGGGGCGCGTGAGGAGGTCACCCTGTACAGCGGGGAGGTGATCGTCGACGAGCTGGCGGTCGCGGATGCCCACCCGTTGGGCGCCCGGCCGTTGCAGCGTCGACAGTATGCGCAGAAATTCACCGAGCTTGCCGGCGACGTCGTGGCACCGGGGGAGCGGGATAGGTTCTTGTCCGCCGTGCAGTCGCTGGCCGATCTCGAGGCCGTTGATGCGCTGAACATCGTCGTCGATCCACGGGTGCTGGCGAAGGCGCCGGCGAACCCTTCGGGCATCTTCGGCGCCTGAAAACCACTGTGAACTCAGGGCTTTCACTGTGAGTACAGGGCGGCGCGGCCCGGCGTGTCGCCGCCCTCAGCGCACGGTGGAATACCGGGTAAGTCTTATGACGGCCCGCCATACTGCCACACCAGGGTGTGGGCGCCGGTCATCGTCGGGTTGCACCACATCGTCCGGCCGTTGACGTCCTGGGTGGTCGCGTGCAACACCGTGCATGCATCACCGGGTGCGGGTGCGTCGGCCCAGGCAATCCCGCCGCCGACGGCGACCGGAGCGGCGGCGGCGATCGTTGCCAATACGAATCGAAGCGTGGTCATGATGGATCTCTCCCCAGGTATTTGCCGGCTCGGCCTCACGGTATTCGCCCGCGGACGCACCGGTGAAGGATTCGTTGCGCACCGCCCTAGAGCGGGTTCTAGTCTTTGGAACCATGGGATTTCTGAAGCCCGAGCTGCCGCAGGTCGACATGGACGAGTGGAACAAGGGCACTCGCAGCGAGAAGATCCGCCCGATGGCGCGGCACTGGGCCGAGGTGGGCTTCGGCACGCCGGTCGCGCTGCACCTGTTCTACGTCGTCAAGATCCTCCTGTACATCCTTGGCGGGTGGCTGTTCGCCTCGGCCACCAACGGACTCGGTGGGTTCACGCACGTCGCGTCCTGGTGGTCGGAGCCGATCGTCTTCGAGAAGGTCGTGCTCTACACGATGCTGTTCGAGGTGATCGGGCTGGGTTGCGGTTTTGGGCCGCTGAACAACCGCTTCTTCCCGCCGATGGGCTCGATCCTTTACTGGATGCGGTTCGGCACCATCCGGCTGCCACCGTGGCCCGATCGCGTTCCGCTGACCAAGGGCACCAAGCGCAAACCGATCGACGTCGGGCTGTACGCATTGCTGCTGCTGGTGACGCTGGGGGCGCTATTCTCCGACGGCACCGGACCGATACCCGAACTCGGCACCACGGTCGGGCTGCTGCCGGCTTGGAAAGTCGTGCTGATCCTGCTGATTCTCGGCGTGCTGGGCCTGCGCGACAAGGTGATCTTCCTGGCCGCCCGGGGCGAGGTCTACGCGACCATGGCGGTGACGTTCTTGTTCGGCGGGGTCGACATGATCGTCGCGTCCAAAGTGGTGTTCCTGGTGATCTGGATGGGCGCGGCGACGTCAAAGCTCAACAAGCACTTCCCGTTCGTGATCTCGACGATGATGTCGAACAATCCGTTGCTGCGGTCCCGGTGGCTGAAACGGCGCTTCTTCGAGAAGTTTCCGGACGATCTGCGGCCCGGTCGGCTGTCACGATGGCTGGCGCACGTGAGCACCGCCATTGAGATGCTGGTGCCGCTGGTGCTGTTCTTTTCCCATGGCGGCTGGCCCACCACGGTAGCCGCCATCATCATGGTCTGCTTTCACCTCGGCATCCTGGTGTCCATTCCGATGGGGGTGCCGCTGGAGTGGAACGTATTCATGATTTTCGGCGTGCTGTCATTGTTCGTCGCGCACGCCCGCCTGGGGCTCAGCGATCTGAGACACCCGGTGGTGGTGGCTATCTTGTTCGTCGTCATCGCCGGAATCGTGGCGCTGGGCAACATGTTTCCGCGCAAGATCTCGTTCCTGCCGGGGATGCGTTACTACGCCGGAAACTGGGACACCACACTGTGGTGCATAAAGCCGTCGGCGAACGACAAGATCACCCGAGGCATCGTGGCGATCGCAAGCATGCCACAGGCTCAGCTGGAACGGTTTTACGGCAGCCCGGAGGCGGCGCAGATCCCCATCTACATGGGGTACGCGTTCCGCGGATTCAACACACACGGCCGGGCACTGTTCACGTTGGCGCACCGCGCCATGGCGGGCCAGAACGAGAACGACTACGTCATCACCGACGGAGAACGAATCTGCAGCACCGCCATCGGCTGGAACTTCGGCGACGGCCACATGCACAACGAGCAGCTGATCGATGCGCTGCAGCAGCGCTGCCACTTCGAGCCGGGCGAAGTGCGAGTGGTTTTACTCGACGCGCAGCCGATCCACAAGCAGACGCAGGAGTATCGGCTGGTCGACGCGGCGACAGGCGAATTCGAGCATGGATACGTTCGGGTGGCCGACATGGTGACGCGGCAACCCTGGGCCGACGACGTGCCCGTCCATGTGCTGTCCGAGCCGGCCGCAGAGCCAGCCGACGAGGCGGAGGCGACTTAAGCCCTGGCCTCCGGTCAGCCGGCAAGCGCCTCGCCGATGGGGATATCGCCATTGTTGAAATCGATGGTCCGGCCGATCGTCGAGTCGTCGGCCAGCGCGGCGGCCACCACCAGGGCGACGTCGGCGCGCGAGACGTCCCCTTTTCCCTCGCCGAGCATGATCCGGCCGGTCGGCGGCTCCAAGGTGAGCCGCCCGGGTCCCAGGATGGTCCATCTGAGGCCGCTGGCGCGTAGGTGGGCATCGGCTGCGGCCTTTGCCTCCGCATAGGGGAAGAACGAATTATCTTGTGGCACAACATGATCCTGGCCAGCGCCGAAGTATGACACCATCACGAACCGGTGGACATCCGCTTGCGCGGCGGCATCGATCACCCGGATCGCCGCGTCCCGGTCGACGGCATAAGTGCGGGCGGGATTGCCGCCGCTGGCCCCGGCGGAGAAGACCACCGCGTCGTGGCCGGCCAGCAGATTGGCGAGCCGGTCGGTGTCGAGCTGCTCGATGTCGGCGACGACCGGCGCAGCGCGGTGGCCGCGACATCGTCGCAATGCTCAGGATTGCGGAAGGCCGAGCTCACTTCGTCGCCCCGTTCGGTCAGGATGCGGGCCAGTTGCAACGCGACCTTGCGCGGCCGCCGATGACGACGATGCGTGCCATACCTCCGACGGTACCGCTATGTCAGTTGGACCCGGCCCATGATCAGATCGATGATGGGCTTTCCGGGTGCGAAGGCGCCGGTGAGTGATGCCATCGTGTGCCCGTAGTCCACCAGTAGCGTGATCCCGTTGATGCCGAAGGCGGCGGCGCTGTTGAGGAAGCACATGACGTCGCCCATCTGCTCCGGTGTGTGCACCTTGGAGCCGGTCTCGTCGCGATAGTCCTGCGCGAAGGTGAGCCATAGGTCCGCGTTGGCCTGGGCCAGCGGGGTGTCGGTCGGCCCCGGGCAGATCGCGTTGATCCGAATGCCCTTTTTCAGCAGGGGGTAGCCCTGCGTCGCCACGTAGGCATTGACCACCTTTTTGCTGAAGCCGTAGTGGATGATGCCTTCGGCCTCGTGCGCCGCAACCCATTCCTGGGCCGCGGAGAAGTCGGGTGTGGCCAGGAACTCTTGCAGCAGGGGCAGATCATTCTCCCATCCCATGCCCGCCACCGACGAGATGAAGCAGATGGCCGAGCCGGACGGCAGCCAGCCGTTGTCGATCAGCCGCTCGATGAGATAGCGGTGGCCGATGAAGTTGATTTTCATCAGGTCTGGACCCTCGGCGACTCCTGCGGCGGAGAACACCGCGTGCACCGGTCGGCCTACCTGCTCGAGCGCGGAGTCGATGGAGGCGGGGTCGCGCAGGTCGACTTGTAGCGCCTGGGCGACGTCATAGTTCACCGGCGCGTAGTCCAGCACGATCACTTCGGCGCCGAGCTCGGCTGCTGACTTGGCCGCCGCGGCGCCCATGCCGGTCGCGCCGCCCACAACGAGCGCCCGCTTGCCGTCGTAGCGCAACCGATCGATAACAGACATTGAGTTCCTCTCCGGGACCGTTACTAGCTGCCCTACTGTATTTAGAACAGTAATTCGGTTCAATACCTACCTGCCCCGAACCGCAATACCCCGCAACACGGTGTCACGCGCATGCAGCAGTGCCGCGCGTTTGCCCACGTCGCGAAGAATGTTCTCCGGTATCCATTGCAAACCGATGACGCACCGTGCCAGCATCGCGGTGGACGCGGCATCGGCAGTTATTTCGCCGGACCGGACGCCTTCGGCAAGAAGCGTTTTCATCTGCCGAAGGCGCGTGGCATACAACCAACCGGGGTTGGGCGTGTCCGGCGGCGATTGGCGCATCCAGGCGAGCTGAATCCTGAACTCGTCGGAAAACCGATCGAGCGCATTGACGTTGACCCAGCTCAATGCATCCAGCTTCTCGATGGCGGTGGCGTCGGAACGCAGCACGCTGACCCAACCCGCCTCCACCTTCCTGCCGAACGATTCCATGATCGACGCCAGGAGTTCATCCTTTGATCCAATCACCCGATAAACGGTGCCGGTGCCCAGACCGGCCGCCGACGCGATGTCCCTGATAGTGGTGACCTCATACCCTTTGCGGCCGAATTCCGTTCGGGCCACCGCACGGACCAGGGCCGCTTTGTCGCTCGGGTCGGCGTCGGTGTCGTCCGACCAAGTGTTGATGACGTCATTGGCGGCCGCAAAGGCAGAGGACCGGTCGAGTGCCGAGTCGGTGGGCGGCCGGGTTGCCAATCCTTGCAAGATGATTCGGCAGAGCAGACCGGCCACTTGGTCGGCCGGAGATTTGTGGCGCATCACGTCAAGGCCAACTTGCAGCATGGTCTGGCAGATGCGGTCGGCCAGCGTGGGAAGGTCGATGTCTGCTTTGATGTAGCCACTCCACCTGCCGGCGCGCAGCGTTTGCAGCATCGCTTCCTGTATCGCTACGGGTCGCTGCTGCGTCAACTTGATCAACTCGGGGTCTGTGCTCGGTCCCTCGTAGAACGACATCTGCAGCGCCGCTTGATGCTGCACGGCGCAGCGGGCGATCGCTGATCCCAGCTCGACGATCTGCTCAGCGACCGGACGGGGGTCAAGTTGGTCCAACCGCGCCAGCGCGGCTTGCCCGATACGATCCAGGTCATCCTGATAGCGGCGGATCAGCTCGACGAGGATCGCCTCTTTGGACTCGAAGTGGTGATACAAGCTGCCGGGAAGAATGCCCGCTGCATCTGCGATCTCCTGCAACGATGTCCGCAGTCCCGACGTTGCGATCAACGACGCCGCGGTTGACAGGATCTCGGCCCGGCGCGTCCCGAAATCAGCTGTGCTACCGGCGCGCAACGCCTCGGTTTTCGCCATAATCAGCGGTACGCAGGTCCGGACGATTGCGGATACGCGAACATTCGCATTCGTCCTTTCTTGCCCGAACCAAATCGTTGTTAGAGGTTATCAGACTTGCAGGTGAACGAATGCCTTGTACGAACCGGCAGCGCTGAGCGGGTCTGAGGCCTGCATCAAAGGCGCCTCTTGCCAAGGCGGCCACCGACTTCGGTGAGGTATCGGTCGTGCCCACCCAGGAAGGCGCTCCAGCTCAGTAGGCGCTTGAGGTAAAGGTGAGCATCGTGTTCCCAGGTGTAGCCGATGCCTCCGAAAACCTGGATGGCAGTGTCGCCCACGGTGGCCAGTCGACCGGCGAACGCCTTTGCCCGAATCGCGGCAAGATACCGTTCGCCGGGAGTGGCATTATCCGCCGCCCATAGCGCGTGGATGACGCCGCTGCGGGCCAACTCGACGGTCTTGTACATGTCCACACACAGATGCTGGACCGCTTGGAACGAGCCGATGACCTTGCCGAATTGCTTTCTGAATTTCGCGTATTCGACGGCGAGGGTGATGACCGCCCGTGCGGCCCCGAGTGCATCCGCGGCCATGGCGATGAGCACATCGTCGACCACCGCAGCGATGGCCTCTGGTGATGCCGTGGCCAGCCGATGTGCGGGCGCGTCGTCCAGCGCGACACGGAACTGCTTGCGGGTCGGATCGATAGCGTGCTCCGGGGTCACCGTAATCGCGGTCGACTGGGTCGCCACCGCGTAAAGCCCAGTGTCGTGGGTGTCTTCACCGAGCATGAGCAGGGTGTCGGCGGCCACGGCGTCGGGTACCGCGGCGATCTCGCCCCGCAACGCCACCTGGTCGCCCCGCTTGATCGCCGCAACCGATGTGTGCCTGTGATCCAAGAAGCCGACGGTGGCGATCGTGCTGCCGTCCGCGATTCCGCTGAGGAGCTTGGCGGCTGCCTCGGTTGCGTCGAGCCGCGTCAGCGTTCGGGTCGCGGCGATCGCCGTGGACAGCCACGGCCCCGGATGCAGCGCGGCGCCGAGCTATTCGGCGACAATTCCCGCCTCGACCATGGTCATGCCGGCACCGTCGTACTCCTGCGGCACCAACAGCCCGGTCGTTCCGAGGTAGGCAAGACCACGCCACACGGCTTCGGTGGTACCTGCTGGATCCTCCAGCATTTGGCGCACGTGCCCCGCGATCGGCGCTTTTTCGGCCAGAAAGCTTCGCGTGGTGTCCCGTAGCGCGACCTGCTCGTCGGTGAATTCGAGGTTCATGTGCGCGGCAACCCGAGGACGCGCTGCGCGGTGATGTTCTTGTTGATCTGGGTGGTGCCGCCCGCGATGGTCAGTGAGCGTGACGTCAGGCGGTAGTTTGCCCACGGGGCATTGCTGCCGCCGGTGCCCAGGACGTCGAAGGCCAGGGCAGCCAGGTCTTGGCCGATCTCACCCCACACTGTCTTGGCGAGGCTGGCCGACCCGAATGCGTCACCTCCATGCAGTGTCGCCGAGATCGATCGCTGGCAGAGCACTTCCAAATACTTGATGCGGACTGCGATTTCGCCCAGCCGACGCAGGGTCACCGGATCGTCGAGGGCATCGCTGTGCTCGGCCATATCGTCGACCAGTTCTTCCAGACGCACCGGCATACAGCCGTGCCGCTCCGGCCCGCTCGTGACTCAGTGTGGTGGTGGCGACCTGCCAGCTGGCATTCAGCGGTCCGAGCAACGCGTCGGCCGGCACCCGGACGTCGCGAAAGAACACCTCGGCGAAATCCGTTTCACCGTTGAGCGTGACGAGCGGACGGACCTCAATGCCGGGCAGCATCATGTCGACGATCAAACACGAGATTCCCTTGTGCTTCGGGGCGTCGGGATCGGTGCGCACATACAGCTGGCACCATCGGGCACGATGCCCCAGCGAAGTCCAAATCTTCTGGCCGGTGACCACAAAGTGGTCACCATCGGCCACCGCCCTGGCACGTAGCGAGGCGAGATCGGACCCCGCTTCGGGCTCCGACATGCCCTGACACCAGATGTCGTCGGCTCGCATCATCCGAGGCAGGAGCGTCTTCTTTTGATCCTCCGTGCCGTACTGCATGATGGCCGGAGCGATGTTGTTCATCCCAATAACGTTGAGCGGCATGGGAGCTCGCGCGCGTGTGGTTTCCTCTGTGTAGACCAGCTGCTCGAGCACCGTCGCGCCGCGACCGCCGTACTCGCGGGGCCAGGAGACGGCGGCCCACCCCGCGTCGGCCATCGTCCGGTTCCAGGCGCGCGGCATCTCGAGTGCGGCATCGTCGCGGCCAATGGGCCGACGGGCGGCGATCAGTTCTTCGGTCAAGTTACCCGCCAGCCAGTCGCGCAGCTCGGCGCGGAATTGTTCCACTTCCGCAGGATAGGAGAAGTCCACTTTTGCGGACTTTACGTCGGAGCAGATATTAGGTCAACGGGGAGGAAATGCTACCTCGCCGTTACCCGGCATCGCGCTGACGCCCCGTCGCTCACACACCTCCAACACCTCGTCGACGATCGAGGTGGGAACGATGAACTTCTCCGTGGTTGACATCTGCTCGAGATGGGCCTGGATGTCTTCCGCCGTCGGTTCGCTCTCGGCGTCGGCCAGCCACCCTTCGCTCAGGCCGACGAACACCCGCGCGTACCGTCCGGCGGCCGCCGAGTAATTGCGGTGGGTGAACGTACAGGCGCTGCTGGCCAGAAAGGTGACGAGCGGCACCACGAGTTCGGGTCGGATGGCCCGCATAAAGCCGGATTCGGTGAGAAACCGCTCGTCGCCTACTGTCTCGGCAACCATCCGCGAGAAACCAGTCGGCATAACGGAATTGGCGAATATTCCATGCGCTTCACCTTCGATCGCGATCACGTTGGTGAGCCCCACCAGACCGGCTTTCGCCGCGGCGTAGTGAGCCTCCATCGGCTGGCCGAAGATCCCGGCCGAGGACGAGATGAACACGAATCATCCGCCCCCGCTGTTCTTCATCACGCGATAAGCGGGTTGCGCCAGAAAAAAACCGCCGTCGAGATGCACGCGCAGCACTCGACTCCAATCGTCGTGCGAGAGCTCGTCAAACGGCACACTGCCGAAGATTCCCGCATTGCTGACGACCGCGTCCAGCCGCCCGAATGCGGCCACCGCGGCATCGATGATCGCCTGGCCGCCCGCTGGGCTGTCGACCGACTCATAGGAGGCGATGGCCGTGCCGCCGGCCTTCTTGATCTCGTCGACCACCTCATCAGCCACCCTGGAGTCAGAGCCCTCCCCGCGCATCGAGCCGCCGAGGTCGTTGACAACCACCGCGGCACCGCGGCGCGCCAGGTCCAGCGCGTAAAGCCGACCGAGTCCACGTCCGGCGCCGGTGACGACAGCCACGCGATCGGTGAAGTCGATCATGCAGCACCCCCACGCAAAGTCAACCGGATTGACCTCAGGTCGCACCGGACCATACGCTCGGAACAGATATTTGGTCAACAGTGGTTGGGAGGCTGATGGCAGACGACGCTCCCGGCGGCCGGCTGGCAGCCGTCGGCATGTTCGCCACGGCACTTGCGGGACAGCCCGTGGCGGTTGCCGCTGTGCATGCCGGTGAGCCCCCGTGGACGGATGGCCAGACGATCTACGTCGACGCCGGCGTCTCCCGCGCGACGCTCGAAGCGGTTGCGGTGCATGCGTCGATGATCTCCGTCGGCAGCCTGGATCCCGACGTCCTGCGTCGCCTGGTTCGTCACCCCCGGCTGGCCCGGCGCTATCTGGCGATCGAGGGGCATCGTGCGCTGGTCGCCAATAGCGCTGTGCTGCCGGGCTTCCTGGCGTTGTTGGGCAGCCGCGATATCGCGGGGCGCAGCGACTCGCCCGGCGCATCGCTGGAAGTCGCTGGCGGACCGGCCGCAATCGGGGACCCGCCGCCGGAATTCGGTGTGATCCGAGCGGGCCAGGCGCTGGCCGCGTGCTCGCGAGCCGCCGAGCGAGCGGACCAGGAGAATCTCCATGCCCCGCGCGGCCTCGGCAGAAACGATCTTGAGGAGTTGGACGACGGCGAGGTCGATGATTCCGACGATTCAGACGTGTTCACCAGCCCGGTCGGTGGGGGCGGCTTGATCGGCAGGTGGTGGACGAAGATGCTTTCGTCGGTGCGTAAGACGGGGAGCGGCGGCGCGCCGCCCGGCGCGGATACGCCGACGCATCGGACCAATTCGGCGAACCGGGGTTTGCATGCCGTGTCGTCGTTGGCGTCCACCTCGAGTGAGAAGGTCAGCGACGACGAAGCCGTTGGGAACGGTGTGAAGTATCCGGAATGGGATGCCAAACGCAAGAGTTACCGGCCCGCGTGGTGCACCGTGCGTGAGGTTGAGCCGGATACCAAAGCGCAAGCGAGCCAATCTATCCCAGACATACATGCCTCCAATGGCATACGGAGGCCGTTGTCGCGGCTCGGCATGGGATTGCACCGGCGGCACCGCCAGTCGCAGGGCGACGACATCGATATCGACGCCGCAGTGGAAGCCCGCGTCGAGGTGCGCGCCGGGTCCGTCCCCGACGAGGCGGTGTACCTCGACAGTCTGCGGCGCCGACGCGACCTGTCGGTCTTGCTGCTTCTGGATGTGTCCGGGTCGGCGGCGGAGCCGGGAACTGCTGGCCGAACGGTGCACGAGCAACAGCGTGCCGCAATCGCCGGCCTCGCCGTGGCGCTGCACGACCTGGGCGACCGAGTTGCGCTGTACGCCTATTACTCACAGGGCCGGCGCGCGGTGAGCATGGTGCCCGTCAAACGGTTCGACGGCCGCCTCGACGCCCAAGTCATGAGGCGGCTGAACAGCCTGCAACCTGGCGGGTACTCCCGTCTGGGTGCGGCCATCCGCCACGGCTCGGCGGTCTTGGAGGCGCGCGGGGGCGCGTCACGGCGGCTGTTGGTGGTGGTTTCCGACGGACTCGCATATGACCACGGCTACGAGCGCCCGTACGGCGCCGCGGATGCGCGGCGCGCCTTGACCGAGGCCCGCCGCCGCGGCACCGGTTGCGTGTGCCTCACGATCGGCGCGGGCACCGACGTGCAATCGTTGCGCAGAGTCTTCGGCAGCACCGCCCACGCCACGATCGGACGCCCAGATCAACTCGCTGGTGTGGTCGGACCGCTGTTCCGGTCCGCGCTGCGCTCGGCCGAGGTTCGTCGGAGGATGTCGTGAGGCCATGTCCCAGAATGCAGTTCGCACATCAGGCAACCAAACCCGCTCGTCAGGGCTATTGAAACAAACATCTGTTCGCAGATAGGCTGCGGTCAAGGCGGCAGAAGGAGAGCTATGGCCGACGAGTCCGGGGTGGTGTACCGGAACGGCGTGACCGCCGAGGCGGAGACGGCGCGGCCCTACTACAAGGCGATCGGCAGCGAGGAGGCCATCTTCAAGGCGGCCTACCATCAGGGACTGGCGCTCGTTCTGAAGGGGCCAACGGGTTGCGGCAAGACGAGATTCGTCGAGGCGATGTCCTACGATTTGGGCCGGCCGCTGATCACCGTGGCCTGTCATGACGACCTCACCACGGCTGACCTTGTCGGTCGGTACCTGCTCAAGGACGACGAGACGGTGTGGGTGGACGGTCCGCTGACCCGGGCGGTGCGCGAGGGAGCAATCTGCTATCTCGACGAAGTGGTGGAAGCTCGGCAGGACACCACCGTGGTGCTGCATCCGCTCGCGGATCATCGGCGGCAGTTGCCCCTCGAGCGTCTCGGTCTCACTCTGGAGGCGGCACCCGGGTTCGGGCTGGTGGTGTCTTACAACCCCGGCTATCAAAGCGTGCTCAAGGACCTCAAGGATTCCACCCGCCAGCGGATGGTCGCCATTGAATTCGGCTTTCCCGCACCCGATGTCGAAGAGGTGATCGTTTCGCACGAGGCGGGCGTGGCGGGTGCCACCGCGGCGGAACTGGTCCGTTTGGGGCAGGCCATCCGCCGGCTGGAAACCGGTGGACTGCGGGAGGTCGCTTCGACGCGCGTGCTGATCGCGGCCGGCATGCTGATCGCGGCAGGACTGACGATGCGAGAAGCGGCTCGGGCGGCGATCGCTGGACCGCTCACTGATGACGTGGTGGTGGGCAGGGGTCTTAACGAGATGATCGATGTCTATCTGGGGGATGGATAGGTCTCATGATTGACGCTGCATACCGCCATCGCTAGGGTGTGAACAAATATTTGGTTTCTTGCCGGTGCAACCCGGGAGGTGCGATGTCCTACGAAAACAGCGCGGAACCGATCAAGGTCGGCTACTTGATGGACTTCACGTTGCCGCCGGGTTTTCCCGAGGAGATGCGGGCTGACTTCACCCGGTGCTTCGATCTCATCTTCTCCGAGGCCGTCGAACACGGGGTGCTGGATCGGCCGGTGCGGATGGTCTACCGCGAAGTGGAGGGATTGCCCAAGGGATCGGTCAAGGCGGTGATCGATGCGTTCGGCGATCTGGTCGACGAGGGTTGTCTGGCGGTGTTCGGACCACACATCACCGACAATTGTGTGCCCACCCGCGAAGCGATCGAAGATCGGTTCAAAGTCCCGGCAATCAGCGTCACCGGCACCGACGATTGGTTGGGCGAATGGACATTCTCGTTCCCGCAGGGATCGATGACCGACGAGCCGATCTTCATCGCGGATCTCGTTGCCAAACGCGGGCTTGCCGAGATCGGGGTTCTCGTCGAGCAGAACCTGATCGGCGAAAGCTACCTGAAGAATCTGCGAAGCGCATGCCGCCGCAAGGGCATTCGCATTGTGGCGGAAGCGGCGATCGCGCAGACCGCCCAGGACATCAACGAAGCCGTACGTACCCTGCACGATGCGAAGGCCGAGGCGATCGTGCATCTGGGCTTCGGCTTCGGCATCGTGTTCATCAACCCGGCGTTGCAGGCCGTTGATTGGGACCCGCCGCGCTTCACCACCACGGCCTTTCAGAATGCGTGGGTGAATCCCATTATGTGGAACGCATTTATGGGTTGGATCGGGGTCGACCAGTACGACGAACAGAATCGGCTCGGCCAGGAATTCCTCGACCGCTACGCCAAAAAGTACGGCGGCAGGCGTCCCAAATACTGCGTACCGGTGGTCAACCGTGACGTCGCCGCCACACTGGTGCGCGCGTTCTCGGATGCCCACCCGCTCAGCCCGCGTGGGGTCAAAGAGGCGTTGGAGCGGGTGAAGATGATGCCCGCGGCCGCCGGCGCACCCGGCACCCGAGTGTCGTTCGGCAAGTGGACGCGGCGGGCATGGATGGGTGCCGGCTATCTGGTGGCACGCACGCTGGATGCCGACGGGTTCAACTCACACCTGGTCGATCGCTTCGGACAGGAAGGCTGACTCGTGTCCACGGAACAGTCCACGCGGACGAAGGCAGACGAGCAGGCCGCCCGGACGCGTCCAAACGATAAGCGTGGCTCGGGTGGATGGGTCGCTGGTGCAGCCCTGGCGGCGTTCACCCTGTTCTTCATCGCGAACTGCCGCACCGCCCTCGACCCGCGTGTCGCCAACCCGAACGTGCAAGGCCGGCCGCGCCCGGTGAAGTTCCTCTTCGGGTTGGACTACATCGCCTTCCTCGAGATTTCCACCGTGATCATGCTGATCGTGCTGCTGGTGGTTTTCATCGTCGGCTGGCGGCGCAACCCGGGCAGCCCGGTGATGTTGATGTTCCTGTGCACCACGCTGATCGTGTGGCAGGACCCAATCATGAACTGGGCGCCGTTCGCGGTTTACAACCCCGCACTGATCCACTGGCCGGAGTCGTGGCCGCTGGTGTCGTTGTCGCCAACCGTGGAACCGTTCGTGGTATTCGGGTACGTGACATTCTATTTCGGTCCTTACTTTCCGGCGATCTGGGTCCTGCGGAAACTGCAGGCGCGCAACGGTCCCGAAGCCTTTGTGTCGCGGCACCCGTTGGTCAGCCTGGGACTGCTGACGTGCGCGATCGGGTTCGTCTTCGATGCATTGCTGGAAAATCAGCTCGTCCACATGGGCATGTACATCTACTCTCAGGTAATTCCGTGGGGTTCGGTATTCACCGGCAACACATTTCAGTTCCCGCTGATCTGGGAGTCGTTCTCGGTGACGTTCGTGATGGTGCCCGCGGCGATCCTGTGCTATCGCGATGACACCGGCAAATCGGTGGCCGAGAAAATGGCCGCGAAAGCGCGGATCTTCCCGACCCGCCCGGTGTTGGGCACCTTCCTGGTGATGTTCGTCATCATCAACGTGTCCTACTTCGCGTATGGGGCGTGGTTCGCGGTCATCAAGGCCAGTAAAGCCGCCACTTCCGTCGCCTGCCCGTGGCCCTACCCCGAAGCCAAAGTCTATGATCCGCAAGGCTTCTACGAGAAGGCGGGCGCGCAAGGCCCGTTTTCGGTGGGCATCTGGTCGACGTGGATGAGTGGGCAGCCGAACGGCCGGCCGCGCGTCGACCCGCCACCGCCGGGTGAAGGTTCCTGTGCCACTACTTCTTCGGCTCCTAATGGCTGAGCCCCGCACGGTGGTCATCACCGGTTCGTCCCGCGGGCTGGGGTTCGCCTCGGCCATGCGCCTGTATCGGGAGGGGTGGCGGGTGGTCGCGGCCATGCGCACACCCGACCTAGGGATGGCGCGGCTGCGTGACGCGACCGGGACCGGTCACGATGACGACCGGCTGATCGGTGTGCAGCTCGACCTCTTGGACGCCGGATCAATCTCCGAGGCGGCCAAGGCAATCGAAGAGGCCGTCGGTGCTCCGTATGCACTTGTGCACAACGCCGGCATCTCCGCCGCCGGAATGGTGGAAGAGACCGATATTGCGCTATGGCACAACATGTTCACCACCGGCATCATGGGTCCCGTCGCGCTGACGAAAGCCTTATTGCCGTCGATGCGCGCCGCGGGGGAGGGGCGCATCGTCCTGGTATCCAGCGCGGCCGGGGTGCGCGGTCAGCCCGGCACCGCGCCGTACTCCGCAGTCAAGGGCGCCCTGGAGCGGTGGGGTGAGGCGATGGCCTGCGAGATCGCGCCCTTCGGCTTGGGTGTCACCGTTTTGGTGGCCGGCATGTACGACACCGACATCATCACCGACGCCAGCACCACCGACGACCGCAATTTCGATGGGCCCTACGCCCGCCTGCACAACACCATGGACCGCCGGGGGCGCTTCGCCATCCGCTTCGCCAGGCAACCGGAGCGCTTCACCGACGGTCTGCTCAAGGCCTTCGATGACCGCGGACCGTTCCGTCGCCGCGGGGTCGGCCCGGACGCCGTGATGCTGCTGGCGCTCAACAGGATCCTGCCGTCGCTGGCAATGCACCACGTGTCGCGAATCGTCCTCGGCATACCCAGGCAGGGTGCGATCCGGGGCGGCGCCGTGCCGAAGCGGACTGAGGAGCAGTGATGGAACAACTTTTCGACGACCTGGAAGACTTCGGCGCCTTCGACGATGCGGTGTCCGGGGACGTGCGCGACCCCTACACGGAACTGGCGCGGCTGCGCCGCGAGGAGCCCATTCAGCGCCTGGATACCTCCGGGATGCCGCACCAGGAATCCAAGCCGGTCTTCATCGTGTACCGCTACGAGGAAGCGCAGCAGATGCTGCGCGACAACGAGACGTTCTCGTCAGCGGCCGTCATCGCCGCGTTCGGTCCGGTATTGGGAGAACGCGTGATGCTCGGCATGGACGAACCGGTGCACGGGCGGCTGCGGTCGCTAATATCAAAGGCCTTCTCGCAGAAGGCTTTGGCGCGCTGGGAGGACGAACTGGTTGGGCGTGTCGCCAATGGCCTGATCGACAAGTTCGCGGCCAACGGCAAGGCCGACCTGGTCAAGGAGTTCACCTTTGACTATCCCAGTCAGACCATTGCCGGCCTGCTGGGTCTGCCGGAGGAGGACTACCCGCAGTTCCAGCGCTGGTCCATTTCGCTGCTGAGTTGGATCCTGAATCCCGAACGCGGCCTTGCCGCCTCGGCCGCGCTGTGCGACTACTTCGCACCCATCCTGCAAGCCCGCCGCGCCCAGCCCAAGGACGATCTCATCAGCGCGCTGGCGCAGGCCGAAATCGACGGCCAGAAGCTTGAGGACGAGGAGATCTACTCGTTTTTGCGCCTACTGCTGCCCGCCGGCGTGGAGACGACCTACCGGGCGCTGGGCAACTTGCTCCTCGCGCTGCTGTCTGATTCCGCGCAATTAACTGCCGTTCGCGCAGACCGGTCGCTGTTGCCCCAGGCCATCGAAGAGGCGGTGCGGTGGGAACCCCCCCTGCTGACCATCACCCGGGTCGCCACCCGCGACACGAGGCTCGGTGGTGTGCCGATACCGGCCGGCTCGACGGTGATGCCGATGCTGGGTGCCGCCAACCGGCAGGAAGATCGCTACCCCAATCCAGACACGTTCGACATTTTCCGCGCACCCAGGGGACACCTGGGCTGGGGCCATGGTGTGCACGTCTGCCTCGGCATGCATCTGGCGCGGCTGGAAATGCGCACCGCCGTCAACCTTCTGCTCGATCGGCTGCCGAACTTGCGGCTCGACCCGGACGGGGACGACCCGCATATCCGCGGGCAGGTTTTCCGATCGCCGACGGCCCTTCCGGTGCTGTTCGACCCGCAGTAGCGAACCCCCGCAGCGCTTGCACATTGCCAATCGGCTAGTTTCCAGTAAGGCTCTCCGTAGCCCCTCAACGACTCAGAAGAGAATGACAAACATGACTGAGGCTGTA
>Ga0335069_10003301_pt1 | contig 24471 bp, 29 predicted proteins | sample Lox_Sample_11_FD_206714 | JGI IMG/M metagenome (GOLD analysis project Ga0335069, IMG submission 206714) | Soil microbial communities from Loxahatchee National Wildlife Refuge, Florida, United States - Lox_Sample_1.1 | ecosystem: Environmental > Terrestrial > Soil > Wetlands | place: USA... | reverse complement strand
TGGAGTTGAAATTGATCAAGTTCGAATGAAAAGTGACAGCTCACTTCTATCTTTATTAGACAATCAAGAAAAGACCTTTTCTATTCCAACACTTATTATTGCAACAACGAATCACCCAGAGATATTTCTAGGAAACCTCACAAACCGTCCTGGACGTTTCAGCGATAAAATAGAAGTTGGAAAGCCTGATTCAAAATCCAGATTTGCACTCTTAAAATTCTTTGCTGGGGAAGAATTACCACAAGAAGTTGAAAGATTAATACTATCTGATAAATGTAAAGATTTTACCCCAGATCATTTAAAAGAATCTGTAATTAGATCGGCACTTTATGATAAAACATTAATAGATACAGTTATTGAAATTGCTGAAGAAATTGAAACCTTTAATAGAGCATTCCAAAGAGAAAAAAGAATGGGTTTATAATGAATAGAAAATTATTTGGTGACAACAAAAAATTATTTAAGAAAAGTTATAGGATAGATGATAATCAATATTGGCTACATTCTGAATATGATTATTTATACCTATATGATTACTTATTAGAAGAACTTCGTGATGACAGTGATCTCGATTTAGGTGATGATCGTTTTAGTCTTAAACATATTTTTGACAAGATAGCAAGCAGATGGCTATAAATTTTGATGATTATAAAAATTCTAAGAAAACAAAGATTATAGCTAAAGAGCTTAAAGAAGCCCAAGCTTTACTAACTCAATGTATTGAAAATCTTAAAGAATATAAGAAATATGTTCCAGTAATGGAAAGTATCTCAACACTTCATAACAGTCGAACTATAATTGAAATCCATTTGGATAAATATAATAGACTTATGAAAGAAGATAAAAATGGTTAAATGGAAAGATTATTTTAATAGGATACCTGCTTCTGTTAAAGTCAATAAAAGTACTTATGAAGTGCATTGGATTGATTCATTTCCTAAAGATAAAGAACAGCTTGGAGAATCTCGATTTAATGACAATGAAAGAGAAATTGTAATAAAGTTGGGTCAAAATGATAAGGAAACAGTTAAAACCTATTGGCATGAACTCTGCCACGTTGCATCTGAGGAATATGGTATTAATTTAACAGAAAATCAGGTACTTAAACTCGAAAATTTCTTGAAAGATGTTCTAACTCCTGGTAATATATTTAAGAAAGGAAATAAAAGTGAGGCCAACAAAAGAAAACGGCGCTATTCTAAAAGAATACGTTAAATTAACGAGAAAATTGGGCAAGTTTCCATCTGCTCATGAGACTACAAGATTTATTACTAGCGAGCGCCAAGTAAAGAACCATTTTGGCTCTTTTAAAGCCCTAAAAGAATTAGCACTTGAAACACATCCGGAACTTAAAGATGTAATAATACCCGCAAAACTAACCTTTAATGATTTAAATGATTATAAACTTGAATTAGAAAAGAAAAAGATTGATAAGAAGAATAAAGCAGTATTAGACAATCTTCTAACAGTTGATACAGTTTCAAGATTTGTAGATCAAATTGATTTTAAGCAAGTTAAACCCCATCATCCACCAAGTTATAAAGAACCAATTACAAGAGCTTTAAATCTTACCCTTTCAGATCTTCATTTTGGGGCCGATATTAAAGCAGAAGAAACCGGCTTTCTGGCCTATGGCGCAAAAGAAGAATCAAGACGTTTTGCTGAAATTATTAAACAAACTATTGAATATAAACCTCATTATAGAAAGCAAACTGAATTATACGTAAATCTTTTAGGCGATATAATCCAGCATAAGTTACACGATCCCCAAGATGCCGCACCAGTATCAGAACAGATCTGCCGTGCCATTCATTTATTAATCCAAGGATTTGCCCAACTAGCCGAGAACTTTGGTAAAGTAGTAGTTTATTGTGCAACAGGTAATCATGGCCGCGATTTAAATCGTCATAGAGATCGTGCAACAAGTGGTAAATGGGATAGTCTTGAAACTATTATCTATTATTCGATAAAGAAGTCATTAAAAAAATATAAGAATCTTGAGTTTATAATTCCTAAAACTCCATATGTTGTTTATGATGTATTGGGTCATAAGATTTTTGCAACTCATGGGGACAATGTTATTAAATCTGGTAATCCAGGCAAAAGTCTTAATATTGCCAGCATGGAAAATCAAATTAATAGAATTAATGCTTCCATGGATGATATGGATGAAATTAAAGTTGCAATTGTTGGTCATACTCATTGTGCATCTGTTTCAAATCTTAACTCTGGTGCTGTAATGGTCACAAATGGTGCATTACCCCCGGTTGACCAATATACTGTATCTATTGGATTTTTAGAAAATCGCGCATCACAAACTATATTTGAAATGACAAAAGAACACGCATTGGGTGATATTCGTTTTATTAGAGTTGGTAAAGAACAGGATAGTAATAAAACTTTAGACAAGATTATTAAACCATTTGAAGGATTTGAAGAATGAAATTTTTAAGATTACATACAGTTAAATCTGTCAATGATGGAAATGGTACGTGGACAATTGGCGAAGAATTTTTTTTAAATGATGAAGAAATAGTCAAATTAAGTATAAATAAAAATTGCTATACCGATCAAAAAACAACTTATTTAGAACTTAAGCATAATAAAGGAATTAATGTTTGGGAGTCAATTAGTGAAATTATAGACTCACCTAGGATGTACTCAAAATGATTAACAATGACTGGCTTAAAGGTTATATTCAAGCTCTTAAAACTATTGAAGATGGGATTAAAACCCATAGAGAAAATGATATAAGCGCAGAAAATTATATTGCATATGATAAGATTTTAAGGTATATTAATCATATTAGAGATAATTATAAAGATCTCGTTAAAGATCTAAATAATAAGGAAAATAAATGACATTAGAATTGTATGTTCTAGTTGACGAATTTGGAAGAATCTATTATACTGGTAAATATCGACAACAAGTTGAAGATTATCAAAGAAAAATGAATTTTAATAACTTTAAAATAATTGTATTAAAAGGAGAAATTGAATGAAACACTTTCTATTGCCCGAAGAATTGGTAAATAAACTATTAGCTTATATTAATACACGCCCTTATGGTGAAGTATCGGATCTTGTTAATAGCTTTTTGAAAGATGCTAGGCAGGTTACTGTTACAGAACAACAAGCAGCAGAAGCCGAAGCACAAGCCTCAGCCCCTGAAGTTTCTAATGGTGCAGGAACACAAGAACAAACTGCTAATGCATAAATAAGAGGTTAATATGTCTGGAACTAAATATGACTCAGGCAAGCCCAGAACATCATTACTTAGTTCTATTGCATTAATAGAACTTGCAAAAGTTATGACTTATGGCGAGAAAAAGTATGATGCTAATAATTGGAGAAAAGGATTTAAACATTCTAGAATTATGGATGCAGCATTAAGACATTTACTTGCATATAATTCCGGAGAAAAGACCGACCCAGAAACAGGATTAAGTCATGCTGCTCATGCAATGGCTAATTTAATGATGCTTGTTGAATTTGAAAAATGCAATGTTGGAGAAGATGATCTCTGGAAAGGTTATGAGGAGGAAAAAGACAATGCCGCTGGAAGTTAAAGTAAAGAAACTTAAAGAAAGAGCAACATTGCCCAAGCAAGCAAAATTTGGCGATGCCGGATTTGATCTTGTAGCTGTTAGTGTTGATTATAATCTTGAAGATAGTTATATAGAATATGGAACTGGACTTGCATTTGAAATTCCTCTTGGCTATGTCGGACTTATCTTCCCAAGAAGTAGTATATCTGGAAAAGATCTAACCCTATCCAATTCAGTAGGAGTTTTAGATTCTGGATATCGTGGTGAGATTAAATTTCGATTTAAAGAGACTGGCAGAAAAACATGGCCTAATATGTATGAAGTTGGTGATAGAATTGGACAATTAGTTGTAGTACCAATTCCAGAAGTTAATTTAGTTGAAGTTAAAGAATTATCACTTTCTGAAAGAGGTGAGAAAGGTTGGGGAAGTACAAATGTTTAAACGAGTAGTAACTGCATTAAATTTATTAAGAAGGACTAAAGCAAAGGTAACACAAGAAGTGGAATTTTCTAATGGAGCTAAAATATTTTATACGAATGATCCAGAAGTAATAAAAAAGTATAACTCTACATCAGATAAAATTAGAGAAAATACAAATTTGAATAGAGGCAATAATGGGAAAACAGAGACATCGGAAGCCCGAAGAACATCTTCTGGGAATAATAAGACAACAGGAAAAACAAATACGGCGTCTAAGACAAAGAATAAAACAACTAGAAAGGTACGAAAATAATAACATAAAGGAAAGACCGGAAAAACATAAAGAAGGTAATTGCCCATCCTGTGGTAAGGGAATTCTAAAAGAAATAGAACTAGTTGGAAGAATCATTGATAGCTGCTCATTATGCGGCTGGAGAAGTAAAACAAGGAGAAAATAAAATGTCTATAAGAAATATTAAACATGATGTATTATATGATCTACAAAAAGAATTATTAGCTAATGAAGATAGGATACTTTATATTCAACAACAATTAGCCTCTCTTCCCAAAAGATTAGAAAATGAACAACTTAATTTAAAAAATCTAAAAGATCTAATAAAAGAAATAGAAAATACTAATTCTTTTACAGATCCTATATTCGAATATGTTCAAGAGGAAAATGACTAAAAAGAAAGATTATAACGCAATAAATAAAGATCCAGAAGCATTTGAAAAGTTTAAACATAACTTTGTTATAAGACATTTAAGGTTAGCTACATATAAATGGCCCTTCAAACATATGGCTAAAAGCCTTCAAAGACTTGACCGAGGCCTTTATAAATGCCAATCTTGCCAAAAAGCTTTTGGTCCCAAAGAAATACATGTGGATCACATAGAACCTATTGTAAACATTACAGGCTTCATATCCTGGGACGAATATATTAATAAGCTATTTGTTACAACAGATAAGATGCAAGTATTATGTATTCAATGTCATGAGAGTAAATCCATGGTCGAGAGATCATTAAAAAAGTTAAAAGATTCAAATAAATTATTGACAAAGAGAAAGAAAGGCGATAAGGTATAAGAATGGTTCTATACGCAAAAGACCCAAAAAATGGACAATATAGTGTATCATTAACTATCTTATGGATATCAGTAGTATATTTATTAACTATGGGAGTATTACAAGCATTGGGTAAGGTTCAAGATGTAAATGTTGCCATGGAATTCTTTGGGATTTCATCTGGCTTATATTTTGGTAGAAGGGTTAATTTTACAAAAGATTCTGCTCAAGTAGAATCATCTAATAAGGAGAATTCATGAACGAACTAAAGAAACTATTAACAAACTTACTTAGAGATGTAAGAAATGCCGATTTTAAATCACCTCAAGTAATAGCGGCTGCTCTATTATTTTTATCTGTACCAGTAGTTGTTGCTACAGTAGCATATAATTCTGGTAGGAATTCTAATAATATTAGAGCATCTAGTGTTATGATCGGTAACCATGAAATGAATCATGGCGGAACTGGAGTAATACTAAAGTCTACAAGATCTTCTTCAACAATTCTTACAAATGGTCATGTCTGTAAAGTAGTAGAAAATGGTGGAGTCGTAAGAACAGAAACTGGTGATTATCAAGTTGTCGCAGTAAGAGAATCCAAACTATCTGATCTTTGTACTTTAAAAGTTGCAGCTAATCTTGGAACAAATACAAGTGTTTCTGGAACTGCCCCGCAGTTTTATGATAAAGCACTTATTTCTGGTCATCCTGCATTGATGCCAAATATCGTAACAGAAGGACATTTCTCTGGTCGTAAGATTATTACGGTATTAACTGGAATGAGGCCATGTACAGAAGATGAAGCTAAAGATGAAAAAACCGGTCTAATTTGTGCATTCTTTGGCGGACTCCCAGTTATTAAATCATATGAATCAATTCTTGTGTCAGCAACTATTATGCCCGGTAGCAGTGGTTCTGGGGTTTATAATATTAAACAAGAACTTAGTGGAGTTGTATTTGCCGGCCAAGGTAATATTGGTTATGCCTGGACAGTTCCTTATGAGCAGCTTGTAAACTTTCTTCGATATGAAGAACCAAATCTCCCAGATCAAGTTATAAGCCAGGAAGTTTCTCCCATTAATTCTAGCGAGAAACAATTAGAAATGATTGCTCAAAAATGTACACAACAAAATATAACAGAAATTCAAGTTAAAGAAGTCTGTAAATTATTGGAGCATGATGTAACATGGCGGGAATAGCACAATTTTTTATTGATTTAAAGAACAAAGTTATAGCAGGACTTTCCCTATTAGTTGCAATACTAGTAGGGATTCTTTATTTCTTATGGAGAAAGAAAGAAGCAGATGATGCTCTTCTTCAAAACCAACAGACTAAAGAACAAATTAATACTCTTAATGAAACTATTTCAAAAAACGATGGTCTTCTAGAAGCTGAAGAACAAAAAAGAAAAGATCTAGAGGATCAACTAAAACAAAAGGAAAGACAAGATGCATCTAAAGACGCTTTGCTCGATTTTCTAAACTCAAAAAAGTAGATTTAACAACTATAGGTATGGATAAGAAATGTACAAAATGTAATATAATCAAAGATGTAATTAATTTTTATAGAGATAAATATAATAAAACTGGTTATAAAAGTCAATGTAAAGAATGTTTAAAATATAACCACATAAAATATAAAGAACTTGAAAAAGAATATAGATTAAAAAATAAAGATAAAATTAGAGAAACTATTAAAAAATGGAGAAATAATAATAAAGAAAAATGTGCTCAGTATACTAAAAAATATGTATTAAATAATAAAGAAAAGGTTAAAAAAAGATATAAAGAGTGGTTATTGAAGAATCCAGAATATTATAAAAATTATAAAAAAGAACATAAGAAAGAACATTCAAAATATATATATAATTATAATAAGAAAAAATTACAAGAAGATCCCTTATTTAAATTAAAATGTAATATTAGAAATAGATTAAGAATGGCAATGAAATTAAAAAATTGGAAGAAAGATAATAAAACTTTAAAAATCTTGGGATGTTCTTTAGAAGAGCTTAAAGTACATTTAGAATCTAAGTTCCAACCTGGTATGACCTGGGATAATTATGGAGAATGGGAAATTGATCATATTATTCCTCTTTCTAAAGCCAAAACAAAAGTAGAGATATATAATTTAAATCATTATAGTAACTTACAACCTCTTTGGAAAATAGATAATATAAAGAAAGGTAATAAATGATTAAATATATACTGATTTTAATTCTAATAAGTAATATTTGTTTTGCAGATGATTCAGTATTTCTTAATAAAGGCCAACCTGCAACTTTTGATGGCTTCCTATTACCACCAGATAAAGTAAAAGAACTACAGAATAATACCCTTGAACGAGATACTTATAAACAAATAAATGATTCTCTTAATAGGAGTATTGATCTATATAAAAGTAATACTTCAATAAAAGACCAAGAGATCCAAGTACTTATGAATCAAAATGATAACTTAGCGAAATCATTGAATGATTCTAGAACAACAAGTGATTGGACAAAAGCATTATATTTCTTAGGAGGGATTGTAATAAGTGTAGTTGCCATAAAAGGTGCCCACGATTTATACAGTCATTAACTTGTCAATACCCAAGAAGCCCAGTGAAATCTCAACAGCGGACCTATTAGAGCTTTTAAATAGCCCTTCTGAAGTTCAATCAGAACATATAGATACAAGCCAATATGAGAATGATGTATTTCAATTTGTAGAAGTCTATAAGATTGAACAAGGTAATAATCTAACTCCTTCAAAACATCTATATGCATTATATAGAGCCTGGTCTAAATTTCCTTTAGATCATAGATTATTTGTAAGAGAAATGAAAAAGCTATTTAGAGATGATAAACACAATAATGATACTTTATTATTGACTAATAAAAGGTCTTTGGGACTTGCTATTGAATTATATAACTTATCGAAACCAAAGAATAAAACTAAAAGTAAATCATATAAAGCTCATTTTGATGCATATTTAAATCATTATAATATAAAAAGTGGTAGATTTTTTGTAACAGATAGAGTATTATATAATCTATACGATAAATGGACCTATAATAATAAAGCCCGAAAATCTTTGGGCTTCTATCAATTTAATGAGTTTTGTAAACTATACTTCACTCATAAAAAGATAAGTAATACAAATTGTTATGGAGTTAAGAAAGACGTATTAAACCATTTTACTAAAGAGGAGTTTATGAAATTTAAAAAGAAGAAGGTTAATAAAGGAAAAATTTAACATGTCTAAAAAGAAAAAACAAACGCTACGATCTATAGCGAAATATCCTGCATTAGATCCACATTTAAATTTAAGAACAAGAATAGATGAACTAGATTTTGATTACTTAGATAAATTAAATGATAAAGAAAAACAATTCTTAAACAACTTTGCAAATGAATATACACATACAGTATTTAAAAAAGGCAAGAAAAGGCTTCATAAAAAGAAAGAAGTTGAATCTGAAAAGAATAAGCTATTAAGAGATCTACATAAGAATTTACAACAACAAATAAAAGCTATAGTTAGTTTAATAAATTCAATGCAAGGTTATGGATCTACCAAAACCAAACTAAAGAGAATTGTTACAAAATTTAGATTGGCTCTAAAGAAACAGATTAAACGTGAAATGGCATTTATTAAAGATGTTTATAAGAAAGATGCTTATGATAGAAATAATGCTAGAAATAGATGTGTATTAAGCCGCGCAAAGGCACAAGGAAAAGTTCTGGGCTATGATGATCTTCCAGAAACATTTGGTGTAAATGAAAATGTTGAGGATGAATTAATTGATATGATTGATAAGAAAAGAGAAAATTAGAGTTTACCTATAAGCTTTAAGACACCGAGTATAAAAGTAATACTTGCACCTAAAACCCCTAAAAATTTAGCAACCCCATGAACTTGAGAAACGTGTTCTTGAATTGGTTTTAATTCCTCTTCAATTTCAAAATAAAGCTTTTCTAGATAATCACTACGCTTCATATGTTCCTGAATATTAGCCTCTTGTTTTACAAGAGTAAGATCTATGGCATAAATCTTTTCTTTGACTTCTTTTATATCATCAGAAACAGCATTAATCTTTTCTAATATAGTATTTAATAATTCTTCGTCCATAACTAAACTTCTTCTCCAAGGATATCTTTAGCTACCATTCTGGAACTAGGATTTTGAGAAATTAAAAATATTGCGCGATTTTTAGCATCTAAATCGTCTTCTTGTATTGCTTTATCTAATATATCTGAATAACCACTAATTACTGGTGTTGTACGTAATTGTTGAGAAATTTGTTTTAATTGATCATTAGATGCATTTGAAAGTTGTGCAGTTAATTTTGTTGCTTCTGTTGGATTATAACTCTTATTTATATTTTGTTTTGAAAATGGGCTAGCCATCATTCCTGAACCAGCACTTTGTGCAACATTTGCTTCTGGAGCAGTGATACTAGATTGTGGTTCAGCCGGTTTTGATTTAAATAAATCTTGTATTGTTTGTTGGGTAGATGGTGCAACTCCTGTAGAAACTGGAGCTAATTTTGGTTGAAAAACTGCTCCTAAACCTTTAGCTCCTGGTATATTTGATATAGTCTCTGCGGCTGTCCCTAAACCTGATCCTATTTTTGATGCTCCCAAAGCCGCCTTAGAACTTAGAACTTGTCCTAATTGTTCGGGAGTATAACCTGTAGGTATTTTTGTTGCCAAATTCATAATTTTGCTAGATAAACCTATAGATACAGGTGCCAATTGTTTATCAGCAGCTTGTTGATAAGTAATCAATTTACTTATATTATTATTTAAAGTTTGAATTTGTTTTTGAGCATTTGGATCTACTGTTCCGGCTAAATCTTCAATACGTTCTTTAGCTACACGAGCTAAATCACTTAAAAACTTAGCTTCATTAGATACTTTTACTTTATCTGGTGCTAAATAAATATTTTTATTTTTATCTGTAGCTTGATTATATAAATCTCTTTTTAATTGAGTAAGTTTAACTATATTTCCATCACTATTAGATAAATCTTCAATTTCTGGTTTATAAGTACTTAATAATTCTTGAGCATTTTGATCATCTAATTTATTATTATTAACAAAATCATAATACTCTTTACTCATTTTAGAGCCAAAATCACCAGCTTGTTCAATACTACCTTGAACATCTTTATCTATTAAATTTTGAGTAGATTTGAGTAAAGGATTTAATTCTTGAAAATTCTTACTAGTTGCATCTTGTGCCGCTTGTGCAATTCCGCGCATTCCACCAAAAAAAGGCACAGCACCTTGCTCTGACACTGTCTTTCCAAGACCCTTAGTTCCTTGATAATTCTTTATATATCTTCCAATAATTTCATCATAATTTCCTGGAATTTGTTTTCTTGGATCTAATTTAACTAAATCTTCAGCTATTCTTGAACCTAATACTTCTAATGAAGCAGGAGATAATTTACGAGTAGCAAGTCCAGCAAGTAATCCAGCAGTTGCACCCGCCCCCGTTGCCAAATCAGACGTTGAACCTTCTCCACCAAGAGCCTTAGATCCCAAATAAGCAGCAGTTCCACCAAGCATTGCTCCTTGTCCAGCCTTAGTCATTCCTAAAGCACCTAAACCAGTACCTAATGCAGTTGAACCTGCGGTACCTAATAGTGTTGGATCTGGTGTAGAACCAAGATATGAAGTAGCCCCAGTTAAACCACCCATTGTTGCCATTTGCCTGACTGGACTTGTCATACCTAATTTTCCTAATCGTGTTGCACCTGCACCCATTGTAGCTAATGTACCAGCAAGTTCTGCAGCTTTACCGGCAACAGGATGGGCAGTTTCTGCTGCATCTTCTATTTGTTTTTGTCCTAATAAACCTTCTTGGTAAGCCTTTTTAATATCTTCAAAAGCAGTATCATCGCCTTTTAAATAAGCTTTAACTCTATCTAATAATCCTTTTTTACCACCAGCTAAAGTTCCAGCAGCAGCACCAGCACCGGCAGCAACATCTGTTAAACCACCAGTCAAACCTTTTTGTCCCATTACACTTATAGCATGTGCAAGAGACTGTGATTGAACATCTTCTGGATTTACATCAGATAACTTTAAAGTATCTTGTTGATCAGCAGAAGGTTGGGCATCTTGTTGATTACTTAGTTGGATATCTTCTGGATTTATATCTGATAACTTTAAATCTGGCATTATTTATTACCTGCTGGAATTAAACTATTACCATCTGGACCAACAATAAAATCACCTTTGTTTTTAATAGTTATCCTATCTCCGGGTTTATGTAACCCAAAAGCTCCTTTTGGTGCTTGAGGAGTAGCCGGTGTTGAAGGCACTGGTGTAATTCTCGGAGTTTGTGGTTGAGGAGAACTAGTAGGAGCAGTAGGTGATGGAATAGGTGATGGTAAATCTCTATAATAAGCTTTAATATTTGGATCAGAATTTATCATTTCCTGAAAATCATCTGGTTGTAATCGTTTTTTATGAGCATTTACGGCAGATGTAATACTATCTGAAACAATACCATGTGTCAAAGCTTTTAAATCTTTTATATATGCTATCTTTCTTTTTATAAATTCACCTTGTGACATACCAATTGGTTTATTTTCAATTTTACTAACAAGTTCTGCCCATTTTGATACCAAAGTTGGATTGGACAAATCCTTTCTATCTTCTGTAGATGGTGAAGCACTTCCACCCTTAAGTACAGTTGCTAATTCTGCATCTAACATTTTAGTTTCTGGACCCTTCCATCCTGCTGGATCACCAAATGTCTTTAATAATTCAAGTGCTCTATCTGCGGCAACTTCTGCCACCTTAGCTTTAGCAATTGCTCCTCTAGAAAAAACCTTTTGAACATCTCTTGAAACTTCTACTGGAATTTTATTATAAGCTTCTTTCTGTTTTTCTTGTTGCTGAGTAGTTCTTAATTGTGCAAGTTGCCTATTTCTTTCTGCATTAATAGCATTTCTCTCTTGAGCAGTTTTTGCCATTGTCATTTGATAAGCAGCTTGATTATTTATTCTTTGTTCTTCTAATTGAAGTTGTTGGCCTTTTAATAACATTGCTTGTTTTTTATTTACTATAGAAGTAAGCACTGGGTTTATTTGTTTTAAATCATGTCCAGACCAATTTGGATTAGGATCTTGACCTGTAATTTGTTTAAATAAAGCTCTATATGCAGATGATACTGAACTATTTGGATCATATTCTTCAACAGCAAGCTTTTCTTGAAGATTCTGAATTCCAAGTTGACCCATCTTTTCGGGTCCTTGAAAATACTCATCTGGAATAAATGGTGCTATTTTGTTCATACCAGTAGCTATCAAATGTCCTGAACGATCAAGATTAGACATTAGCATACCTAATTTTCTTTGTTGTTGAGCTTTTTGTAATTCAGCAAGTATTCCACCTTGAGCTGGAGCAGGTGCCTGACCTGGAGCTTGAGTAGTAGCTTGTTGTGAAGGAATTATTGGAGGAGTTACAGGTGCAACTTGTTCTGAACTAGGAACTCTTTCTTTATCTTGTTCATCTTTAGCATCAGTAAAAGTTTGTTTAATTGCATCATCTACGTTTTGATGTACATCTTCTGGTCTCTCTTCTTTAGCTAATTCCTGATCAATTTCTTCTTTTGTACTGGGTTCTTTTCCTTCTCTATCGGCTTTTTCTTGAGCCTCAATATCTTCTTTTGTATATTCTTGTTCTAGTTCTTTATCTTCTGGAGATTTTTCTTCTTCCATTTCAGGAGATTCTGGGCCTTCTTCGCCTTTAGAAAGATCTGGTAAATCTATTTTAGGATTTTTAGCTTTCACATATGATGGCTCTTCAAAATCAACTGGAATTGGTTGTTTTTTATCTGAATCATCTGCTTCTATTTTAATTGGTTCTGGTGCTTGTTCTGGTTGTTCCGACCATACCATTGTTTTAGGATTACCCTCTTCGTCTCTTTCTGTAACAACTCCACCAGTAGGACTTATATCAGAATCTACTTCTCCGCCATCTGGAAATCGTTGCATTGGTTTTTGTTGCATCATAGGTTGTGGTTTACCAAGAATTCTATTAACATATGGTTGATACATTTGAAGTCTAGCAGGACTTATTGAACCACCAAGAGCATAACCTTCTTTATCCATTGGATCTGAAGTAAATTGTTTTCTATTTTCTTCTCTTATTTTTTGGTATCTTTCTTGTCTTTCTTCTTCATCGGTTTTCTTAGGTGGTTCTTCTGGAGTATTTAATTTTTGTCTTATATATTTACTTATATTTTTTAAAACATCAGAACCAGGTTCTTCTTGTTCATTAGTATCAGAATTCTTAGTAATTCCACCATCATAAAATTTTTGTAAACGAGCAGACCACGGATCAAATTGAGATAAAGTAGAAAATGGATTTTGAGGTGCTGATTCTTGTTGCTTTTGTTTATCTTCTGGTGATGGCTGTTGCGATGAAGAAGGAGTATTAAAAAGTTTTATATAATCAGCAATTGTTTTAGGAGTGTTGGGTGCGGTTAGAGGCCCTTGAGATCCACCAACATCCATCTGTCCCAACTGTGAAGCCATATCAGCACTACCTAATGCATTCGTAACACCACCGTCAGCATAATTTGAACTATCTGAGTCATCAGATGATTTTCCAGCATATCTACTAAGGTCTTCATTTCGCCCAGGACCAGCTTTAGCTATACCTTCTTCAATACTTGGCCCAGATACTGCATCTTTTACTTTGTCCCAAATACCACTAACACCGCCTTCATCAAAATTCTGTTTAGATTGCTTATCTTGTTGAATCTTTTGAATAAATGGGGGTACATGTTTTTGTACTTCTTTATGTAAATCTTTACCAGATTTCTTTAATAACAATTGAGCAATTGTACGAGGAAGAACAATTTCTCCTGGAGAAACTTTAGCATTAACAGTATCATTCAATGGACTATCACCAGGAACTTTGGCTTTTCCAGGAACCGCTCCGCCTTCTCTATAATCCTTTATTTGTCCGCCTTCGTTAAACATTAAAGCACTACCAACATCACCAATTATATTACCAATACCTGTACCTGTTTGTATTGCTCCCTGTTTAGTTGCTTGTGCTTGTTGACCTAAATAATTACCAAATTGTTGTGCACTACCAGCCTGAGCTTCTGAACGACCAACCTGTGCTCCCCATTGTTGCATAGCACGTTGTCTTTGAGCTTGTAATTCTTGATTTTGTTGAGCAACATTCATATTTGCAAGTTGCTGGGCTGTTCCAAGATTATATAATTGAGCCTGATTTTGAGCCTGAACATTTCTAGCTTGTTGCCCAATTTGATTTTGAACATTAAATCTATCCATTTCAGATTGAGCTTGTGATTTTTGAGCAGCCTCACCAAATTGTTGAGCTTCCTGTTGAGCACCTAACTGTCCTAATTGTGCGGCGGCCTGTATCCTGGCTTGTTCAGACATTTGAGCTACATTAAGAGCATTTTGTGCTTCTGTTGAAGCTCCACTTTGTGCTGCAGCTAATTGTGCAGCTAAATCTGCTCCACCACCAGCTTGACCACGTTGTTGCATTTGTTGTTGAATTGAAGCAATACGTGATTGAACATCACCTTGAGCGGCTTGTTGAGCTTGAGCTAAAGCAGCACGATCTGCTGCCGATAATCCGCCAACTGCTCTTTGTTGTATTTGACTTAAAGCAGTTTGTTGAGCTATTCTTGTATCTGCCTGTTGAGAATATTTTACAATAGAAGGATCTTGTGCTTTTAATAATTGTTCTACTTCGGGAGTATATATACCAGCTTGTTTATATTGTTGTAAAATAATTGGTTTTTGTATATCAGGAACTTGAGCAAGATTTTGCATAATATTATAAGCATTAGTTTGTGCATCTCTTGCTTGTCCGACATCTCCAGCAGCCTGTTGCTGCCCAAAAATACCGCCAACTATTCCACCAATGGCACCCATTTAGATCTCCTTAATAAGTGCAATAAAATTATTAGTTGCACTATCCAATTTAAATCCATATGCTAAAAGAACCTTTAAACTATCTGTAGATCCATTTGTAGAAGGACAAATAGAACCAATTAATTTATTACAACCTTTTTCTTTAGCAATTTTTGATATTTCATCAGCGAGTTTTGAAGCCTCACCATCTTTACGATAATCAGATTTTATATAAATATCTCTAATATAACATCCATTATTAATAAAATAATATGTAGCAAATCCTTTATCATTTTCAAGGATTTCTATATTCTCACGTTCTTTTATATATTCACCATACATTGACATTAGCTTTGACCTTGTGTTTGAGATTGATCTGGAATAATTTGTAATATATTACCTGCACCATATTGTTGTGCTAATGCTGCTAATTGAGCTTGTGGTCCACTTATATAATTAGGGTCCCAATATTTAGCCATTTGTCCTCGTTGTTGTTGACCAAATTGGCTATTAATAATTGCCTGTTGTGTTTCAGGACTTAAACTCTTCCATCCTCCCCCACCGCCACCAGCTAGTCCTGTAGACGACTTAAAGGCATTTTGAACTTCTTGTTGTTGTGCTGGAGAAAGATTTAAATTGGCCATACTTAATGTCTGACTAAGAGATCCAGTCATCGGCCCCCCAGATGATGCAACTATATTACCTAGTGTTTGAGCTATACCACCTTCTAATTCTTGTTGTCTTTGAGCTTGTCTTTGAGCCAATAATTGCTGAATTGGCGTAACCGCCTGTTGATATTGCTGCTGTTGAGTATCAACATCGGATAAGAAAGCACCTTTATTAAATTCAAATCCCGGTGTTGCTTGAAATTGTCCAGCCTGTGCTTGTTGTCCTTTAAATTGTTGTAATACTTGTGCCGCTTGTTCTGGAGTATATTGACCACCTAATTGTCCCAAAGCAGCTAATTTAGCATAATCTTGAGTACTAGCAATATTTTGTGCTGTAGCCTTTAGAGGATCTTCTTGTAAATAATTTGAAATTGCCGATCCAATATTAAAAAGCCCTTGACCCGCTTGTAGTCCCAATTGATCTGCCTGAGCCTGAGTTAATTGTCCAGATTGTACACCCTGTAATAATGCTTGCACTTGTGCATCTCTAGCGGCCTGTGCTTGTTGTGCTTGTTGCTGTAATTGTGTTTGTTCACCAGTAATAGTTTGTCCTAATTGTTGTTGAGCTTGTTGTCCTGCTTGTTGAGCCTGTGAAGTTAATTGTTGAGCTTGTTGTTCTGCGGCAGTTTCTTGTCCAGTTAGTTGCCGCCCTAATCCAAATGTTGCTCGTCTTGCTGCTTGTAATTGAGGAGTACCAGTTGCACCTAATAATGCAACATCAAATGCTTGCTGTCCGGCCTGATATTGAGGAGCCCCTAAAAATCTTTGAAGAAGAGCCTGTTGACCACCAGCACTAGTTACTGCCTGCCCTAATTGCTGTGCAGCACCAACTTGTGATTGCAACTGTCCTAAATTTTGCAATTGAGTTGGACCTCCATATTGGCCAGCAACTAATTGTTGAGCTTGTGCAGCTTGTTGCATTTGATCTTGTCCTATATTTTGACCAAAATATTTAGTAGGATCTTGTAATATTTGTTGTAATGCTTGTTGCCTCTCTGGTGTTGCAATATTAGCCGCTTGTGAAGCCTGTTCAAATTGTTGACCAGCTTGTTGTATACCACTTTGAGTTTGTTGAGCTTGTTGTTGTATACCACCACCAACAGCTTGACCTAATTGATTACCAACATTGGCTTGTAATACTCTTTGGATATTAGTATACCCAGACCCTCTTTGAGCACTAGGGTTATAAGCTTGTACGGGCTGAGTCTGTCCTTGCTGTTGTTGCCCTTGTTGCTGTTGACCCTGCTGCCCTTGTTGATTTTGAGGACTATTTAAATCTTGATAGCCTACAGTTTGAGCCATTATTTAACCTTATTACTACATATATAGTTGTTAATGTAAACTATGATAGCCATGCGATAATCCTAAGCAAATAAGTATCATTTGCCTGTAATCCAGTAACATGATTTATAGTTACAGCATTAACATTCTGAGTCCAATTAATCATGACACCAGAAGTTGGATAAATACTTGAATTTGTTTGATTTAATGCATTTATTACTTCACAACCTTCAACTTTACTATTAGTTTGATCTAATGTAAATATAGTGCTTATTTTAGGAAATCCACCCGCATCAACACTTAAAGTAACATCCTTAACAGTACATTTAATATTATCTCTAAGAGTTACATTATTATTTAAAGCATCATAAAGTACTTCTATACCGTAGTTTAATGTTAAAGATAATTTATCAATAAGATTCTTATATTGCTTATCAAAATCTTGAGAAAAGAATCTTTTAAAAGAAGGTAATCGCATTTAAGACCTATATGCTCTGCTACTCGGTGTAATTTCACCAGTTAATGTTAATCCAAATATTGCATATAATTCACGAGCAGCTTTATGAGTAAATTTAATATTTAAAAATCTACAACGCTGAGTCTGTCTTGGAATGTAAGTTCTAAATGGAGGTGAATTTGAAGCCCCGCCAAAATAATTATTTCCAAACTTATCAAATCCAAATAATCCTTTACCTGTACCATTAAAAGGAATAGAAAAAAATTGTGGAACAAGATCACTCGAAAAACTTAAAGTTGCTTCTTTAAAAGCCCTATTTTCAAACATTAAAGTTGCTTCTCTTATATGTTTAAAATTAAGAACATCACCCATTGTATATGGTGACCATTGAACATCTGATTGAATTGCTTTGTAAAGAGTCAAAGGTCCAACGACAAAATCTAATTTTAAATCTAATGTAACTTTTTTGGAAACAGAATCTACTGCAATAACATTTGCTTCTTGAAGAGTTGTTGTATTTACTGGCTGATAATTACCAAATGCCACACCATTATCGTTATTTAAAAGAGCAATCATTCCATTAAATGAAGCCTCAACATCTCTAAAATCATTATTTTCTACAGAAAAAGTACCAGTTGTAGATGGTGCTCTTATTGCTTTAGGTATTGTAAATGTGTTAGCAGTAAGAACAGTAACAACATAAGTACCATCAGCAGAAGGAGTAGAATTTGTTCCTGCTATAGTTATAACTCTACCTGTTTGTAATCCATGAGCAGGAGATGTTACAATAGCTGGTTCACCCGCAGAAATATTCGTTATTGTTCCAACAGTATTTATTGATTCATAAACCGTGTAATCAGCGGAAGGAGTAAATCCTGGCTGTGATATTCTTCCTGGATCAAATGCAACTTTATTTATTAATGCATCTGTTATAACTCTTAAATCATCTCCACCTACTGCAGTAAGAGTTGAAACATAATCATGTGGTGATAATAATGGATCTATATCTAATTTTTGTAAAGTTGTATTATATTGATATATTGTAAGAAGTTGTTCTTGGGTAAATACATCGCCTTCTTCAATATGTTCTAAATCTGGCAATTTTAATTGAAATCCATAATAATTTCCACCAATAAGCTGTTTCACATATTCCCTATCAGCATAATCAGTTCTAGAAAAATTCTTACGTTCTTGTTCTATAAAATTAACATCTCCTGCGCCCAGATATTGCTTATCATCTGCAGAATCTATAATACCGCATGTACAAGATTTATCAAAAGTTGTCCAGCTATTAGTTAGAGTAGAAAATCTATATCCAATTGTTGCAACTTGATCGGTCTGATTTGCTGTTGTATAAACTGTATATGAATTATCAGATTCATACCCAATTCCCCATGTAGCTGTTTTAAAATTTACATATTGTGCAGTAGCAAGCTTTAGGATATCGATATCAATTGCACGAGAAGCAATACTTGCTCCGCCCTCAGTTATTGTTGAAATACCCTGAGTTGTCCAACCATAAAGAGTGTTGTTAGAAACATCCAATGAATCTGCTGCTAATAAAATTACAGAACTATCAAATAGGGCTAAATTAAATGGTGCAGTTTCACCAGATATACGAAATAATCCGTCTTCTTTAAATACAAATAAACTATCTCTTAATGGAAATATTCTAAGAATTGCCTTATCTTGAGCCCCGACATCTATAAAATTAACAAGAGGAACTGCTTCTGGTTGTAATAGTTTTGAATAATATATTCTATGTCTTTGTGGCTCATTATTTGAAGAAATTGCCGTTGCTGCAGACCTAATAGATCCCCGGGTACCAGCAACTGTAACATTAACATTTATAGTAAATTGTGTAGAGCTTACATACGTTATTGTATATAATCCATTTGTACTTGGAGTAGAATCTGTATCAGTAATCATTACTTGATCTAAATTTATTAATCCATGAGGAGTAGAAGTTGTAATTAAAGAAGGAAATCCTGTAGCAATTGATGATATAAAAGTTGCTGGACTTAAATCTGGATTGAATGATAAGCCAGTATTTGAATTATTACCTAATATATAGAATTTAACATCCGTTAGTGCTCTACCTTCTAATAGAACTTTACCTGGAACATCTTGAGCACCAGAAAGATAATAAGCATATACAACTTCATTAACATTCTTATTTATAACTCTTACTAAACTTCTTGCTGTTTGATCTACTGCTTGTGCTGGACTTGTAAGAGTTGATAATAATATTTGATTTGTCGCAGCATTTTCACCACGTCCTTGTTGGATCACTACATCCGTTAGTCCAGTACCACCAGAATAACTATCTGTTGTATATCCAACTTCTGTATTTTCAATAGTTAATTCATGGGAATTTGGAGAAGAGGCAGTTGCAGTTACAAAATCAAGATTTTCAACAGCAATAGCATCTCTTGCTTTAGCTGCAACTTGAGAATTTGTATCAGCATTATTAAATAATACTTTTATTTCCGTTCTATCGGCAATATCTGGAATATCTGAAGATGTTGGCTGCAAAGTTGTTCCATTAGAAAACCATACATAATATTTTCTATAATCATTTGCCGAATTTAATGTAAAGAAAGTTGCTGTTACTGCTGCCTGTTCTAGTGTATTTACAGCAGCTTCAGAAGCACCAAATGTAATTAATGTAATCTCAAATAAACCTGTAACAAATGTATAGGTATTTGTTGTAACTCCATCAGAAATACTAATAGTAGGTATAATACTATTATTAAAATCTGTAATCATATTTGTAACACCAAGAAGATTTATCTGTTCTCTCTGAAGAGTTCTAGTATTAGCATAAAATGTATAGTTCTTAAACTTATTTATATCTAACGCATATGGAGGTAAATCATTAGCTTGAGTAATTCCTTCTCCAGTTGTAGCATTTGTATATAAAAAAGCACCGGCAAAAGAATCTGGAGTATCATCTTCAACTTCAACAAATCCATTTGAAAGATCTGTAGTAGTTGGAAATCCTTCAAATACTAGTTTCATTTCATCGCTAGGAACCAAATCTGTAATAGTTAATGGACCAGTTGCGCTTGTAACAGGAGATCTATAAATTTGATAAAATGTATTTACTGTTGCTCTTTGAGGAATTGTTATATTTAATATTACATTAGCTGTTGTAGTAATATCTAAGTTATTTATATAAGCAGTCAATGACGCAGAAGAAATTACAGGTGGAGTTCCAGTAGTTGGAAATGATTGTAACTGTACAATGATGTTATTCATATATGTTTGAAGAGCAACTAATTCATCATCTGTTGGTGGAATACTTGGTGCTGCTGGCTGAGTTATTGATCTAAATTCATTACTGAAGATTTGACCAGTTGTAACTGGAGATTGTGAAAAATCAGGAGTAGTTAAATTGAATGTTATAGTATTTGTTCCAGATGTTGCAACAATTTGAGCACCATTAGCAACTGCAGCAGAACCAACAAATCCAGATAAAAATATTTTACTTCCAGGAGATAAGTAGTCACTAAAATTTTGTGTAAAAGCCGCATCCCGAGTTATAGTAGCAATATTACTAGTAACAGAAATAGCGCTCCCTGCTCCACCAATCATTATAGGAGTTCCGCCTGCGGTATCTGCATATAAAATATCATTATCAATTTTAGATGCTAAAGAGATTAAATTATTATATAAATCAGTAGCAGATGCAGTAATTGGTAATTCTAAAGTACTTACATAATCAGTATCGGAAATTAAACTCCCACCAGCTTCTGCAACATTGTCAAGAGCCCCAAGAATTCTCATAAAATCTTGTAATTCTAGACTTATAAGAGGATTAAATACTTCGGCTCTTTGGCTAGGAGTTCCTAGGATTAAATTATTATTAGCATCATTGTAGCCCCAAACAACTCTATAGGCAACAGCACTATCTTGTGGAAGAATACCATTTTGAAGATTTGCAGGTGTACTAAGTCTTGCTGTTAAATCCAGAGCCTTAATACCACCAGCCTGTGTTATATATCCAGGAGCAGTTGTAAAATCATCTGCTGTTTGTGCTGAAATCTTTTTAATACCATCAGAAGAAGTAAAATAAAAGTTACTATTAGCTTCTATAAATCTAATTCTACGACCTGGTTGAGGTTCTAAAAAATTACCAGAAAATGCTAAGAATATTGATTCACCAAGAGCATCAAGTTGGAAGGTATCAAATTCTAGTACATTAGAAAAATGACGAAGAATACGATCTTTATATGTCATTAATTGTTTAGCACGGTCTGAAGATGTGCCCATAGCCGTACCATAGAGTTTATATCCTCTACGACTTTCAATGACATCATCTCTTTTAATTATAATATTAGAAGCTGTAACTAGAGAACCGGGGGCAGTTTCTAGTTGATTAGGTTGGGTATATAAACCAAGAGCTTTTAATGTAGTATTAGAGGCCATTTATTTAGCCCCCTGGACTCGCCCGCCCGAAATTTTATTTAATTTTATATGGGAATATTTACGTGTTTTACCTTGTAATACTCTTTGAATAACAGTTTTATGGACTTTATAATAATCTGCTGCTTCTTGCATACAATTAAAAGTATTGCCTTTATCATCTTTAAGAATAAGACGAGTTTTATCCGCAAGCATTCTATTTCTATTTTGTTCAGGAGTCTTTTTAAATCCTTGATTCATACCATTTAATATCTTTTGACGTATTTCTGGATTTGACCAGTTCTTTTTAGAACGTTCTGATATTAATTGTTTATTTTCTGGGGTATTCATTATTTTTGATATAGTCTCAGACATTTTTATACGAGTTTCTAATGTGTATTTTCCATAATTAGAACGACCACCAGAATCCATATTTAATAAAGCTGAACCAATGGACCTAAAATAAGAAATCCAAAATTTTTCTGCCTCATCAACATGTATACTATCTATATCGAAATATTCTAAATAAATAGGCTTAAAGATCTTATTTTGTTGCTTTAAAGTTTTTATCCATATTTTTACATTAGTTAATGTACTTTTTTTTGATAATTTATAACAAGTTTCATAATGATCTTTTAATCGTTTAAAACCTACTGTAGACAATCCAATATATTTTAATTCATTGGTATCTGGGTCACAAAGGCCATATATAAATATATCTTTTATAGGTTTCTCAATACTGTGTATAAGGCTTGCATTTTTTCTCATTTTATTCTCCTTATATACAGTTGTTAATCCATCTAAATTCATTTTCTACTTTTTCTAAGTAGTTGATTTTATTACTAAAATCGCCATCTTAACCAGAATTTACCGTACCTTAATAATGAATGTCTAGCAGCAATTTTAAGAGGAGCACCTTCAATACGATTATCTAGAAGATTACCTTGTCTTTGTTCAATTTCTTGTATCTTAGCATTTGATACTTGAACACCTTGAACATCTCCAATAGCTGCCAAGATTCTCATTGAAGTTCTTTCTGCTAAAGCATTATGAAGATCGGGTGGTATTTGAGGAATTATTGCCTCATTAGCTAAACAGATGTAATCGCCAGGAACTAACGCTGCTAAAGTTTCTTGTAAACCAGTACCAGTATTACCAGAAACAACTAATAATGATTGTTGTGGCAAAGTTATTGATGTACCACTTATACCGTTCTTAGGTATATTAATATCATATAGATATATCTTATGTCCGGGCCTTTGTTGCATAAAATCTATTAATGCACCATTAACGAATAATGGACTTGTCTGATTTGTTTCTGGATCGAAATATGAAGATGGTAGTACATCAAAATTAATTGTAATTGTTTGTGTTGTTGGAACTATACCAATTAAATTACTAGATTGAAATCCTGTATATATATTTGGAAATGTAAATGTAACTACACCAAGATTTGATGTTGCACCCATTGTTTGAAGAGGTGGATAAAATACATTAGTATTATTTACCGCCGTTGATAAATTTGCAGCAGTCATTGATGCATTTCCACCGATTAAAAATTGATTTGGTGATGTATAAGAACCAGTTGTACCGGCAACACCAATACCAATAGGAATTGTAAATTGTGTAGAACTTATTACTGATGCTGGATAAGTTCCATCAACAGAAGGAACTGAGTCACTTCCAGTAATAGTTACTAGTTGTCCATTTGTAAGTAAATGTGGAGCAGAAGTATTTATTGTAGTAGTTGCCGTACCATTAAGTAATATTGAAGAAATTGTTCCACCAAGAGTATTAACTGCTGTATAAGTTGTTGTTATAAGATTTGGAAAATCACTTAAATTACCAACTACTAAAGTATCGCCTTGATTTACCAAGCTATTATTTATTAATACTGTTTGACTAAAACTTGTAATTGTTGCTGCTCTATCATTTTTTACCAATTGATTTGGTCTTAGATAGAACACCATTAGTAATGAACCACTAGGAGAAGGAGCTACTCCAGGAGTCAATACTACATCATTGCCTTCAATATAGAAGGAAAAAGCAGCCTGATTTACACCAGTATTAACTTGAAAAAATGCCCTATCATCAGATGGAATACGAGTCATTTCAAAAATATTACCATTCTGATCAACAAAGAACATATCCCTTAATTTCATACCCGTTGCACGACTGGGTATTGGGTATCTTGCTGTATTTGTTTGTAGGGGTATTTTTATACTATAGGCAAAGTAATCCTGATGATATTCTAAAACACTTGGAACTTGAGATATAAACATCTCTTCATTCGCAAAAGCTAAAATATCGCTATTTGTGAAAGTATCTTGTGATGTAGGAAAACTAATCTTCCGCTTTACAGAATCAACAATCTGATCTGAAGTCATCCATGGGGTGATTGCCATAACGAACTCTCTCTATTTACTTTTTACGGGCTTCTAGTTGCTTCTTCTTTTCTAGCAATTCTTGGATTTTACGATCAAGTTCTTGTTCTTCCTCTTCTGGAGATTCTTGACTCTCATCTTCATCATCTGATTCTTGTTCAGCCATTTCTTCTTCTGGAGATTCTGAGGCTTCATGTTCTGGTGATTCTTCATCAGAAACTTCTCCGCCTTCACTCCAAGCATCTGGCTTTCTTTCTGGCAAATCAGGATGATTATTTTCTTGAGCATCATCTGAATCTTGATAAGGATTTTCAGCTTCTTCAAGCATTTTACCTTCATC
>Ga0335069_10003300_pt1 | contig 24471 bp, 24 predicted proteins | sample Lox_Sample_11_FD_206714 | JGI IMG/M metagenome (GOLD analysis project Ga0335069, IMG submission 206714) | Soil microbial communities from Loxahatchee National Wildlife Refuge, Florida, United States - Lox_Sample_1.1 | ecosystem: Environmental > Terrestrial > Soil > Wetlands | place: USA... | reverse complement strand
GCTACTTGTCGCTTGATCCGGAGTCGGCGCTGAAGAAGACGAACCGCAAGTTCAAGCGCCGTTTTCAGTGGATGGAAGAGCGCTTGCGCGCGAGCGGGCGTACCCCGGGGCAAGCGTCGATGGATGAGCTCGAACAACTATGGCAACAGGCGAAGCAAGAGGAAAAACGGCGAGCAGAGAAATAGAGATCCGGAAATGCGAAGCGCTGCCCGAGATGCAGGCGGCGTTCGCGTTGCAGAAGGAGGTCTGGAAATTCTCCGATGCGGAACTGGTGCCGGTGCGGATTTTCGTGCTCGCGAACAAGATTGGCGGGCACGTCATTGGGGCGTTTGAGGGCCCGGAAATGGTGGGCTTTGCGCTGGCGATTCCGGGCATGCGAAACGGCCATTCGTACATCCACTCCCACATGCTTGCGGTCCGGCAGCAAAACCGGAACGCGGGCCTGGGACGGCGCCTCAAGCTGTTCCAGCGCCAGGTCGCGATCGCGCACGGCTTCGAACTGATGGAGTGGACTTTCGATCCGCTGGAGATCAAGAACGCATATCTGAATATCGAGAAGCTGGGGGCCATCGCACGGCGGTATAACGTCAACCAGTACGGGATTACGACTTCGCCCTTGCAGGGAGGATTGCCGTCCGATCGGCTGGTTGCGGAGTGGTGGCTGAAATCGCGGCGAGTGGAAAGGGTGCTGGGCGGCGGGCGGCTGCCGAAGGGAAACTCACACGTCCGGATTCCGATTCCGGCTGAAATCTACGAGTGGAAGGCGGCAGACGCGACTCGCCAGCTTGCCTTGGAAGTGCAGGAAAGAAATCGCGCGGAATTCACGAAAACGTTTGCGCAGGGTCTGTCCGTCGTGGGATACGAACGGGACAGTCACGGGAATGGAGCATTCGTGCTCGCCCTCTGGGATGAACCCTGGAGATACTGACCGGGAACCACGGAAGGCGGCTGCTGTCATGCGGGTGTTGCCAGTCGCTCTTACACCTCATATACTTGCCGGTTTTGATTGCGCCACGCGAAACCATCCTGACTAGCTTAACTGTCACTCATGAAAATCGAATCCGTAACGCTGCGTGAAATTCACATGCCGCTCGTGCATTTTTTTGAAACGAGCTTTGGGCGGATCTTCAGCCGGCGCATTCTGCTGATCAGCGTCGATGCGGAGGGGGTGCGCGGCTGGGGAGAGTGCGTCGCCTCGGAAGATCCGTTCTACAGTTCGGAATGGATTGAGACGGCGTGGCCCACCCTCAAGCATTACCTGGTTCCTGCATTGCTTGAGAACGACGTACCATCAGGGCGCGAGTGTCCGGCACTGTTTGCGAGGGTCCGTGGGCATCGCATGGCCAAGGCGGGGTTGGAAAACGCGGTGTGGGATCTCGATGCGCGCCAGAAACAACAGCCGTTATGGAAACTCCTGGGAGGAAGCCGGCGCGAGATCGCCTGCGGAGTGTCCATCGGCATCCAGGACTCGCATGAGGAACTGCTGGCAAAGATCGCGATCGAACTGGCGGCCGGCTACCGGCGCATCAAGGTAAAAGTAAAGCCGGGCTGGGACCTGAATGTCCTGGAGAAGGTTCGCGCGCGCTGGTCCGACATCGTGTTGAGCGTAGACGCGAACTCCGCTTACACGCTCGATGAAACGGAGCATTTGCGCAAATTCGACGCCTTTAACCTGCTCATGATCGAGCAGCCGCTGTGGAATGATGACATCTATCTGCACGCGCGTTTGCAGAAACAGCTGCGCACCGCCTTGTGCCTGGACGAATCGATCCGTCAGGCGCGCGACGCCAACTTTGCCCTCGAAACCCAGGCTTGTCGCATCGTCAATATCAAGGTTGGGCGCGTCGGCGGGTTCACGGAAGCGAAGAAAGTGCATGATGTGGCCCAGAAGCACAATGTCCCGGTCTGGTGCGGAGGCATGTTGGAGTCTGGCGTGGGCCGCATCCAGAACGTTGCATTGTCGACCCTGGAGAACTTTCGGTTACCCGGAGATGTATCGGCGTCGAAGCGCTATTGGAAGGAGGACATCATCGAGCCCGAAGTGAATGTCGACTCCTCGGGGATGATTGCTGTGAGTGAGGCTCCCGGGATGGGCTACCACATCCGCGAGGACCTGATACAGAAACTCACGGTGCGGGAAGAGACGCTGTTCGCGGGGAAGAAGTAGCGGACGAGCGGTGCAGCGCGCGGGTCTGCATGTGCTCCTCGGCGACGACTGGCTCTTCCTTCTTCAACATTTCCACCGCTTCGGCGAAGGTCAGGTCCGAGCGGACCAGCCTGACGTGGGTAAAGACCTCGGTGCTCTCGATCGATAGATTCTTCACGAGGAGGATCTTTCCGGTGAATTTCAACTGCATCCGCGAGAGGTACCAGTACGGATCACGGACATCTTCCTGCTGTACGAGGAAATGACCGCCGCGATCGAGGTGTCCGAGAATTCCCCACCCGAAACTGACCTCCTTGAAGAGCGTGCCGTCGATCGAGGCCAGGCGCTTGCGGACGGGGTCGATCAACACGACGCCGTCCATCGCAGTCAGAACCTGCTCGACGCGGGATGGCGGATCGTAGTCCGGGTTGGGGTGGAACTTCAGCACAGTAAGCATGTCACCCAGTTTGCCTATGCCTGGAGACGCAGGCTGCTCGCCGGCGTATTCAAACAGGAACGCGTCGGGAATCGCGCGGACAATGCGCAGGGTGCGATCGGCATCGTCCTGCTCCTGCTTGTGTTTCTTCCGGAGTTCCTCCGGATTTCGGATGAAGCGATCGATCCGCGCTTCTTCGGCGCGACGCTGATCGGGAGTGAGGGCCTTGCCGTCATAGGCGACGGTCATGCCGGCGGTGGCTTCTTTGGCTTCGATATAGACTCTGGTGACCGAACCCCTGGGGGTGGTCTTGGTACTGCGAAACATGAAGTGCGTCGAGTCGTCTTTCGAGGCCTTGATCTCGTTGTCTACAGCGATACGTACGAGTTCGGAGGGCTGGAGACGGGAATCAAGCGGGTTTTGGCCAAGAGCCGCGGCCAGCATGAACCACGCACAGGATGCGGCCTGCCAAAATCGCATAGAGAAATAGGCCATCCTTCAGGCTAGAACGATGGTAGCAGACAGGGGGTTGGATGCCGGGGGGAAACAGGACCAGCCATGTCGCGCTGAAAGTGCCGGCTGGCCGCTGAATCGCGGAGGAAACTTAAGGCGATGATTTACAATCTGATTCTCCGCGGCAGAGCCGAAGCGCGCTGAGAGGGAGGCCATACAATGGACGCCCCGAAGACTGGAGAATACGCCCACATCGGGAAGTCGGTAGTGATTAAAGGAGAGTTGTCGGGCTCCGAGGACTTATATGTCGACGGGCAAGTCGACGGCAGTATTGAGTTGCGAAACAACAACCTGATGGTTGGTCCCAACGGAATTGTAAGAGCGAGCGTAAGCGCCAAGGGCGTGACTGTTCAGGGGAAGTTGGATGGCAAGATCAACGCTTCGGACCGGGTGGAATTCCGGAAATCGGCCATTGTGACAGGCGACGTCGTCGCACAGCGGATTGCGATCGAGGATGGTGCTTACTTTCAGGGCAAAGTGGACATTCAGAAAGAATCCGGCAAGGCATCCGCCTCTTAGGGCTGTGTGGAAGGCCGCGCCGGGCAGTGAGCAATGGCATCGGTTGCTGATAACGTGATGAGATTCTTTCGGGGCTCTTCCGAACGGGCTGCGGAACCGGCGGTTCCGCAGAAGCGCATGCGCCGTTCCAGCGGCATGGGGGAGATTTCGCGCCTGCTGAATTCGCAGGAAGGTCTCTGCGTGCTCGATCTCGGTTCCACCTCGGCCAACAATATCAACTTCCTTACCGAAAAAGGGCACAAGAATTACAGCGAAGATCTTCTGCGGGCATCGCTCGATCCCGACCTGCGGGTCAAGGACGAGGCCGGCAACGTTGTGGTTGACTGCAAGAAGTTCCTGGACGAGAACCTTACCTACCCGAACGGAGTATTCGACATCGTGCTGGTTTGGAACCTGCCGGACTACATGGAAGAAAATCTGGTTAAGCCGATGATTGACCGGCTCTGGTCAGTCCTGAAGCCCGGCGGCTTGCTGCTCGCGTTCTTCCACACCCGGGACGCCGGTCCGGATTCGCCTTGCTACCGTTTCCACATCACCGGCACCGACATGCTGGAGATGCAGGAAGTCCGCCTGAGCGACAAGCACAGCCCGCGCCTGCAGCGAGTGTTCAACAACCGCCATATCGAGAATCTGTTCCGCGATTTCGCCTCGATCAAGTTTTTCCTCGCCCGCGACGCCATCCGCGAAGTGCTGCTGGTTCGCTGACCCACTCTCATTCTGCTCGTTCTGACCCCGATGGGTGCGGGATCGCACTACAGCTGCGCCGCAGCAGACATTGTCGACAAAGTATCAGCCGCTCGCGAGCGGGTCAACGTGACCAGGTATTGCGCCAGCCTGGGGCTGAATTCGCAGGCCGCAAGAAAAGGTGTTCGCAGCGGGCGTGGAACGCTCAGCAGTTTCCGGAGAATGGACGAAGCCCGGTACACCGGGCGCAACGAACGCCGGTATGTGTGCGCGTAGGTTCTGAGTGAGGCTTGGAGTTCGCAATCTGCACGCAGGAACGCAGAAAGGCAACGGGCGGCCAGATGTCCGCCGCGCAAGGCCAGCGAGATGCCGTCGCCCACGAACGGATCGACGAATCCGGCAGCATCGCCGGTGTTGAGCATCGAGCCGCAAACGGGCAGAGGTTCGCGAAAGAAAATTGGGAAAGTCGAGAGAGCCGGGAACGCGGCTTCCCATCGGCGGCTGCGGGACTCGAGGACCGGGTGGCAGCGCAAGAGATCCCGCAAACTACCTGCGACTCCGGGACGGACCAAGCCACAGACGTTGAGCATGGTGGCGCTGTCCGAGGCGAGGACCGGCTGCACTCCGCAATAGCCACCGTTGAAGAAATAGAGTTCTGTTCCGGCTTCCATTTCGCCGTGACAGTGCGCCTTGATTCCCAGCCAGCGGGAACCGCTCGTCTGGTTCGCCTTGTCGGTGAGGTTCGACCATCGGCCGGATGCGTTGATCAACGCGCGCGCGGAATACTCTCCAACCGCAGTCGCAACGCGGAAGAGCTGGCTGCGTTCGATTTTGTGCACCGTTGCCTTGGCCAGCGCGGAGACGCCCGCGTCGACGGCCGCCTGCCAGAGCGCCAGGTCGAGGTCGTGACGCGAGATGCTGGCAGCAGCGGGCCGCACAGGGATGCGGAGGACGCGATCGTCGGCCAGCAAGCGTGTTTCGGCAATGGGCAGTGATCGTTCCAGGAGGTTACGCTTGGCGTCTCCCAGCAGCCAACTCAGAAGCTCGAGCGATTCCGCAGAGACGAACTCTCCGCAAACCTTGTGCCGAGGGAAGCGGTCGCGCTCCAGCAGGAGGACGCTCCATCCCTCGTGGGCCGCGGTGATCGCCGCGGCCGTCCCCGCTGGGCCGCCACCAACAACGATGAGATCGTAAGTCGGGTTCATGCTCGCTTCCACGCGATGACTCCCATGCGGAACAGGTAGTGACGGGAGATTTCGATCCGCGAGATTTCCAGCGGCTCGAGCAATGCGCACAACTCCGTGGGAGTGTAAGCCTGCCGCACCGAGGCGGGAGCGTCGTTGCGGGTGATGCGGCTGCGATAGAGGGGGACTCCGGAATATGCCAGGGCGAGATGCAGCGGATCGCGAACGAGATCGTTGATCAAGAACGCCACGCGGCTGACACGCATCGCCTCCCGCGCAAAACAATGAACATTGGCTGGTGCGAGGTGATGCACGAAGAGATTGCTGCTGACGATGTCGAACGAGCGATCGGCGAAAGGCAGAGCAAGAGCATCCGCGGCGACGGCTCGCCGGTTGCCATCGAGGTGAGTGCGAGCCCGGTCGAGCAGGGTGATCTTCAGTTCCCGATCAGGAGCCAGCCGGCGTCGAACTTGCGCTGGAACATAGCCGGAGCCTGCGCCGACCTCGAGCAGAGAAAGGGTATGGCCAGAAATTCCAGCGGCGGCGCGGCGAACGAGATCCTCGCTGGTCCCAACCCCGCCGCAGAACTGGTTGAACATCTGCAGGTCACGCAGGGAAGCGGCCACTTCCTCCGGAGTGCCGTCATCGGCGTCCAGAAGTTCGATGCTGGGACGGCGTTTCATGGAAAGAGCCGAATTACCCCGCAAACCGAGTGGGGATGATGATACAGGTTGGATGCCCGGTTAGAAGTCAAGAGTATGCAAAATGAGGAGCGATCTGAAGCCTGCGAAAAAGAATCCTTGTTAGAATTGTTTGTCAGGCATCGGTCCCGCGCGACGTTTTCCCGCCAACCCCGCCAGGTCCGGAAGGAAGCAACGGTAACGGGCTCTTGCGTGTGCAGTGGGTCGCCGGTGCCTGGCTTTTTTGCCGCGGACTTGCCTGATGACGCAGCGCCTCTACTATACCGATCCCGATCTCTGCGAATTTGACGCGACAGTCGCCGATACGGCGGTGCGGGATCAGGACCGGCCTCATGTCGTTCTCGATCGTACTGCTTTTTATCCCACGAGCGGTGGGCAGGTCCACGATACCGGTTGGCTTGCGGCCGGTGACGGCGATCGCGCCCGCATTACCGAAGTTGCCGAGACTGAAGACGGCCGCGTTGTTCACTATCTGGAAGCGCCCGTGAAGCTGGGGGCAGGCACGACGGTGCACGGGAGCATCGACCGCCAGCGCCGCCGCGATCACATGCAGCAACATTCCGGGCAGCACGTGTTGTCGGCGGCATTTGTCGAGCGATATCAGATGCCGACCTTATCCTTCCACATGGGCGACGAGTATTGCTCGATTGATCTGGCGGCGCCGTCGGTGAGCCCGGAACAAGTGGTGGGAGCGGAAAAGCGAGCCAACGAAATCGTGTTCGAGAACCGGCCGGTGAATATACGATTCGTATCGCGCGTTGAGGCGGAAAGTCTCGGCCTGCGTAAGCTTCCACCCGCCGATCGCGACGAGCTGCGCTTGATTGAGATCGCCGATTTTGATCTATCCGCGTGCGGCGGGACGCATGTCCATTCGACCGGGCAGATTGGTTCCATCCTGCTGCGCAAAACGGAAAAAGTGCGGCAGGGCGTGCGGGTCGAGTTTGTCTGCGGTGAGCGGGCGATCCGCAGGGCCCGCCGCGAGTACACCGCGCTCAGCGAGGCTGCCGGGTTATTTTCGGCGCAGTTGTGGGACATTCCCGCGCAGGTACGAAAGAACTTCGAAGACGCCAAACAGTTGCGGCGGCAAAGGGATGAGGCCCTGGAGCAACTTGCGGGAGCTTTGGCGACTGAGGCAGTGCAGCAGGCGCCGGAACGGAATGGCCGCAAGGTCGTCGTGCGCGTCTTTGCCGACCGTGACATCGCCTTCGCCAAATTGTTCGCACAGAAAGCAAGCCGGGCTGGAACGGCGGTGATCGCGCTTGCGGCCAGCACGGTGGATCCTGCCGGTTTGGTGTTTTCCCAGTCTCAAGGCGGACCGGCTGATATGGGGTCCCTGCTGAAAGAGGCATTGTCAGCCGTTGGCGGCCGGGGTGGCGGCAGTCATGATTTTGCCCAAGGCGGCGTTCCCAATGGCGTCGATGTCGCGCAGTTTTTACAGAAAGCAGCGGGTACAATCGGAGCCTGACGGGCACCCACGTGCCCTGAGCAATTCCTGATTCCATGGGACCGCAGCTCATACTCGTCAACCTCCTGATCAAGTTGGGCGTCGCGGCGGCGGTGTCGAGCGCGCTCGTGCGTTCGAAAGAATTCAAGAAACAACTGTTTCAGGAACGGCGAGAAACAAGGCAAAAAGTCTATTTCGCGCTGTGGATGGCGATCCCCATCGCGGTCGGTGTTTGGATTCGGTTCATCGCGAAGAGCTTTATTGCCGGTGATATTTCGCTCGAAACGACGCTGCTGCTGGGGATTCTGGGCGGAAGGTTGTCCGGCGGGCTTGGCGGCGCGCTGATCGCCTTGCCGGCTGCGCTGCACGGTGAATGGGCGGCGATGCCTTTCAACGTTCTCTGCGGTGTGCTCGCGGGACAACTGCGCCGCGTTGCGCCGGACCCGGAAGACATCTGGTTGTTTTCGCCCTTCATCGACCTCAGCCTGTATCGCTGGATCCGTCGCAATCTTCCCGTACCGCGGTTGTTTGACTGGCAGATCACCTTTCTGCTGACGATCGTCGGCCTGCGCTTTCTGCAGACGGAAATCACCCGCTTCCAGCCAGGAGCGATTTTCAGTCTGGAGAGTTCGAATTTGTGGGTGGAGGTCGCAATCTATCTCTCGGCGGTCATGGTAGTCGGCACCGAGCTGAAGATTTTCAACAGTGTCCGGATCCAGATGAAGCTGGAAGAGCAGGAGCGCCTGTTGTTGCAGGCGCGCATGGTCGCGCTACAAAACCAGATCAACCCGCACTTTCTCTTCAACACGCTGAATACAATCTCGTCGCTGGTGCGTTTCGATCCGGACACGGCGCGCGAGATGATCCTCAAGCTGGCGACGATCCTCCGGCGGCTGCTGAACAGCACCGACTCGTTTGTGCCGCTGCGCGAGGAAGTAGAGTTTATTGACAACTATCTGGACATCGAAGTGGTGCGCTTCGGGCGCGACAAATTGAAGGTGCTGAAGGAACTGGATCCCGCCTCTCTCGAAGTCATGGTCCCCAGCATGTTGCTGCAGCCACTGGTCGAGAACTGCATCAAGCATGGGCTTACACCCAAGGTTGAGGGAGGGAGCATCACGCTGCGCAGCCGACTGATCAAGTCGCGCCTGGTGATCGAGGTGGAGGATGACGGCGTCGGCATGGGTGCCGCACATTTGCTGGAAAAGCCGGACGGTTTCGGCGGCACCGGAATCGGAATGGCGAACGTCGCGGAGCGACTCAAGGTCCTCTATGGCGATAACGCGAGGATGATGGTAGAAAGCCGCGACGGTGTGGGAACCCAGATCCGCCTGCGATTGCCGGTCCTGCCCAACTCCGACGAGTTACTCGCGCCTACGACGCTCGCTCCAGCACCCGCCGGTAAAAGTCTTCATAGAGCGGAATGATTTTGCTGGTACAGAAGCGGGCCCGCGCCCCTTCGCGGGCGCTTTTCCCCATCGCGCGCAGGCGAGAGTCATCGGAGAGCAAGTCGATCGCATAACGAGCCATGGTCTCGACGTCGCCGACATCGGCCAGATAGCCGGTCACGCCGTGTTCCACGACTTCAGGGATGCCTCCGGCTCGGGTCGCGATGGGAACAACTTCACAGGCCATCGCTTCCAGAGCGGCCAGGCCGAACGATTCCAGTTCGCTGGGCAGGAGCATGACGTCGGAGATGGCCAACATCTCCTGCACCCGATCCTGCTTCCCGAGAAACAGCACGTGCTCGTGAATGCCTTTCTGCACAGCCAGCCACTCAGCCTGGGAGCGGTCGGGCCCATCGCCGATCAACAGCAACTTGGAAGGAACCTTCTTGCGGACGCGGTCAAAGATCTCGATTACGTCGAGAATGCGCTTCACCGGACGAAAGTTCGAGAGGTGGACAAGAACTCGCTCGTTGTCGGGAGCGTACTCGCGACGTTTTTCCTGCCATTCCGGTTTGCGCAGGTACTCGTCACAGTTGACGAAGTTCGGTATTACTTCGATGTGGTTCTTGATGTCGAATACCTTGATGGTCCGGGCGCGCAAGTATTGCGAGATCGCGGTGACGCCGTCGCTCTGCTCGATCGAGAAGCGTGTGATCGGCAAATAGGAACGATCGAGGCCGACGAGCGTGATGTCGGTACCGTGCAGCGTGGTCACAAACGGCAGCTTGCGCCGCGGCGGAGTCGCGGCCAGCATCTGTTTGGCCAGCATCGCGCTGACCGAATGTGGGATCGCGTAATGCACGTGCAGCAGATCGAGCTCGTAGAGCTGCGAGACTTCCGCCATCCGCGTGGCGAGCGCGAGATCGTAAGGAGGGTACTCAAACAGTGGATAGCGGGAGACCTCAACCTCGTGATAGTGAATGTTTGGTTCAGATTCGGTGAGACGGATGGGTTGGGAATAGGAAATGAAATGAACCTCGTGATGGCGACGGGCCAGTTCCAGGCCCAGTTCGGTCGCGACCACTCCGCTGCCGCCATAGGTGGGATAGCAAGTGATGCCGATTTTCATGCGATGCCGTCTTCGATTTGATTCCCGAGAGATAGTCGCGGATGCAGGCCGGGTGAGTCAAATGCCCTGAATGTCATGTTGAGGCAGCATGGGTGCTGCCCCCAAATGGCGCGCCATCTCCTAGACTACAATGAATGGTTGCAGCCCGGATGGCGAAACTGGCAGACGCACGGGACTTAAAATCCCGGGTCCTTAACCGGACGTGACGGTTCGATTCCGTCTCCGGGCACCATGAACTCCAGCCGTTCCTTCGCTTCCTTGTGCCTATCGATCAGCAGCATTCCCATTGAGCGCAGATTACATCGCTGAATGTTGGGAAATCCATGACCAGCCACGAATCCCGGTCTGCCGGGGACGGTCGATATTGGTGTAGGTTGAGTCGCCGGCGACGGCAGACTCTCTCGGGCATCACGGCCTGATAACATGAATACCGTGGTCCATCGCTCCAAGCTTCGGTTATCGGTGTGGGTACTGGTCGCGCTTGCGCTCACACTCTCGGCGTCGACGGAAGTCGGGGCCGCGGGTACGGGGCGAACCGACAGTGCAGAAGGGATCAGCTTCGCGCTCAGGCTCTTACGGGGCAGTCCTGCGCTGGAAATTTCCGCTCCGGACCACTCCGCACGGGCAAGTGTCAGATGCGGCGGCGTGCCGAAGATGTTTGCCGGAGTGAGCGGCTTTGTTACCGCTCCTTCAGACAAGTACGATCTGTGCTCCATCGCGCGCTCCTGCGCGAAGCCGGAATCCAGCTTATTGCGGCTCCAAGCCGGCCGCTCCCCTCCTCCAAGATCCATATTTGCCGCCTAGAAAAAAACGACAACGATTTACGAGCACGTGCCGAACTCGTGTCGGCTGGCTCCCTAGGAGAGGTGCAAAATGGATCTGGGAACTGTCATCGTATTGGTGCTGACTGCGGTTGCCGTGGCCTTTCTCGTATTCTTTGAAAGGAATTCACGCCGAAACGAGCCTAAACTCAAAGCTGAGGCAGCCGCCCGGGCTGGGGAAACTCCTCGGTCAAACCCTACACCGCAACAGCAGCCAAGCCGTCAGGTAACGCAGAAGTTGCCCTGAACGCGGCAGAAATTCGCGTCGTGTGGGGCTGAGACGCTGCAAGGGGAGCCTACCATGGAAGCCAACCCGATGTTCTTCCGGGATCTTGCCTACGTCTTCCTTGCAGCAATCGTTGGCGGGTTGCTGGCGTGGAAGGCGCGGCAACCCATCATCCTGGGATACGTCTTGGCCGGAGTGCTGATAGGGCCGTTCACACCTGGCCCAACGGTCACTCACGTCCATACGATCGAACTCTTTGCTGAGGTAGGCGTCATCCTCCTGATGTTCTCGGTTGGCCTGGAGTTCTCGATACGAGAACTCCTGCGCGTCAAATGGGTGGCCCTGGTTGGGGGCCCCTTGGGAATTCTGCTCTCCATGGGCGCCGGACTTCTGGCGGGGCGATTGCTGGGGTGGCCAACCGCTCAGGGCATCGTCGTTGGGAGTGTCATTTCTGTAGCCAGCACCATGGTGCTGACACGTCTCCTGCTCGATCGCGGGGAGCTGAATGCAGAACACGGCCGGGTGATGGTTGCCATCACCCTGGTGGAGGACCTGGCGGTCGTTGTTCTCATTGTGTTGCTGCCAAGCTTGGGGACCCTCGATGCCAGCCGGCTGCTATTGGTCGGACAGGCTTTGGGCAAAGCTGCCCTGATTCTGGTTCCGGCGCTCCTGGTCGCAGCCAAAATCATCCCGCCAATCCTGCGGATCGTGGCAAGAACGAGAAACGCCGAGCTTTTTTTCGGCGTTGTTTTGGCAATCTGCCTGGGAACAGCTGCGCTGACCCAAAGTGTCGGGTTGTCGCCAGCGCTTGGGGCTTTTGTGGCAGGGCTGATGATCAGTGAGTCAGCATACGCCCAGGAAGCGCTCGCGCATCTGTTTCCTCTCCGGGATTCTTTCGTTGCCTTGTTTTTTGTGACCATGGGATTGTTGGTCGACCCGAAGGCACTGGTATCGAATTTACCCCTCCTGGGGGCCATGATCGCACTGATTCTGGTCGGTAAATTCGTGATTTGGACCACAGTCGTTCGGATCTTTGGTTACTCGATTTGGACCGCGATGGCGGTCGGGGTTGGGTTGACGCAGATCGGGGAGTTTTCTTTCATTCTGGTACAGGTCGCCCGCAACTCGGGCTTGGTTGGAGCAGACGTCTATAACGCTACTCTGGCAGCTTCCCTGGTGACGATTCTGGTGAACGCGGCACTCGTCCGCTATGTTCCGAATCTGATCGGGCAAATGCGTCTGGCTCGACACGTCTCATCGCATCCCAGCCGTGGTCCAGAGAAACTGCAAAACCACGTAGTACTCTGCGGGTTCGGGCGAGTCGGTGGGGAAGTGGGCACAGCCCTGGATACGTTTCGCATTCCTTACGTAGTCGTGGAGGCCGATCCTGACGTCGTGGAAACCTTGAGGAGTCGAGGCGTCTTTTGCCTCTTCGGAGATGCGAGCCACGAACGGCTACTGGAGGAGGCTCATATCCAAACTGCATCGCTCATCATCCTCACCTTGCCGGACGGAGACAAGAACCAGCGAATCATACGAAGGGTTCGTGGCCGCCGTCTCGCCGTTCCGATCCTGGCGCGCGCTCATTCCCGGACCGATCACGAGGCTCTGCTCGACGCCGGAGCATCAGAGATCATCCAGCCCGAACTGGAAGCATCCGCGACCATGATCCAGCATGCGCTGGACTGTCTCAAGTTGCCCCCGGACGAAGCGTCGGACTATCTGGAGCGTTTCCGCGACGCTGTCGGAACGGCCCGGGGAGCAGTTTCGAGCACTCTGAAGGCCCTGCCCAATGTCTACGAGTTCAATGTGGACGGGCCTCCATTGGCGGATCGGTCTTTGCGGGAAGCCCGGATCCGCGAGCGTTTCGGGATCACCGTGGTGGCAGTGATAAGAAGTTCGGGAGAATTGGTATTGAATCCTGCGCCGGAGAGTGTAATCAGTTCCGGCGACAAGATTCGCGTGTTTGGACTGCCGGAACAAATCGAAAACCTTACGCCCGCCACGGGCCTGAAGAAGGCGGATTCATAGAGTTGCCGTGTTCCGACTGCGGATGTTCTGCGGAGATCGGACGCGGATCGCCAGGTGAAAGGAGCGCTGGACAAGCTTTTTCAGGTCAGGGCTTTGTTGCCAGGATGCGCATGTACTCCGTCAGAGTGACGAAGCGGTATCCCCGTGCTTTGAGATTTCGGATCAGTTCGGGCATGACTGCGGCTGTAGTGGACAATTCGTGGAAGGCAAGAATGTGCGTGTATATTCCGTGCTTTTCGCGCTGTTCCACCTGCTGCAGTACTGCATCGGCGAGAGAGGGCTTGGGGCATCCCGCTGGGTTTCTGCTGGTGCACAAGTAGTCCAGCGAGTTCACATCCCGCAGTGCAACGGGATTCTCCCGCGAGATGGTCAGCAGGCGATAGCCCTGCTGTTCGAGATCCCGGCGAGCACCATCAGAGATCGTCCAGTCTGGGGTACGAAGGTAGCGGGGTTGTATGCCGGTAACTGCCTTGATCGCCTCAGCGCCGCGATTCACGTCGCCGATGACCCACTGCTCTCCCCATTTTTTCTGGGCGTTGCGCAGTTCGATGTGGCTATAGGTGTGATCCTGCAACTCGTGCCCGCGCCGCACCAATTGCTCCGCTGCGGCGAGGCATGTGATGCCGACATTCTCCTCGTAACGCCGCTCCCCCCACGTTCCCGGCGTCAGCCGCCAGCCCACGACGAAGAACGTTGCCTTGACGCCCTCGGCGTCAAGCAAATTGACAAGGCCTGGACTGGAGTGAGTACCCTTGCTACCGAACAACACATAGGGCCGGGGTCCATCGTCAAACGTGAGGGCGATGACCTTGTCAGTGGGAAAGGCAGTCCCGGCATTCAGTAAGACAAGAGCAAAGAGGGCGGCGATTCTGCTGGAGCGCATTGTGTTGCCAACGGGCGATCTTCGCAATCGCTGCAACGATTATTGGAGGCGGTCATCCCGACGGCTAATTACCTTTGTTTATGTCCGTTGGATTGCAGGGGCAACCCGGATAAACAAAAGCCACATTTGGTTCGGAGGAAGGCCGTCCGAATGTCATGAATGTCGGGAATATTACGTCCACGTGCGCTGGAAAATGATCTTCACTTCAGGCAGCATACAAAGAGAATGATCACGATCCTGCTTCTGACCCTCTCCAACATCTTCATGACCTTTGCCTGGTACGGCCACCTGAAGTACCGTTGCCCAAGGTGATCGTCACGAGCTGGATGATTGCGCTGGCAGAGTACTGCTTTCAGGTTCCGGCCAACCGCATCGGCTCTTACGAGTTCAGTGCGGCACAGCTGAAAACGATCCAGGAAGTAATTACGCTGGTCGTGTTCTCCGTCTTCTCGGTGCTGTACCTTAAGGAACAGCTGCGCTGGAACTATCTGGTGGGCTTTGCCATGATGGTCGGAGCGGTCTTCGTGATCTTCAAGAAGTGGTGATGCGACATCAGGTTGGTAAGTCCTGTCGGGTGGGCACAGCTAAGGACCTTCGCTTCTAGCTGCACGCGTCATCAACTCCTCAATCGCGCTTTGCGGGGTCTTGCCCTCCTCGAGGATGGCGTACATTTGCGCCGTGATGGGCATCTCGATCCCTTTCTGGTGTGCCAGCCCAACGGCCGCCTTTGTAGTGAAGACCCCTTCGGCAACGGCGCCATGCATACCCGCGATGATGTCCGGCAGCTTACGGCCTCTGCCGAGTTCCACGCCAACTGTGCGATTTCGCGAGAGGTCGCCGGTGCAGGTAAGGACGAGGTCCCCGAGCCCGGCGAGGCCCGCCATGGTGTCGAGCCTTCCGCCACAGGCAATCGTCAGGCGAGCAACTTCAGCGAGTCCGCGCGTGATGAGGGCAGCCACGGAGTTGTGCCCAAGGCCGAGGCCGTCGCAGATTCCGGCAGCGATGGCGATGATGTTCTTCAGCGCTCCGCCCAACTCGACTCCGATCACGTCATCGTTCGTGTAAACACGAAAGCGCGAATCATTGAACGCCTGCTGTACGGTACGGGCCAGATCGCTGTCGGCAGAGGCGACGGTCACGGCCGTAGGGTCGCCTCGCGCAACTTCCTTCGCGAAGGAAGGACCACTGAGCGCGCCAATCCGCGGCGTGAATTTTCGGCTCCGCAGCACGTCGGCAATCACTTCCGTCATTCGGAGCAGGCTGCCGTCTTCCAGCCCCTTGGTGCAACTGACGAAAAGCATCTCGGGGCGGAGACTCGGCGCCATGCGCTCGAACAGTAAGCGGCAATGTTGCGAAGGCATCACGCTGACTACGATCTCAGCGTTGTCCAGTGTGCGGTGGAGATCGCTGGAAACTGTCAGTCCTTCGGGCAGCTTTAAGCCGGGCAGGAAACTCTCATTGACTCGGCGTTGCGCAATGCTTTCGCAGACCTCGGGCTCATTTGCCCAGAGTCGGACCGTGTGGGATCCCTTTCGTCCGAGGACAATCGACAGAGCTGTCCCCCAGGCGCCCGCGCCGATGATGGCAATCCGGCTCACGTCGGTTTCACTCCGAGTTTCGATTCGCGGCCCGAGATCATCCGCCCAATATTTGACCGGTGCTTCCAGACGATGAGCAGGGAAGCGGCCACGATGATAAAGAGCTGTCTCGTCTCAACGTAGTCGTGCAATCCCCAGGCCAGCAGGGGAAGGGAGACTGCGGCAACTACGGAGCCAAGAGACACGTAGCGCAATGCTGCGGCGACGACTAGAAAGATTCCCACCGCGCAGAGGACCGACTTGGGCACGATCAGGGCGAAGGATCCAAGTCCAGTCGCCACGCCTTTGCCACCGCGGAACTTCAGCCACACCGGGAACATGTGTCCAAGGACGGCACACAGCGCCGCGACGGTCATCATCCATTTCTGATGCGGTCCGGGGGAAAGGGCGCGAGCTAGCAGGACTGCCAACAGTCCTTTGACGGCATCGAGAATGAGAGTGACGACGCCAAGTGCGGGCGATTTGCGTGCGACGTTCGTGGCCCCGATGTTCCCGCTACCGCTTGTGCGTACGTCTTCCCCGCGAAGAATGCGGACCAGGAGATACCCGAACGGGATGGAGCCCAGAAGATAACCCGCGAGGGCGACGATCAGATCTGGTTTCATGAGTTCGGACATGAACATCTTATCGCGCTACGTCAGTGAGAAGTGCTCCAGCTTTGTGTACTTCGATCCCTTCGGTGAGAGCTGGCTCTGGTAGAGAAAGAACTCGCGGGCGGTCATTGTTCCAAAGTCGAGAGCGGTCATGGTGTCGAGCCGCTTCTGGAGAACAGAGAATGTCGTGTTCGGACCGTCGCCCTTGCGCCACTTCGGCGAGCCGGAACCGCCGCCTCCGCGGGCAAGAGTCAGGTGCGGACTGAAGGCGCGTTCTTCGCGTGGGATACCCAGCTCTGCCGTCGCGGCGTCGACCGTTGCCGCGAGTTTGACGAGTTCCGGACCAGCCTGGATGCCGATCCAGAACACGCGCGGGGAGCGCGGGGTAGGGAAGAAGCCGGTACCAGTGAAGCGGATTTCGATCGCGTTGGCCTTCACTCTTCGCAGACGATCCTTGATTGCATCGACCTGCTCAGGTTTCTGCTCGCCGATGAACTTGAGCGTGACGTGCAGGGACTCCGCCGTCACCCATCGCGCATCGGGCGCAAAGGGACAGACTCCGTCGAGAAATCGCGCGATCTTCTGGCGGATCTCCGTGTCAAGGTCGATGGCGACAAAGATACGCATGTTCTGTTCTACATCAACGCCCGCCGCACCATCTCCAGCGCTTGCTGCGTCGCGAACCAGCGAATGCGCTTACGATCGCCCGGGAAATTACGCTCGACAACTTGCGTGCCTTCGTCTCCGGCGAGCGCGATATACACAAGCCCCACAGGCTTCTGTTCGGTACCGCCGGTTGGACCGGCCACTCCGGTGATGCCAATCCCATAACTCGAGAGGCATCGTTTACGAATACCTTCCGCCAGCGCGGCAGCGACTTCACGGCTCACCGCGCCGTGTTTGTCGATCAGCAGTTTGGGAACGTTAGCGAACTGCGTCTTGAGTTCGTTGGAATAAACAATGGCGCCGCCCAGGAAATACCGGGAACTGCCGCCGAGCGATGTGATGCGCTGCGCCAGCAGCCCGCCGGTGCATGACTCGGCCACAGCCAGCGTCAGGCCGCGCATTTGCAGAAAGTAGCTGACGATCTGTTCCAGGCTCTCGCCCTTGCGCGAAAAGATAGCGTCGCCGAGTTCGTCCTCGATTTTCTCGGCCAGTTCTTCGACACGCTTCTCGGCCTCCGCCTGTGTCGGCTTCTGGCAGCGCAGGTGGAGCTGAATCTCGCCTGCGCCGGCGAGGATCGTGGTTTGAATATCGGTATAGGTTTTGTAGAGTGGCGCGACTTTCGCGTCGACCTGCGATTCGGGCATCAGCGCGATCTTCAATTCGCGGATGGCAATGTGCTGCTCGGGAATTCTGCTCTTCAGCCGCGGGATGCACTCGCCTTCAAACAGCCCTTTGAGTTCCATGGGAGGGCCGGGCAACAAGATCAGGATGCGATCCTTGCCGTCGTATCTGCCGCTGACCCATTGGCCGGGAGCTGTACCGTTTGCGTTAGGCAGCACGACGGCGCTCTCGATCACATCGGCCTGCTTGGCGTTGTTCAACGAGAACTTGTAACCGCGCTTGGCAAAACGCTCTTCGAGCCTGGCAACGATCTCCGGATTCCGCGCGAGTTTCAATCCAAGCGCTTCGGCGACGGCTTCTCGCGTGAGGTCGTCTTCTGTGGGCCCGAGTCCGCCCATGAAGACGATGATTTCGGACCGCCGCATGGCGAGCTTGGCGGCGGCAGTCAAGTCTTCGGCGTTGTCACCCACCACGCTCTTGAACCGGACTTCAACGCCCAGTTCGTTCAGCTTGTCCGTCAGGTAGAGCGAGTTCGTATCCTGTCGGTGGGGCGTAAGCATCTCCGACCCCACGGCAATAATTTCAGCGTGCACGGGTAGAAGTGTAAATGAAGATGCGAACGATGAGCGCTTAGGATGCATTGATCATCTACGGAGAGCCAGCGCCAATTCCCAGCTTGTCCGCCACAGCACGGAGTTGCTTATCTCTCGTCCATAGCAAGGTAGATGACGTGAGAAAGATCGATGCGATCAGGTGTGCATCGATCAGACCGATCCCGAGGCCATACAGGCGGCGAGCTTCGATCATAGCCCTCACTTCGTCAATGTTGGCCACTGGCAATTGTGGCAAGAGGTCGAACAGGGCGAGAATGCGAGCACGATCCTTAAGCGACCCGAGGGCCAGTTCCGCAGTGACAAAAGGATGAGTAGCAATCTGCCCTCGGTTCAGTTGCTTCTGCATTTCCGCATCGCCCGAACGGAGGTGGTCAATCCAAACGGACGTGTCAGCGAGAATCAACTTGTGCGCACTCTGTTTTTCCCGGCACGGCGTCGCGGAATTGTTTTCAGCGCAGGCATGGTGCCTCCCAGGGACGCCAAGCGGCGAGCGCTCTCACGTTCGATGAGGGCTTTGAGGGCTTCACGAACCAGAGCCGTCTTCTCTGCTACGCCGGTGAATTCCTGGGCGGTGCGAACCAGATCGTCATCCAAGGCAAGGGTGGTTCTCATGGGAACTCCAGGCACTGATTATAGCATCAAATGATGTTAATAACCGTGCCATTAGAGGGGGCTTCAAAGGGGCAGCCTAACTAGGATCTCTGTGGTTGCTGTTGCGTCATGCAGTGCATGGCACCGAATCCCCAGATGAAGTCTCCCGAGTAGATGGGAACAATCTCACGACCGGGGAAGGCCTCCGACAGCGTGTTCAAGACGATGCGGTCGTTGGGATCGTTGAAGACGGGTGCGAGCACACAGCCATTGGCGATGTAGAAGTTGGCGTAGCTTGCGGGCAGGCGGCGGCCTTCGAAAAACACCGGGCGCGGCATGGGAATTTCGATTACTTCGAGCTTCTTGCCGTCGGCGGTACGCGCAGCTTTCAGTCGGCCAAGATTGCCCTGCAGCGCGGAGTAATTGTCATCCTGCGCGTTGGGCTCGACCACGGTCAGAACGGTGTCGGGCGCGACAAAGCGTGCAATGTCGTCCACGTGGCCATGGGTATCGTCGCCGGCGATACCATCGTCAAGCCAGATCACGGCCTGCACGCCGAAGTAATCGGCAAACATCTGCTCGTAGGCGGCGCGGTCCATTGGCGGATTGCGCTGTTGTGTGGTCGAGAGCAGGCACTCTTCCGTGGTCAGGAGCGTGCCGCGCCCGTTGGCGTCGATGGAGCCACCTTCGAGGACGACCCGGTGGTCTCCGGCGAACGGCTTCACCAGGCGCGCCCCGGCAGCCGTGGCCATGCGTGCGCCGAGTTTCGCGTCGTAGTTGTAGTTGTCGTACTTGGCCCAGGCATTGAATTGGAAGTTGAGGGCGATCAGTTGGTCGGAAGCTTGCGAGCTACGCGCTGCGGGCTGCGAGCAACCCGCGGATTCTGGCTCGTAGCTCGTGGCTCGCAGCTCAGAGCTTTTTGGCTTGAGGTGTGCCCTCTGAGCCAGGAATATACAGCCCGAGTCGCGCGTCCAGACGCGATCGGTGGGCCACTGGTGAAAACGGACATTATCGGAGAGAGCATCGGCCTTTTCGAGCACGTCGCGCGCCCGCCGTTCGATCACGGCGCTCTTTACGATCACATCCACGCACTCGTGCCTGGCCAGATTGCGCACGATCTCGGCGTACACCCAGGGAATCGGCTCGAATTTGTCCGGCCAATCGTCGCGAAAGTGCGGCCAGGCGATCCATGTGGACTCGTGCGGCTCCCACTCGGCAGGCACACGGTAGCCGAGGGCGGCGGGGAGATTAAATTTGCACGATTTCGACGTCATGTTTGCCTGAACCTATCTGCGATGGCGAAAGCACGCTGTTAGCTATTCGTCGTTCGCCGTTCGCATCGCCCAGCGAAGGACGAACAGCGAATAGCGAACGACGGTCTTCCTCATTTTCCATCCAGCATCCGGCTCGTGATCGGCGCGTAGCTGTCGATCCGCCTATCTCGCAGGAACGGCCAGTTGCGGCGAACCTCTTCCATGTGGCGCAGGTCGACTTCGCCGAGGAGGATCTCTTCTTTGTCATGCGAACCTTCCGCCAGCACGCGGCCAAAGGGCTCGCACAAAAACGATCCGCCCCAGAACTCCAGACCTTTGCCGGGAGCCGAATTTCCACGGATGTTGCCGGTCTCGAATCCCACGCGGTTCACCACGCCGACATACACGCCGTTGGCAATCGCGTGCGCGCGCTGGATCGTGCGCCAGGCATCGTGTTGCGCCACGCCAAACTGTGCCTTCTCGTCGGGATGCCAGCCGATGGCCGTCGGATAGAACAGAATCGCCGCGCCCTGCAATGCCGTGAGCCTCGCGCCCTCCGGATACCACTGGTCCCAGCAGACGAGTGTGCCGAGTTTCCCGGCACTGGTATCGAATGCCTTGAATCCCAGATCGCCCGGCGTGAAGTAAAACTTTTCGTAGTAGAGCGGATCATCCGGGATGTGCATCTTGCGGTAGATGCCCCTGAGCGCGCCGTCGGAATCGAAAATCGCTGCAGTGTTGTGATATAGGCCGGGAGCGCGCTTCTCGAATAGGGAAGCGACTAGCACGACTTTGTTCTGTCGCGCCGAAGCCGCCAGCTTTTCCGTGCCAGGCCCCGGGATGGGCTCTGCCAGATCGAACAGCGCCGCATCTTCGCGCTGACAGAAATACTGGGTCTGGAAGAGTTCCGGCAGACAGACAACCTGCGCGCCGCGCTTGCCAGCGTGGGCGACGCAGTCGAGCGCCTTCGCCATGTTGTCGGCTGGCTCAGGGCCGCACGACATTTGCACAAGCGCGACGATGAATTTATCCGCCAATCATTTCTCCGGGTGCGAGCGGAGACACAGTAAGCGTGTCTCGGAAGTTGTTCAGCGGGTCTTAGGATATCAAATCGGGCGGGACGAAATTGTGACAGAGAAATTCATTCAGATGAGTCGCACTGGGTTGCCGTTTCTAGTAAATTGATTCTTCAAAAAGAATATCGATGGCTCGGGGGCGCATTTGAGACACAAGGAACACGCGAAGCATGGCAATCATCAGGAAGGCGCAGGAATTGAACGAGAGTTGCACGACCCGGTTCGCGACCGGCTGATTCCGCTCGAGCCGCTGGATTTGGGGAAGGTCCACTCCGTCGACGATCTCGTGCGGGCGATGGCGAAGACGGCCTTTACCGGACGACAGCTTGGGGAGGCGGCCGATGTCCTGGAAGCGATGGCACGGGACGAAGACTGTTTCGTCGTCATGACGCTGGCGGGTGCCATGACCGTTGCCAAGCAGGGTCTGATCATTGCCGAGTTGGTCGACCGCGGCATCGTGAACGCGATTGTCTCCACCGGCGCGCTCATGGCCCACGGACTCGTCGAGGCTACCGGACGCGCTCACTTTCAGGTCAATCCGGAATTTACGGACGAAGAAATGTACGAGGCGGGCTACAACCGCGTGTATGACACCATCGAGCCGGAGCAGAATCTCGATGACGTCGAGCGCGTGATGCACGCTGTGTTCGGTGGATGGGACGCCAAGGAAACGATGTGCTCCCACAAGCTCAATCGGGCAATTGGTGCACACCTGGCAAAGACCGCCAAGGGCCAGCGCGGAATTTTGAAGTCGGCCTACGAGCAGAACGTCCCGGTCTTCGTGCCCGCGTTCAGCGATTCCGAGCTCGGACTCGACTACGCGCTCACGAACCGGGAGCGTGACACGCGGGGCAAACCGCGATTCTGCTTCGATCCTTTTGAAGATTTGGAACATTTTGCCGCCACGCTCCTGGCGCAAAAGCGGCTGGGGATATTCACCATTGGCGGCGGAGTCCCGCGCAACTGGTCGCAGCAGTTCGGGCCCTTTATCGAGCTGCGACATCGCCGGGGCGGGGAAGACCTGCCGCTGAAGCGCTATCACTATGGTTTGCGCATTTGCCCGGAGCCCGTCTACTGGGGAGGCTTGTCAGGCAGTCCTTACAGCGAGGCGGTTTCGTGGGGCAAGTTCGTCCCTCCGGCAGAAGGTGGGAGGTTCGGCGAAGTCTTCGTCGACGCGACCGTCGGTCTGCCGTTGATTGTGGCGGCCGTCCTGGAACGGCTCGGGACGTATCGCAAGAATGCGAACACGTCGAAGAAATCTGCCGTCCGCAAGTGAGGAGCAACGTCCGAAGGAAAAAGGGGAGCCATTTCGGCTCCCCTTTCGCTTTGCGGTCAGAATCTAGAAGGTCAACCGCAGGCCGAGCTGAATGTTCCGCCGGTCGAACGGCGTGCCATACAGTTCGTGGCTGGGAGGAACTCCACGCCGGGCCAATGCCTGGCCTGAAGCCAACAGGTTGGTATTGGGATCGGCGTACAGGTTCGAGTGGTTGAACAGGTTGAAGAATTCAGCGCGGAACTGCAGTCCAACGCTTTCCCAGGGCAGCTTGAAGTTCTTCAGCACGGCTGCGTCGAAGTTCCAGTAGCCGGGCGTGCGGAACGAGTTGCGGTGCAGGAACAGCCCCGAAGGCTGGTTGAAGTAGGTCTGCGCCTCGCACTCCTGATCGCCTTCGCAGTACGTGCCGAGGTCGGTCAGCGAGCCGGCAAAGTCATAGAGCACGACGCGATTCGCCGCACTCGCCGGCGTCCGGCCGTCCCGGTGAGGCAATGGGCCGGTCACTACCGGATAGCAGACGTCAGCGACACTTGCGCTGCACGGATCGTCGTACCCCGCGGGGTTCTCGTAGACGCTGAAGGCTCCGCCGGTCTGCGCCGTGAGCACGCCGCTCAGCATCCATCCGCCAAAGGCCGCGCCGGACGCGCCCGTGAGATTCCGTGCCCAGGGAATCTCCCAGGAGTAGTTCAGCGCAAAGCGATGACGGATGTCGTTCGACGAATTGCCTTTGTCAGCCGCCGGATTGTAGGGATCCCCGAAGCCGAAGTTGCCGTTGAAGTCGAACGCCGAGTCATTGAAGAACGACGTCGAGTTGTCGATAGAGTGCGCCCAGGTGTAGTTCGCATTCAGCTGCAGGCCGGTGCGCGCAATTTCCCGTGTACGCACGCCGAACTGCATGGAGTTGTAGCGCGAGAAGCCTTCGTTGCCGCGGCGGTTCATGCCGGTGATGCCGGTATTGAGCCGCCGGCGGAAGTTGTCATCGCAGGTATCGAGCAGGATGCACGAGCCGCGCTGGTTGAGGTTATTGAGCGAATACAGCTTGTCGCCCTTCGCGCCGACATAGGCGAGCGAGACCAGCACGCCTTTGCCGAGCAGGTCATGCTCGAGGGTGGCGTTCCATTGCTGGCTGTAGGAGGTCACCATGTCCTTGTTAAGCATGCGGGCCGAACTGGCATAGGTGAAGGTGCCGGTGCCCAGCACATCGGCGAGCGTGTCGTACTGGTTCGGGAAGATTCGGCCCCCCGGAGCCTGCACCACCGCATAAGCGGGCGGGTTCTGGATCACATTGAACAGCGCGTTGCCGAAGTTCGCGTCGTAGAACATGCCGTACCCGGCGCGAAATACCGTCCGGCTGTCTCCGGTCACGTCCCATGCGATCGCGAGCCGCGGACCGAAGTTGTTGAAGTCCTGATTAAACAAGTTCTTGGCCTGGCGGAACTGCCCGTCAGCAATCTGCTGATAGATGTTGCCGGTGGTCCCCAGGAACAAGTTCGAATCCAGGTTCTTCTCTCCATCGGGGCTGTGTAACACGCCGAAGTACTCCCAGCGCAAGCCAGCGGTCAGAGTGAGCCGCGGCAGCAGTTTGATGGAATCTTCCGCGTACCAGGCGTACTCGTTGTAGCGGTAATGGCGCGTGAAACTGGGCGGCTCCACCGGACCTTGTACCGCGGGATCGTAAGTTTGCAGCGGCAACACGCCGTGCGGATTGAACGCCACACGGAAATCGCCATCGGTAACGCCGTCGAGCATCGACTGCATGGTGATGCCGAGTCCGAACCCGTTTTCGAAGGCGCCGAAGGTGTGGTTGTCGCGCAGGTGACGCAGATAGCCACCGAACTTCCACGTGTTGCGGCCTCGGGAATACGTGAATCCCGTGTAGCCGGAGAGGGTGTTCTGGGGGCCGCCGGCTGGCAGGGAATTTCCGGCGCAGCTGCGCGGGAGGTATCCGCCGAAGGCGATCGGGTCTGTGAATGCGGTTGCATTCGCATAGAGGAAGCAGGCGACATTGGCCGATCCTTTGCCGAGAGGAGCGTTCGGCGTGGTGCGGCTGAAAGTAAAGCGGCTTTCGTTAAAGAGCCGGG
>Ga0335069_10003299_pt1 | contig 24475 bp, 21 predicted proteins | sample Lox_Sample_11_FD_206714 | JGI IMG/M metagenome (GOLD analysis project Ga0335069, IMG submission 206714) | Soil microbial communities from Loxahatchee National Wildlife Refuge, Florida, United States - Lox_Sample_1.1 | ecosystem: Environmental > Terrestrial > Soil > Wetlands | place: USA... | reverse complement strand
TCCCCGACCATCCGATCAGCCGGATCCAACAGCTGTTGCCCTGGAACATCAACTCCCTTATCCCGGAAGTGTCCACTTAACCGATTCGTGGACACTTAAGCAAGACGGTTCACTTCGGACGCTTACGATCCAGGAGCAGTTCGTCCCCTTTTTGACCTGATCCCCGTTTCCGCACAAAGCTAGTACGATTTCGAGGAAAGAGACTCAAACGCCGTCCCTTTCCCCTCGCGCTCCTCTATCCCGGCTCAAACCGGACAGGAAGCAGCTGAAACTTGTCGTATTCTTACGTGAACGAAAACAGCGGGCAGGTCAGCCTGTTGACTGAACTCAACTTTCGTCGAACCCAAATATCATTCAGTTGGGATTCGGAGCCTCGGAGGCAAACGTTTGAGGCTTAGTGCGTGAACTAAGTATTTCCTGCCGCCATTGCCAGATGAGTGTCGATTACGTGTGCCAGGCTTTCGTAGTGCGTGGTCAGCATGCCGAGATGATCTCCGGGTACTGTTTCCACCTCAAGCCTAGGGATCAGATGGGACCACACGACATTGGGATCTTCCGGAAAATCCGTGACCTCAGCGGCTCGGATGAACTTTACCGGGCCAGGATAGAAGGTCGGACGGTAACGACGAAGCGCTCTGTACGCCGCACCCCTAACCTGCTCGAATGCCGGAGCGAACGTAGAGATCGCATCACGACTTGGCAATCCGCCAAGGCGTAATCCAGAGCGTGACCGTTGGCCGATACTTGTCAGACGACGTTTGATGCGCTGCGAAAACAATCGCAAATACTGAGCTGGGCGCAGAGCCTTGATGTCCGGATAAGAGTCAAGCATGATCAGCAAGGCGACTTTTTCTCGATTCGCCTGCAAATGCCTTGCCATTTCCAAAGTGACCAGTCCTCCTAGCGAATAGCCGATGAGAATGTACGGTCCTCCTGGTTGGAGCTGCCGGACTCCATTCAAGTAATGGTCGGCCATGTCCTCAATCAGCTCACAGGGCTCATCGAAGCCCTCAATGCCCTTGGGTTGAAGTCCGTAGATCGAGTTTCGTGAGCGAGAATACTTAGCCAACTGGAAGAACTCTGCTGGGCCGCCACCCAGGCCAGAGGCTATGAAAACTGGAGGGCCTTGGCTACCTTCCTTGAGTGAGATGAGTGGCGACAGATTCGGCGCTGTGCGCTTCTCAAGGAGAGCTGCCATCGAGGAAATCGTCGGAACGTGGTAAATCATCACGGGCGGCAACTGCTGCCCGAATACGCCCTCGATTTCAGAAAACAACTGCACCGCCAGGGCGGAATCTCCCCCTAAATCAAAAAAATTGTCCTGTGGGCCGATGGACTCGATTTGCAAAAGCCGCTGCCACATGCCGGCGAGCGCCTGGGTTCGTGACGAGATAGTCGTGTCAGACACCTACAAGGAACTCCCCGACAAGAGCTCTCAAGCCCCTGTTGCCGTCATCCAATGTGACGATACAGCAGATTGCCGAGCAGTATGAGAGACCAATCAGGAGCAATGGAAACCAGCCCCTTAGCGTACTTAATTAGGCTCTCCGATTGCGACCAGGAATGCTCCGCGGGGTAACGCCAATACTTGATCGTTAACCGCTTTGCTCCCCAATGCTCCTTGAAAGCCACTAATCCCGAATTGTCAATATCAGAGCGTCCCATATCGAGCAATTCAAATCCCGCCAGCTTCGCTTCCTGGATTGCATTCCAGAACAGCAGAACGGTACCACCAAGATTGTTATACCGGCTATCGCTGCATCCATATTTGTAAACGAGCGTCTTCTTGTGTGTGATGGTGACTATGCTCGCGATCGGCGTGTCATGCTTAAATGCCACCCGGACTTGGATGTCCTTCCCCATACACGCAATGAGCGTGCGAAACCATTTCAGCGGCTGAGGCGGGAGCCCCTGTCGCCGACGCGAGATGATCATTAGTTTGTAGAAGTGATTGAGCAGCGACTCCGAGCGCCCTTGCTCGTACCGCAGCGATTCACGTTCCGCGCGACGAATCTTGCGCTGCACACAGTCTTTATGAAAACTCTTGAGCAGCAATTGCTCCGAGGGCCTCAAATCCACGTGATGAAAATAGTAGGTATTGCTCACTGCAAGACCGCCTGATGTGGATGGAGTGTAACGAATAGGTCGAATTTCGACGTATCTCCAACTGCGGTTTTCGATCTGCTCTGCCAGGCTGGCGGTCAGGATGTTGAGTTCCGCCGGATGGCTCACCAGCGGCTCGCAGTGATCCGAGAAGGGAAGGGAAACAACTCGCTTTCCTGTAAGTGGACTTCGGATCTCGCAGAAAACCAACGCGTTTTCCAGAGGCGATCCGGGCGGTGTGAGCGTTACCGCACGTGGGATATATCCGTAGCACGAATTGAGCGCCTGCAGCCATTCGGCGCGATGAAATACGGATGCATCCGGATGGCGGTGCAGGAAGCTTTCCCATCGTTGTGCGTCCTGTAAAGGATCGATTTCGAAAACCCTCGGTAATCCCTTGTGAGGGGTCTCGGAGATGTGATCGTCGACAGCTCGCATTTCAGAAATCAAGCACGCACGCTCTCGAGAGGACTCGTCGAAGGAACGCTTGATTGGATTGCATCGTCTATGCACTGTTTTAGAGCGCGAGACAAGTGTCCCACGAAGGGATCGGCCAGTATTGCTGGTGGGTTTACCGGCAATATAACCTTTTTTCGTCCGCCGAGCGCAACGTGTTCCCATTTCAATGACGGAGAATCTAAGAGCCGATACTGGCGCGAAGGGCAGATGTCAGTCACAACCCCCGCGAACGGTTTTGCTGTGTACGCAAGATACGCCCGGAAATTAGCCTGCCAAACTCGGTCGAGAACTTCGGCCTGCGAGAAAGACGTGGCATCTGCAGCTGTTTTCTTCCTGCTGCGCTTCGCAAACCAAACCGGAATCCGGACCCGCAGGCTGCTCAGCTTTTCAGAAACGAATCTCGACCGATCGCGCGAGTTGAGTGCGAACAAGTTCCATACATGAAAAAACAAACGCTGGCAGTTGTAGTAGCTCATCTGCAAGAAAGATGGTGGCAGAAAGCTGGATAACTCCATAGTGTCAAACAGGGCAAGTAATGCGATTTCTTCGCCGGAGGCCTTTAATTGACACGCCATTTCATACGCCACAGCTCCTCCCATGCAGTAGCCACCAAGGAAATATGGGCCGTGCGGTTGCACGGTCCGAACTTCCTTAAGGTAGAGTTCCGCCATCTCCTCAATGGTTGAAAGTGGCTCCTCGGACCCATCGAGCCCTCGTGACTGCAGCCCGAAAAACGGTTGATCGGGGCCCAGCTGGTTAGCAAGCTCGCGGTATACAAGAACGTTTCCGCCATGGGGATGAATGCAGAAAAAAGGAGGACGAGAGCCGTTGGGCTGGATCTCAACTAGTGGCGACCACCGCGAAACACTCGCCTCACACCGTAGAACTTTGGCGAGTTCATCTAGCGTTGGTGCTTCGTACAGTGTTGCCAGCGGCAGCTTGATTCTGAAAATGTTTTCAATTCGTGCAAACATCTGAACAGCAAGTGAGGAATCCCCACCCAGGTCGAAATAGTTTTGGTCGAAGCCTACCGACTCGATGCCGAGCGTTTCCTGCCAAATAACACGCAGTTGCCGGAAGATTTTGTCATCGATGTGCCCGTCGACGGGTACGCTCGATGTCACCACTTGCGCGACAGAGTCTTCCCGATACGTTCCATGTGACATTGGGTGCACCGATCCATCTGCTTTACTCTGATTGCCGTCCGGGGGGGAATCACAGCGGTGTCGGCGAGGGGGATAGATCGAACAATTATCGCATTCTAAGGTGTTTCTCGTAAACAAAACCTTCCCGCCAAGAACGAGAGATTACATCTGGGTCAAAAAGACAAGCCTCCTGCAGCGTTCATTCTGGGGCGAGGATCGCTCGCTTTCCGAGAGGGAAATTCCGAAAGCTGCAACTCTTGATAGCGCGACAGGGACATAACGGCAAACGCAGTGGCTGCGTCGCTCATGAAACGACCCGTTTCCGACCCCAGCTTCCTCTTCTTATTCAAGGATGAAGCGGGCCAGGAACCTTCCGGGCCTTGATTGCTCCTGAGCCAAAGCAAACCTTTCCGCAACTGAGCATTCTCTCGTGGAACACCGAGCTCTTGCAGAACCAGTGTGGTCAGTCCAGTCGCGACTCCGTCACTTTTTCCCTCCATAGGGGTCCCGTCTGCGCGTAACCACATTTGGATCAGGGATCGGGCACTCCAGTGCCGCCATGTCCATGCGATGGACGCAAGTCTCCAGCCACCATCTTCCTGCTGTCGATGTAGAACCTCTTGAATCATAAGCTTTTGTTGCTCGGCAGTGAGAAGTCCTGGCAGCTTTGTGGATGCCCAGAGGAGATAAACGCGACTCAAAGTGGACTGCGTTGGTTCCTCAGAAGTGAGGTAGTTTCGTAGTAAGCTGAGTTGGCTTTGGATCGCCGGTGTCGAGGAGTATCCATCCGGTGCTATTCCCACGGCCAGTGCAGCTAATGCAGCGCCGTAGTAGCAAGAACCATTCGCCTCCCAGGGTTCCTCGTCAAATTGAAGCCAGGGCCATGCACCTTTACCATCGCCGTCGCGGCGTTGAAGGGACCACATGTTGTCGAACGCCAAGCGAGTGTCGTCACTAAGCTGTCCCAGTTCTGCATCATGGTTGGCAAGAATCAGAGCATTGAGAACAGACTCAGTTCCGCTGGATTCCGCAGTCTTGCCAACGTAGCTGTGATCACTGTAATAAGGACTGATCTCGCTCCACATCCGTACGCGCTTCCTCACATCTTCCAGAAGTTTCTGCTCGTCGGCTGATAGCCCTGATTCACCCAGCGATCTCCGAAGTGCGGGCCGCGCTAGAGCGTAGGGCATGGCTGTGTGACAAGAGACACAAAACGTTCCATGATCGCGAGCAGACCCCATCCATCCAGCCCACCAGTTCTCTCTGTAATCCAGATAGGTTGCAGCGGTCTTGCTGTTCCATGAGTTGGACACCTTCGTTACTGGATGTGAGCAGGCGAAGGAGGCGGATAGCGTTAGGAGTATCCCCATAGTTTCCGTTCGCCGCAAAATAGCGTTCACAGGAACCTCTGTTTGGCTTCAGCTAAAGTATTCGGCTTATCGAAGAGACTGGGGGGAGGAAGAACTCGTGGCCCTTCGACTGTTGAGAGCCATTATACAATTAACTGTCGTTTCTCGGTGCGTTCTGGACCCAACTGACGAACACGCATACGGAATTCAGAGCTTTGGCCGCGCAGTTGTGTCCGCGGGACCGGCACACGGGGGATGCATGGCGTTGTAGATGAAGGAAACTGTTCTTTCAAGAATCTGCCTTAACACCAGTACGATCCAGGCCAATGTTCCAAGGGAGTGTTGCCGGGCAATTCTCCACGTGGACACCAACATGCGTAACCGCTCCCTATTCTTCATTCGTATACTGACCCCGCTTGCAGCGATGGTGTTGTAAGTCCTGCCCTCAAGCCAAGCGGCGTGTATATCCTTTCGGAAGCATCCCGCTAATGGGAGTGAGATCGAGTGCTGAACAGTTGCGCTGCTCACAAACAACGGAAGCTCCCCCCCCCTTATGAGGGTTGCGAGTAATAGGGTGTCTTCCCCTCTGAGTGCTAGCGGATCAAATAGCTGCGCGCCTTGGACGCTTCGGTGCGAGCGACGGATCGCGAATCCAGAGGTATTCAGGTAGCGAATGCATCCATTCTCTTGGACCATCCGATCTTGAATCGCGAGCAGCCGCAACTCTTCTGCTCGGCCTACCAGATTTGAGCTGTCGCCAGTCAGGTGCAGTTGAAAGCAGTTGTGTTGAGGCGAGCTGCGAATTACAGAAGCTAGCACTGAAAGGCATTTCGGCTGAAATCGACAGTCCGCATCCGTAAACACCAGGATCTCGCCATTGGACTCCTTTACACCTCGGTTTCTTGCGGCGGCTGTTCCTGTATGTTCCTGTCGCAGGAAACTCAGTGATAACGAGCCTTTTCGCTGGCGAATGGCTTCCGGCGCCGACTGTTCGCTCCCGTCGTCTACGACGATAACTTCAAAGGGCGCGCTAGTGTCTTGATCGTTCAACGACTCGAGGCACCCTTCCAGAGGGCCCCAGTCGTTATAGACCGCAATGATAATGCTGAATTCCGGAGTTCGCGGATGAGAAGTTTCGAGGGGCATCCGTCGAGCACACTCAAACACTTCAAGAATGTACCAAATCTAAGACAGAGCGCGCTCTGTTCCAAGCGCGACAGGCGCCAAGAACAAGAATCGAATCCCTGATCGTAATCATTGAGAGCGCGCCATTTGTGTGAACACTACGGCAATTCCAAACTTTGCCAACCTGATGACTGGTTGTGAGGCCACTGTGGCGCAAGCCTTGCTGCCTTTTCCCCGATACTGCAGCTCTCTACTAGAACGCAAGGACAACAGCGGTGACTCTCGTTACCGTTCTCTGCAAGTCAAAGCCGAATACCGACTCTCGCAAGGACTGTGGGATGACTCCGTTCCAGGCGGAAGAGCGCTTTCCATTGCTTCGGGAAATCCGCTGCCTCGAACTACTACTCCCCTGTCTCTGGTCACAGTTCCGGACAGAATGGACGGGATGGGCAGAATCGGGACAACAGCTGGAGTGTCGGCCATCACATCGTAACGTGACGACAATCACATCGACTCTGGAGGCCTCACCCTTAGTATAGCCTTTGACGAAGTAGTGCCGTTCCCCCCAAACGGTAGCACCAAGTTTCCCCGTCCCCCGAAATACCCGAATCAAGCTGAAGGTTGAGTCCTTTCAAAATGTGCGCCTTAGCACTGCAGCATGCTGAACACTCAGACGTCCCGCTCCCTCATCCTTCTCTACGAGTGTTGGAAGTCGATTTTCGAACTGATCGTCGCTGGAAAGAATTCATCTCCTGCCATCCAGATGCTTTGATTTATCACCATCCGGGCTGGCTGTCGGCACTTGAGAACGAATTTGGGCAGAAGTGCATCGGCCTCGCTTGCGAGGATGATCGCGGAAGTCTGAAGGCGATTCTGCCGCTGATTTACACCAGGGGACTTCCGCTGAAATTCGGGCGCATCGCAACGGGACGGCGTCTCTGCTCTCTTCCGCGTACGCCGGTTGCTGGTCCCTTGGCACTGAACCAAGAGGCTGCAGTTGCGATTGTCGAACATGCGGTCGAGCGAGCCAGGTCCGAAAATGTGCAGTTGGAGATCAAAACCAGTATCGGGAACTTGGACCAGTCAATCGAGAACCTGAGTTGCATGCCTTGGCGGGCTACGTACGTTGAGGAACTTCCTCCAGTGACGGAGGGGGAGCCATGGGAACGTTTCTGGGAAACTTTGCGGGTTCCACGGCCATGTATTTCCTGTGAAGGCTGCCGGAAGCTGCGTTTCGGAAATGCGCGCCGTCAGCATCGGATCAACTGGTCCGTCAACAAGGCGATCAGGATGGGTCTGTCTGTCCGCGAGGCGGAGACGGAGGACGAATTACACCAGTGGTATGGCCTTTATCTCCTGACGATGCGCGAGATAGCCGTACCACCTCGCCCTTATCGCCTCTTTCGTAGCCTGTGGTATTCCTTGCGCCCGAGTCGCAACATGCTATTGCTACTTGCCATACAGGGGCGGTCCGGGCAGGAGCGCACGGTGGCGGGATCCATTTTTCTGCAATACAGCCAGACGGTTTTTTACGCTTTCACCGGCTGCGCTCCCAAAGATTTTCACCTTCATCCACACGACATTTTGCAGCTAGAGGCGATTCGCGCCGCCTGCAGAAGCGGATTTCGTTGGTACGACTTCGGGGAAGTTGCCGAAGAAAACGACACGTTAGCGCAATTCAAAACAAAATGGGGCGGGGATCCGATGCCGCTGTTCCGCTATTACGATCCTGCACCCGTGGAAGGTCGTTCGAAGAGCGCCGGCAAGATTACAGCTTCCGCTCGACGGATATGGCGCTCACTTCCGCCGAAAGCGACAGAGGTGCTGGGAGATCTGATTTACCGCCGTATGTAGGGAATCAACGGAGGTCACCGATTATGCCAAACGATTCCACTAAAGAATCGCCGGTTCGCGTCTCGTATATTGGGTGCTGGTACAAGAACGACATGTACTCGCATAACTGCAGCCATCTCGTGGATTCGCTGCGCCGCGCTGGCGTGGACGTGAACGTCGTTACCTCGAATTGCCGATGCTACTCAACTGCGACCAAGTTCTCGATCGCCAAAGACGAGTTGATCAACGAAAACTGCTCGCCCATAGCTATTCCGCACGCTCCTCGAGACCCGGGCCTCAAGCACGGAAAACTCAAGAGACTAGCTGTCAAGGTTTTGCGGCTGGATCTGATTTTAGCAACCGCACGCGGATTTCTTTATTACAAACGCGCCCGAAAGGCGGATGTCATCCACTTTGATCAGGTGCTGGAGGCGTTTGGCTGCATTCCGTTTTTTATCGTGGTCGCTCTTGCCAGCCGGTTTGGGAAGCGCGTGGTTGTCACTGTCCATGAGATTGACCCGTTCCAGCGCCAACACAAGTGGCTCAACCGCTGGTATAACAAGTGCGCTGAAGTCTTGGTGTTCAGCGAGAACATGAAGGAACAAGTCGTTGCCTTGGGAGCATCTCCCGAGAAAATCAAAGTGATCCGGTACGGAACCGTCATCCCCGAACTCAGAGAAGTGGAACGCAAGCAGTACATTTACTTCGGGGGGCACTTTATTCTGCGCGGCAAAGGGTTCCCCGAACTGTTGGATGCACTCGCCATTCTGAAATCCCAGGAAGTGCGGGTTCGTTTTGTTATCTACGTTGGCTACGGATGCAATGGACTAGAGAAGGCAAAACAGCTTGCTGATAGCAAGCAGGTCGCGGACATGATCACGTGGCAAGACTTTTACACCTCTGAAGAAGTCGCAAATGTCTATCAGAGGAGCAAGGCCTGCATCATTCCATTCACCGGCGGTTCTGCTCGACATCCGCTCACCTGCGCTATGGTGAACGCAACTCCGGTCATTGCTACCCGTGCGGTTGATATTCCTGAGTATCTCGGGGATCTCGGCATCTACATTGACGGAACGGGGAGTTCCATCGCCGCTGCTGTCTTAGAAATCGAGAGTGGTCGAAAGGACCTGAGTTCATTAGGCACTACTCTTAGGTCCAAAGCGCTGGCCGAACTCGATTATGGCAAAATCGGCGGGGAGTTGAGCACCGAGTATTCACGCATTGGCAGTAAGCAAAACCTCCTCCAGATCCAGCCGTCCTCCGCAGCGTAACAAAGAACTGCGGAGCCAGGCGCGGAGGGTGCAGTCGTCCGCTAATATCAACGTGCCGGGCGATTGTAGCCCGTTCCAGGAGATGTCGTTTTGCGCTGCCGGCACTTTGCTGCACGGGACCCTCTGGGGCGATGAAGCGCCTGTAGGATGTATCTGGAGAAGGATTTTCGACCGATGCAAGTAAAGAAAGCCGCCCTGCTCTGCGCCGCAGTGATCTGCGCAGCAATTGCCCTCACCCTGGTGTTCAACGTCGGCGGGTGGCGGGCACGAGTGGTTTCGAGAATTACGCGCGTCGAGAATCGGCCACTCGTTGTCCCCGCCCCAGCGGGGTTTCGTCCTCGAATCCCTGACGGGTTTCACATTTCCGTATTTGCCGCCGGGTTTGTGGAGCCGCGTTGGTTGGCTGTGGCTCCGAACGGCGACGTCTTCGTTGCAAACTCCGCGGCCGGGCAGGTGATAGTACTACATGGGCTGTCGGCGCAGGGCAGCGCCGAGTCGCGACAGGTCTTCGCCGATCACCTGAATCTTCCATTTGGTATCGCTTTCCACAACGAATATGTGTACGTGGCGGACACGAATGAAGTGCTGCGATTTCATTACGATCCGCAGTCCTCGAAGCGATTGGGAGTTTCGGAACACATCCTGGACCTCCCGGGTTTGGGCTACAACCAGCACTGGACGCGGTCTTTGGCATTCAGTTCTGATGGTCGTAAGCTTTTTATTTCTGTCGGTTCCAGGACCAACGTCAGCATTGAGTCGGACCCTCGGCGGGCGGCAATTCTGATCGCTGACCCTGACGGCGGGAACATGCGTGTGTACGCCCGCGGATTGCGCAACGCCGCGGGTCTCGCATGCGATCCCCAATCCGGAGACCTGTTGGCGTTGGTGAACGAGAGGGATGACATTGGCGACGACTCCCCAGCTGATTATTTCACTCGCGTTCGGAACCACGGATTTCACGGCTGGCCTTTCGCGTATGGCGATCACCACGTGGACAATCGGGTTTCACCAAATCCTGATCTTGTCGCCAGGACAATAATGCCAGACGTTCTGCTGGGAGCGCACGTTGCACCTCTGCAGGTTGCCTTTTATGACAAGCAGCAGTTCCCGTCCGAATACTGGGGCGGAGCGTTCATCGCCGAGCATGGTTCCTGGAACCGGCACATACGGAGCGGGTATCAGGTTGTGTTCGTTCCGTTCCGGAACGGTTCACCCGTGGGTGAACCGCAGTCCTTCTTCTCTGGATTCGTTCCCGACCCGGCCGGTAAGGAAGTCTATGGCCGAATCGTTGGGGTTGCCGTGGCACCGGACGGAGCATTGCTGATTTCCGATGATGGCGGGAAATTGATCTGGCGAGTCTCGTACGGGGAACGCTAACTACAGTGGTACCTCAATGAGCGCGGGTCCGTCGCTCGCGAACCCGTCGCGAAGAGCTTCCGCAAGCGCCTCCAACGACTTCACCCGCTTTCCGGGAACTCCCATTCCTGTCGCCATCTGAACCCAGTCCAGATCGGGACGCCCGATTTCAAACACCTCCTTTGCTTGCGGTCCCGGTTCTCCGATTCCAAGGTATGAGAATTCGCGCTTGAGAACGGCATAGGTCCGGTTTGCGAACACTACGGTTGTGACCTTCAGTTGCTCCCTTGCTATCGTCCACAGGGCTTGGAGTGTATACATCGCACTGCCATCGGCTGTGAGACAGAGTACGCGTCGCTCCGGGGCCGCCACGGCTGCCCCCACCGCCAGCGGAAGAGCAATCCCGATCGAACCACCCGTGTTTCCCAGCCAATCGTGGCGCGGAGCACCCGCAGTCGCCGGCATGAGCCCCCGGCCAGAGGTCATCGATTCGTCCACGACAATTGTATGGTCGGGAATCAGTGCTCCAATAACGGTCGAGACTCCCGGCAACGTAATCTCACCTGTCGGGCATCTTGGCCGCTCGACCGCGTTTTGTTCCGAAACTGGACCTTCGGGGAGCGATAAAGCATCCGCGAGCGCAACCAGTGCACCGGTCAGGTCCTCATTTGGGCTCGCCACAGTATAAATTTCCGCGTCAGGAGCTGTAAGAACGCTATCCTTACCTTGATAAGCAAAGTAGGCAACGGGAGGCGTTGCACCAACGAGAATGATCTGGCGAAATCCTTTCAGCTGCTCTTTCGCCTGCTCCAGAATGTAAGCGACACGATTCACCTTTGGAACACCGGCACCACGCTCCATACGTGTGAAAGGATATGGCGATAGAAGCTGGGCGCCGGTCGCAGCCGCAATCCGGCCAGCGGCTCGTAATCCGGGACCGTAGAGGGCTTTCCCGGATAGAAGCAGTGCAGTTTCAGTTGCAGAGTGGAGTTTTGCCGCTGCTTCCTCGATGGCTTCCTTCTTCGGCATCGGAGGGGCGGGTATTTTGGGGACTGCAGCGACAGCACCCGATTCACCCCAGGCGACATTCGCGGGAACAATCAATGTCGCGATCTGTCCCGGTAGCGTTCTCGCTGCGACGATTGCCTCAGCCGCATCGCTGCCAAGCCGCTCCGTAGCGGCGGATGTCCGCAGCCACTCTGAGTACGGGCGGCCGATAGCTTCAATGTCGGAAGTCAACGGCGTGTCGTGATGCATGTGGAAAGTTGCGTGCTGTCCGACCAGATTGATGATTGGGACGCGTGCGCGAGATGCATTGTGAAGGTTCGCCAGTCCGTTGGCCAGTCCAGGCCCAAGATGCAGAAGAGTGCTGGCGGGAATTTCCGCAACGCGGGCATATCCATCAGCCGCACCCGTAACTACGCCTTCGAAAAGTCCGAGCACGCACCGCATCTCAGGATTGCGGTCTAGCGCTGCTACTACATGGATTTCTGATGTGCCTGGGTTTGCAAAGCAAACACGAACTCCGCCTCCAAGCAACGTGCGGATCAGACTTTCTGCGCCATTCATATACTGAGAACCCCGCTTTTGCACCAGTTGCGGACTCCTTGTGAGCTATAAGCGAAGAATGCCCTGCCGATAAGACCCTCGATTGTAACAACCTCTTGATTCTGCAAAGTGCTGGAGCCTTGCTTTATGGACAAAATGGATACATAATTTCGCGATTCCTTGGGGATAGGGATTTCCCGCACTCGAACTATGGGGATTGACGCGCATGGAAGATCAGAGGAAGCAGCGCGCGAATATGTGGGGTTGGCTTAAGTCGCGGATCATCGGTGACGTCCCACCGGAGGATGCCGTCTGCGAGTACGATTGCCGCAAGCCCCAGTGTGCGGACGGAGAATGGGATAACTGCGAACGTCGCCTTTCAGGGGCTGCTGGAGAATTGTGGCCTGGAACCAAAGCGCCTTCGTCTCAAACCTCACTCAAAAAGTAGAACACTCTCCCTTTCCAGCGGGAGCTGGTTCGCCTGCAGGTTGCTTGTACCCTGGCCACTCCCAATTACGCATGAATAGGAGAGCGCGTGTGGGCAAATGACCAGTAGAGTTCACGCGCCTTACTGTAAATGGGACCCGGTTGCAGAAATTGGCCATCGATACGTGTGACTGGGACGACTTTGGAATAATTGCCGGTCGAGAAAATCTCGTCGGCAACCTCGAAATCCTGGTACGTCAAAATCTTCTCTATCACAGATATGCCAGCATCGCGCAACAGCCCTATTACGCGTTGGCGGGTAATCCCGGCCAGAAAGGTTCCATTGGGAATCGGCGTGTAAACAACCCCATCCTTTGCCATGAAGACATTCGAGGTGGCGAGTTCTGCGACGTTGCCTAGGGCATCGCACATGACCGCATTGTCGAATCCCCGCGCATGCGCATAAAACAGCGCACGAGCGTTGTTGGGGTACAGGCAGCCAGCCTTAGCATCCACGGGCATAGTTTCGAGTGTGGGTCGGCGATAGGGCGCAAGGGTTATCGAAAAGCCTTTCGGCTGGCGCATGGGAGCTTCATAGATACACAGACACCAGCGAGTCGACTCAGGATCGTGAGCCTGCACCCATGGTCCCTCTTTTTCTGCCCAATACATCGGGCGGATGTAAAGCGCGGTATTGCCATCGAATCGCCTGATGCCCTCCTGCGCGAGCTTGACCCACGTCTCGACCGAGACGATGGGCTTGAGGAACATCTTTTTCGCCGACTCATTCACACGCGCGCAGTGCAATTCGAGATCGGGAGCAACTCCCTCGAATGAGCGAGCGCCATCAAAAACTATCGAACAGAGCCACGCCGCATGAGTCCTAGGACCCATGATCGGAACATTGCCTTCGTGCCAGCGATCTTCGAAGTAGGTCCAAGTGTTGGAAGCACTCTCGACGCGTGACATTGACTCCCCCTTTAAAGCGACGGTTGGTACGTTACGACAGCCATATCGGGCAGTCAATGACACTATCGTGACACGTTCTTGCTAGAGTTCTGATTTTTCAGCGGTTTAGAACGCGGTTTAGGGCTCGGTTCCTTGTCGTCGCAGAGATGACCAGAGGAACTCTGCGCAGGTGAAAGGGGTGTCGGATCCTCTGGGATATCTACCTGCACCTGGTTCGAGAATTCGCTGAACTTGCCGTTGCCAATCTCCACTGCGACCGCGACGTAGCAATACTGAGCACCATTCCTCACCTGAGTGTCTGTATAAAACGTTCCCCAGACACCTTCTTCATTGACTCGCGTGCAGCCCTTGCATGGGGCTCCCCTGATCGGCAAGCGGTCGCCTGACTTCTGGACTCTATGATCTTCGGTTCGATAAAGACAGTATCGGATTTCTTCTGACATTGCGGTTTTACTCGGCTGCCAGCTAAGGCTCACTTTGTGGTCGTTCGTGCCGGTTTTTTTGATGTCTCCATCCGGGCAGCTGACGACATATTCTTTCCTTGCTACTGAGGCTGTTTGCCTGCTTTCCGCACGTGCATCCCGTTGGGAGTGAGTGCATCCTGCCAAGGGGCCTATCAGAGTAATAAACAGCAGGAGGTCTGGTTTCTTCATCGGTTTGGAGCGAAGCCCTCTAGCGAAGGTTTCCGTCATGCCCATCGAGCGCGAAATCCCTCAACATATTAGGTCTTCCTTGGGTTGGGGTCACGCAAATCCGATGTCTTAGGACAGCTTGAGTACCCATTCGCTCGCCTACGGATGTTGCGCGACTTCCAAGCACAAATCGCTCAGGTATGGATAATGGATTAGGGGGAAGAGGAATTATGGGTGACTACCGCAACTTCTATATCGACGGAAAGTGGGTTAACCCTGTTGCAGGGAACCACATTCCGGTCATCAACCCGGCAACCGAAGAGGTGATCGCGGTGATCTCACTGGGCAGCTCGGCGGATGTCGACCACGCGGTCGACGCGGCATGTCGGGCCTTCGTCGCGTACTCGGAAACGACTGTCGACGATCGAATGGCACTCCTCCGCCGCATCAGTGAGGTTTACAAGGCCAGAAGTGAAGAGCTGGCGCAGGCCATCTCTTGCGAGATGGGGGCTCCGATCACACTTGCCCGAAAGGCGCAGGTTCCAGCCGGCTTGGCTCACTTGAAAGAGGCCGAACGCGTGCTCCGGCAATTCAAATTCGAGGAGATGAACGGTTCCACACTGATGCGGAAGGAGCCGATCGGAGTCTGTGGACTCATTACTCCCTGGAACTGGCCCATGAACCAGATCGCATGTAAAGTGGCTCCGGCGCTGGCTGCCGGCTGCACTATGGTCCTTAAGCCGAGCGAACTCGCGCCTTTGTCGGCGCATCTGTTTGCCGAGATCCTGGCCGAGGCGGAGCTTCCCGTCGGAGTTTTCAATCTCGTCAATGGAGATGGCCCCTCGGTGGGTGCAGCGATAGCTTCACATCCAGAGGTCGCCATGGTGTCCTTTACCGGTTCGACGCGCGCCGGGGTGGCTGTCGCGAGGGCTGCTGCGCCAACAGTGAAGCGTGTCACCCAGGAGCTCGGCGGGAAATCAGCCCACATTATCCTGGAGGATGCCGAAATTCCTAAAGCCGTGAGAGAAGGAGTACAGGCATGTTTTCGCAATGCAGGGCAGTCCTGCAATGCTCCTACCCGCATGTTGATACCTAGAAGCCGCATAGGTGAGGCTACCGAGGCGGCAAAGGCGGAAGCGGAAGCTGTGAACGTGGGCGATCCTCAACGAGAAGACACAACCATCGGCCCGCTTGTGAGCTGTGCGCAATTCGAAAAAGTCCAGCGTCTGCTTCAGCAGGGAATTGAACAGGGTGCCGCAGTTGTTACAGGGGGGCCAGGCCGCCCGGACGGCAGAACCCAAGGCTACTTCGTTAAGCCTACTATATTCTCCGGCGTGCGCAACGACATGACGATTGCGCGTGAAGAGATCTTCGGTCCTGTTTTGTGCATCATTCCCTACGACGACGAGGAGGACGCAATCCGAATCGCCAATGACTCTATCTACGGCCTGGCAGGATTCGTGACTTCAGGAAGCTTGGAGCGAGCGCGCCAGGTCGCGAAGAGAATTCGCGCCGGGAATGTTCATATCAACGGTGCTCGTGTCGATTTCAGCTCCTGCTTCGGTGGATACAAGCAATCTGGGAATGGTCGAGAGTGGGGCGAGGCCGGGCTGGAAGAATTCCTCGAACTTAAAGCCATTCTGGGGTATTCGGATGTGAGCCAATGAAAGCTTGAAGATTGCCTCTCAACTCAAGCTGCCCGCGACCTGGGACTCTGGATCTAATTTCAACTGATCAAATGCACAGTACGGTGAAAGAACAATCCCGGGAACTCGGACGCGCGACAACAGCCAAGGCTCTGTCGATGGTGGCGGTAGCGGCGGTTCTGGTGGCAACGCTTTGGCCGCTTAACCCCCGTCCACGAAATGGTGTCACGTGGTTACAACAAAGGAATGGCCTTAAGTTCGAAAAGGCAGGTATGGTTCTAGGCAGTGCACCCTTGAAAATCCCTGATGACGCTCAATCTTTCACGCTGGAACTGCTGGTTCAGCCCAATACCATCGTATCGTCGCATGCAATTCTGAGTTTTTGTAGCGTTTCCTGCTCAAGACAATTCCAGATTCAGCAGTGGCAGCATGCCTTGTTGTTGACGCATGATCCAAGGCACACCGAACAGGTCGGAAGGCTGAACTTGTTTGTGGGACATGTATTTCGTCCCGGGGAACTCGCATTCATAAGCATTACCGATGGCCCGAGTGGGACGAAGGTTTATGTGAATGGGGAACTGGTTCAATCTTCTCCGAATTTTAAGATTTCACGCGAGGATTTGTCTGGAGAGTTCATGATCGGGAGTTCGCCCGTGGCTTATCACCCGTGGAGTGGGGAACTGCTCGGCATCGCCGTTTATGCAACCGAACTTGATCGCCGAGACCTTCTGCGACACTACCAATTCTGGACCGATAGTAACCGGCAGCGTTTTCCTCCAGATCTGAGGCCTGCGGTGGCCCTCTACACCTTCCGGGAAGGTAGGGGAGCCCAGGTTCAGAGCGAAGTGGCCTTCGGGCCCACCTTAAGAATACCCCCGAGTTTCTCAGTTCCCCACAAACCCCTGCTGCAAGCGCCAGTGGAGGAATTCAAGCGCACCCGCAGCTACCTTTGGGACATGGTATCCAACGTTGCGGGATTTATCCCATTGGGCGTTATCGTATGCTCATACCTTTCCTGGACCAGGACTCGTCCCATGGCGGTCTTGACGGCGACAGCTTTCTGTGGAGTCCTGAGCTTCGCCATTGAGGTCATGCAGTTCTTTATCCCGACTCGGGGCTCAGGAATCACCGATATTGTCACAAACACGCTGGGCGCTGCGGTGGGCGCCTTACTCGTGCAATCAAGCGTGGTTAGCCGAACTTTGGGGCGAATGGGTATTTTGCCAACGGCCGCGCAGAGGTAACAATCCACCTCACCAAGAATACAAATAGAAAAGGCGTGCCAGGTTCCGCACGCCTTGCTTTGGGAGGGCCAAAATTCTAGGCAAGCATCCGGGGCGCAAGTCGCCGCCGAGAACGAAGGAAGATCGCGCCCAGGCAGCAGAAACCAGACAACAGGAGATAGGCTGCAGCGGTTCCGCCGTCTGGCACAGAGACATAAATGAACTCTTGTGCTGCACAACCGTGTTCGGCTGCACAAATGGTTCCATTGCTGTTGTTCGGCGAGAGCACCACAAGGTTTGAATATTGACCAGACGCGGAGGCAGCATATGCGGTGGCAAGCTGACCGCCCAACGTATCGCCAACCTTCCAAGCGCAACCTTCCGTTCCGAAAATAGCGGTGCAAAGGTCGCCAGTTGAGATCCCAGACGTGCTGCCATGTGAACCCGAAGTCAACCACTGCTCCACGCCAGTTGGGTCGAACACAGCCCACATAGCGGAGGTGTAGATGATCTGATTGGTCGTGCCTTGTATCGAGGGGCTAAGCAAAAGTGTCGCAAAATAGCCAACTTCGCCATACAGCTGCCCGAGTGGGCCCGGAAGTGTCATGCTGTTTCCTGCCAATGCCCAAGAAGTGTTGGCAGGGCTACTGCTGATACTCGAAAACGACGTCGCTGTCGCGGTCCAAGTTGAAGGGAGCTTGGATTCATCTGCGAAGTCATCGCAGATGATAGGAGTATTCGTAGCGCCGCCAACAGTAGCGTAATACGGACTGATATAAATGCCATCGTATGACTGTCCGACTACACCAGTCAGATTCACCTGAGTAGTCTGAGCGAAGGCCATGGGTGCGAGGCAAACCACTAACACCAAACCACAAAGTTGCACTCCTCTATTCATATTGTTCGTACTCCTCGTTTCGACACCGGGGGAGGAGTTTCTTTGAGCGCCCCTGGGATAGCCTGCGCCCACTACAACGATCCCTACTCTAGCGCGAATACCAGGTCTGTCAAGACTGATAATTTCTGCGACTAGTTGCAAACGATTGCAATATGTATTGCCTCTACTGCATTGAAAACACAGGGGACAAAACGTGTCACAATCGTCGGTCGAAGAGGCTTAAAAGCACGAAAGAGCCATTCTGCATTTGTGTGCGTTCTTTTATCCTTATGCGTTAGCTGGAATTGTAGCTGCTCAACCATACAGGAGCTTTGTGACCGGGACACTTCGTACCTCTGTTGTTGCCCTCATTTTAGCCATCGCAGTTTCGCTTGCAGGGTGCTCCCAAGACCCTAACCTCCGCAAACAGAAGTACTTGGGCAGTGCGCAACATTATCTGGATAAGGGGAAGCTTGACGAATCCATTGTCGAGTTCCGAAACGCCTTGGGGGTTGATCCCAATTATGCGGAGGCGCACTACGGGTTGGGATTGGTCTACTTGAAGAAGCAGGATTGGCCCAGGGCAGCGCAAGAGTTGACCCGGACGGCCGATTTACAGCCCGCGAATTATGCTGCGCGGCTGGAATTGGCTAAGTTATTAATTGCAGGACGAAATTTCGACCAAGCCAAGGAGCAGATGGACTGGATACTCCAGACACGCCCAAATGACGCGAAATCTCACTGTGTGGCCGCCGACATGGCAGCAGCCCAGGCCAATTTTCCTGCGGCACTTCAGGAAGCGCAAAAGGCCGTATCGCTCGGTCCCAATGATGCCGAGTCCTATCTAAAACTTGCCCTGATGCAACTGAGGAACAATCAGGCAGAGGCTGCGGAGAGCAATTTCAAGAAGGCCATTGATCTGGACCCCAAGGGTATCGTACCCAGATTGCTGTTGGCCAACTACTATGAGGTGCGCAACCGTTTTGCTAATGCGGAACAACAGCTTCGTGACGCCTCTCAGGCTAATCCGCAAGATCCTGAACCTATAGCCGCACTCGCGCGTTTGTACCTCGCCCAAGGAAGAAAGAACGATGCAGAGACACTGTTGAGCCAAAAGAAGGGCGATTTCGACGACAACTCCGTCGCCTATCGCATGCTGGGCGATTTTTACCTTGGAACCGGCGACCTTGAGAAGGCAACCGCCGAATATCGGAAGTTGTATCAGGAACACCCGAAGGACCTTCGGGTGAAGAAGAACTTTACCGACCTATTACTTCATACAAACCGCTTCGATGAGGCGAAGGAGGTCAACAAGGAGATTTTGAACACTGATCCCAACGACGCCGATGGCCTGATCTATCTGGGACAGCTACAAATGCGTGATGGCGACGCAAACGGCGCGATCTCTACCCTGCAGACGGCGGTCAAAAACGATCCGAACCATGGAATGGCGCATTATTACCTGAGCGTCGCGTACCAGAAATCGGGGAATCTGGAGAGTGCGGAAAGCGAACTTCGGAGTGCTGTGCGGATGCGTCCAGACCTTTTCGATGCACAGCGTGAGCTCGGAATTCTGGCGATGCGTCGTGGAGACATGACCACACTGTCCCAAACGAGTAGTCAAATGATCGCTCTCCGCCCGATGTCAGCTGATGGCTATGCCCTGCGCGCCGTTTCCGAGATCAATCGCAAGGAGTTTGCCGCCGCGGAAGCTGATGGGCGCCGCGCTATCGAGGTGGCACCCGCAAGTTCCACCGGTTACGTGCAACTGGGCAACCTGAACTTCGCTGAGCAGCACTTCAAGGAAGCAGAGAGCGCGTACCGCTCGGCCCTGGACCGAGATCCCCGATCTAACGATGCGCTGCGCGGACTGATGAACACCTACGTGGCACGCAAACAAGTGGATGCGGCCATCGCGGCTGCCGAGATCCAGATATCAAAAGTGCAAGATAGCAGTGGGTTCTACGACTTGCTCGGCACGGTTCTGTTACAGCAAAAGAAGGACGTTGCTGGCGCCAGGGCAGCGTTGGCCAGATCGGTGCAGCTCGATAAGAGCAACGTTGATGCACTCATGAAGCTTGGTGAGGTTGAAAATATGTCTGGCCAAGCCGAGCAGGCTGTGGCCACATATCAAACGGCCATTAACGACAATCCACAGGAAGCCAGTTTTCACATTTCACTGGGATACATTTTCCAGTCCCGGCAAGCTTGGGGGAGAGCTGAGGAAGAATACCAGAAGGCGCTTGCACTCAGGCATGATGATCCAATCGCCTCCTGCAACCTTGCGTATGTGATCGTGCAACAAGGTGGCAATCTCGATATGGCCTTGTCGCTCGCCCAGACAGCACGACGTCGAATGCCAACGTCACCTGACGCCGCAGATACTTTGGGCTGGATTTATTACCAGAAGCGCGCTTATCCCTCAGCGGTCGAAGCGCTCAAGGCGGCAATCGCGCTGACTCAGGAGAGCAAAGTTCCCGACAGTCCTCGATATCACTATCACCTCGGCATGGCATATGCGAAGAGCGGTGAAACAGGTCGCGCCCGGGAACAGCTGCAACGCATGTTGAGAATGAGTCCCGACACCACGGATGCCGTGGATGCACGGAAGGAGCTTGCAGGATTAAAGTCATAGGATTTCGGGTCCTACCTGTGGCGGAGAGACTATGATGAAGAGGATTTCTGGCTGGACGGCGCGATGACAGCTCGTCAACTTCAATGAGCGTTGATTCAGGACGCGGGTATTTGGACATCGCTCACGATGTTTGAATATTCACTTTCTCCGTTGCTCGTGTCCACTGCGGTCGTGGCGTAGCAATAAGATGTCCCGTTAGTGACTTCGGAATCCGTGTACGAGGTGCTCGTGATCAGCAGCGAATTGATTTTGGAGAAAGATCCGCACGAGGCGGTGTACACCGCGCGATAGACGTTATAACCGCTCACGTTATCTGATGTGCTCGCTGTCCACGAAAGGTCGACCGTGGGGGTCGATGGCCCTGTTCCAGTGCCAGTTGAGCTATTGGGCGATGTAGAAGCCCCCGCACAACCAATCGTCATGGCAATGGCCGCAAAGCTGAGAATTCCCATAGTGCCTCCGATCGACGAGCTATAGGTACTTCTTCTCACGCTCTGGAATAAGCTCAGTTTCACGCCGTCAGCCAACGCAACATAAATGTCAAGTTCAGTTTATATTGGCAGGTCCTTTGCTAAAAGAGCGCGAATCAAGTGAACTTCACGTATGAAATGGTACGGAAGAATTCTAGCACCGGCTCAGAACAAAAAAATCGGCGCAGATCATCTCCAGCCAACACCCACGTGTCTCTCTCCCTAGCAGCAGTGCCTCGCTCCATGATAACGCCGTCACTAGTCGGATTATGCCTCTTTGACTATGGGGTAGGAATTTGAATGTTTGAAAGGATGTTCGAGTAGCCGCTCTCTTCGTTACTCGTATTCACGGCGGTTGCGGCGTAGCAGTAGGAGGTTCCACCCACCACATTGGAGTCCGTGTATAGCGTGCTGGTATTCAGCAGCGAGTTAATCTTTGCGTACGAGCCGCACGAGGAGGACGAATACACGGCACGATAGATGTTATAGCCGACAACATCTGACGACGTGCTTGCATTCCACGACAGGTTGACCGAGTGAGTGGGTGCCGACGTGCCCGTTCCTGTCAGTGCCTCCGTCGTGGTGGAAGGTTGAGCATTGCTGGTAAAGGTGAGCGTACCGCTGGCGACACCCGTGACGGATGGACTGAAGGTAACCGTGAACGACACACTCTGGCCGGCCGGAATGGTTACCGGCAGTGACACTCCGCCGACACTGAACACAGAATTGTTCGTGCTTGCGCCTGTGACCGTCACGTCCGCACCAATTGCGGTCAGTGTTCCTGATTTGGTCCCGCTGGTGCCGACGACGACACTCCCCAAATCCAAGCTAATTGGGGTGACGGCAAGCTGCCCGACTGCCGAAGAGCCAGTTCCCGACAGTGGGATAGTCAGCGTTGGGTTCGATGCGCTGGATGTGAGGGTGATGCTGCCACTGGCGCCTCTTGCCGACGAGGGAGCAAACGAAACGGTGAAGGTAGTGCTTTGTCCGGCAGTCAGGGTGAGCGGGGTGGTGATGCCGGTCAAGCTGAATCCGCTGCCGCTGATCGCGACCTGAGAAATTGTGACACTGGTACCGCCCGTGTTGGTCACAGTCTCGGAGAGGGATTGTTTGTTTCCAACGGTCACACTGCCAAAGCTGAGACTGGTTGGATTGGCTCCAAGCGTACCTGGCATGACTCCTGTGCCAGACAAGGGAATGGTGAGGGTCGGGTTCGAAGCGTTGGATGAGATGGTGATGCTGCCGCTGGCACTGCCCGCCGACGATGGGGTAAACGAAACTGTGAAGCTGACGCTTTGTCCCGCCGACAGCGTGACCGGGGTGGTGTTGCCGGTCAAGCTGAATCCGCTGCCGCTGATCGCGATCTGAGAAATCGTGACATCGGTACCGCCCGTGTTGGTCACGGTCTCGGAGAGAGATTGTTTGTTTCCGATGGTCACGTTGCCGAAGCTGAGAGTAGTGGGGCTTGCTCCGAGCGTACCCGGGGTGACTCCCGTGCCGGACAACGGAATAGTTAACGTTGGATTCGAAGCGTTGGATGAGATGGTGATGCTGCCACTGGCGTTTCCTGCCGATGATGGACTAAACAAGACGGTGAAAATCGCACTCTGGCCTGCCGCTGGAGTGAGCGGAGCGGAAATTCCGTTGATGCTGAATCCGCTGCCGCTGACCGCGACCTGAGAAATTGTGACACTGGTACCGCCGGTGTTGGTCACGGTCTCGGAAAGAGATTGTTTGTTTCCAACGGTTACACTGCCGAAACTGACATTGGCTGGATTGGCGGAAACGGTTCCTGCCGAAACTCCTGTGCCAGACAATGGCAGGCTCAGCGTGGAATTGGAAGCATCCGATGTCAGGGTCACTGTCCCATTCCCGTTCCCGGTCGTCTGAGGCGCGAAAGTGACTGTGAAGGCGGTGCTCTGGGAAGGCATCAGCGTCAGCGGAGTGGTAATCCCACTGATTTGAAATCCGGTGCCGCTGACAGAAGCCTGCGAGATGTTGACACTAGATCCGCCGGAATTGGTTAGAGTTACCGTTTGCGTCTGCTGCGTTCCGATGATCACGCTGCCAAACACTTCATTGCTCGGATTAAGAGTAAGCTGCCCAGGAAGTGATCCACTCCCACTTCCTATTCCCGCCAGGCTAAGGTTCACCGCAGCGTTGGAGGCGTCGCTTATGATCGTTACGGTCGCGCTAAAGGGCGCCACGGCGTTGGGTAGGAACGAGAGGCTGATCGAAGTGCTTCCTCCGGGAGCAACGGTGAGCGGAAGGTTGATCGGCGCCAGAGAAAAATACTGGCTGGAGATGGCGATGCTGCTGATTGTAACGGCTGCTGCTCCAGAATTCGTCACGGTAGCCGACAAAGTCTTGCTGCTGCCGGCCGTTACACTCCCAAAATCCAGCGTTGACGCCGACAGCGAGAGTGTACCCGACGGTTGGTGGTCGGCAGATCCCCCGACGCTTAGCCCCTGGCAACCGGCCAGCAAGGTGAGCGCTGCTAAGAGAAGTATTACGTCCGCTATTCTTGAAGAATGCCTGGACGGGATTGGTCTTGCCGCATCTGAGTGGTAGACCCATTGCCCCGAGAGTCTGCGACTGTCTGCGCCCGGGGGAGGAGCTAGCGTTGATTCTTCGGCATCGGGAGGAATTCCAACAGATATCCGAGGTTCAGGACGCAATCGGTCGGAAGGTCAATGCGCGAACTATCGCCTGGAATTCACCGCACCGAGCAGATTTCAAACTGGCTTGCTTGCGTTCTCCGCAATAGTGATGGTCGCCACACTATCAGAGAAGTCGTGGAACAACTCGATGGGGAGATCACAGAACTGGAGGAATCTCTGAGGGAGTACGCCTGCGTCCGATTCCTTGCGAGAGCGCACGCAGAAGGATTCATCGAAATATATCGCCCTAACGAGCGAATAGGCTCGCGAACTCCGGTAACGTACATTCGAGCATATCCATAAACGACGGTCAAACATTCCGGTCCTCAAGGACCGCTCCGAAGTCACATTCCGAGAAGTACGCACAACACCGCACTCTTTCTCGCCAATGTGATGAGCTACGGAACGCTAAGCGACATCATGACAACGCTGCACCGGTGCTTTAGATCGGAATTCTCTCCCAAGTCCCTGACAGTTACGAACCGCGGATTCAGCGCTCTCGCTATTCTTGCGAGTCATCAGTCGCAGCACAATCGCCACTCGCGGCACCTACAACACTGTTACTTGTTGCAGTGGCTACAAGGCAATATCCTCCTTAATTTCACTGGTAGCCAAAACCTTCTAGTGTAGTGTCCCATAAATAACTAGCATAAGTACCGAGCTTGGGGTAAGCTCCAAATATGATTACGGGACGTCCCAAGCCCTCCCTTACCCTCGCCCCGGACGAACAAACCCAACTGCGTAGCCT
>Ga0335069_10003298_pt1 | contig 24480 bp, 21 predicted proteins | sample Lox_Sample_11_FD_206714 | JGI IMG/M metagenome (GOLD analysis project Ga0335069, IMG submission 206714) | Soil microbial communities from Loxahatchee National Wildlife Refuge, Florida, United States - Lox_Sample_1.1 | ecosystem: Environmental > Terrestrial > Soil > Wetlands | place: USA... | reverse complement strand
GTAACTTATGGTGAATTTTATCAAGTTTCATAATTTGCTCCGGCGTAAGAATCTTGCGCCACTGAATCTTCATCTGCACTTTCTTATCCGATAATTGCTGACGTAGATCGCTTATCTCCTTGTGTTTGGCTAAAAGCGCCGCATCATCCGTCTTGGGATCCGTAAAAAGCTTGCGCATTTCTATCCGCTTGATCTTGAGATCATATCTCATATCCCTGGTGTCATTTTGGAAGCTGTTTCTCAACTCTTTCATACTGGCTATTTGCTTGTCGGATAGGTTGAGATATTTTTTAAAACAAAATTCCTTATGGTGACCGGTTTTCTCCGCGGGCTGCATTGCATAAGCTGAAGAGACAACCGCTACGGATGCGATAATAACGACCATAACGATAAATATTTTTTTCATTTTGTGGCTCCTTTTTACAGATTTTAATCTTAATAAAAGCAACAAATATGCCTGATATAACTATTAATGATAAGTATACAATATCAATAAATATTATTTAATCACCGTTGAATAGCCTCAATGGGTGGTGGGCAGAAAGTATCCGCTTTAAGGTAACCGGTTGCATAAAAATTACCCATGATAAATGCCTGAATAATATTTTTGTCCCGATGATTTCCAGAGATTAATCAAATGATTTGTTAAGGATATCATTTTTGAAGCATTGCACTGAAAAAATGAAGGGAAAAACCATATTGAAAGAAAAAACTGATCCGTACAGCTCATAAAGGATTGTCCCGATTGTTTTCATCGCGGACATAATTCCCCGACCGGTATGGAAGATTGTTGGCTGCGTAGAAAAATCCGGCGGCTATTAAAAGTGTTATGCCGGCTACTACAAATGCCAGAGATTTCCCATGCCAAAGTCCCATGAACCAACGTTGGAACTGATCTACAAGCACAAAAGACTTTCCGCCAACCATTTGTAAATCACGTTGATATGTCTTCGAATCTTCAGGCCTGATCGGGTAAGCCGAGCCGCCAATCACTTCGTAACCTAATAAGCTGTTTTCATAACCGTCAGCCGTTAGATAAATAAATACGGAAATTCCAAAACCGGCAAGCAGTGTCATGATACCGAAGAGAGTAAGGAGGTCCTGTCTGTTCGCGATTGTCCATATCCTTTTGCGGAGGGGCAAGCCGTCACCGCTCATATTCTTCTCCATAAAATAAATTTCAGCGATAAGCGCGCATCTGTAATGACAAGCACTTATAAATATGGCACCAGACCGCACCATTATTTATTTAGCTGATTATACAAAAAAACCGCAGATATGCCTATTAGAAATATTAATTCTGAGGTGAGGCGGGGGCGGAGAGTAACCCCGCCCCGGCTTATAGTTACTTGACAGTGTATCCGCGCGCGTCAAGACAGGTAGCCATGGCGCGTTTATAGTCCGCATTTTTCTGGACGGATGGCATGCCTTGCGGCGGTTGGGTGGGGTCGTAGTTCGTTTGATTAACGGCCCAACTGTGACACTGATAGCGATCCTCCGCCTGTTGTTTCTCATTCTGGCCATTGCGGGGATACATAAACATCTGTTCTCCCTGCGGTGAAGATGTTGTTGTCGGCGGTGTCTGACTCGCCTGGCCCACGGGCTCATTAACAACCATGTAACCACCGGCAGTTTGAGTGTAATAAACTTCATTGGCGTAATAGTAAGGCACGCCCCCGACCCATATCGTCGCGTAGAACGGCGGCAGGGATGGAATAATGAGGCCGAACGGCGGCGCAACAATCATAAAACGCGGTCCGTACGCGCGGTACCATACTCCTGCGTGAAAATAGTATGGGACACCGCCATGGACAAATGACCTGTAGCCCCCCGGCAGGGCATGAACATAACCGCCGCGAGCCGGGTAATAATGATTATGCCCGTAACGGCTGTCAAGTCGGCCTTGATGACCACCGTGCTCTTCCGCGCAAGCCGCCTGTGAAAAAATAAGTAACATCGAAAGAACGGCAATTATCGAAATGATGAGAGTAATATACTCTGTTGTTTTCCTGATATTTTTCATATTTATTTCCTCCATAAACTATAAATTTCCTGATATTTATTTCACGGTGTAACCGCGGCCTTCAAGGCATGCGGACATGGCGCGGCGAAAATCACGAGCCTTTGCTTCGTATTGAGCATCAAGCGCCTGATCACCATTGGCATAAGCTTCTTCCATCTGCCGTGCATATTGCTCTCTGGACGCATCCGATGCCGCGCCGGCAATGGCTCCGCTTCCCGCGCCGATCAGCGCGCCCGCGCCCGCGTGCCTGGGTCCGGCAATTAAAGCGCCGAGCACCGCGCCGGCCACGGCCAGGACGACAGTATCATGCCCGGGTGGGGGCATGGGCACAACCTTCACACGCTCTTGAGGCGGAATAGATGACTGACTCGGATCAAAGCCCGTCTGTTGTACTGCCCAGTTATAACATTCATAATGATCACGGGATTGCTGCTCGGTCGTTTGGCCATTATTGGGATAAAAATAGACCTGGGTAACGGGAGGGTTTGCACTGGGTTTCGCACTTGGACCGGGAACTTCACGATAAGGCGCCGGATAGCACGATGTAACCAGTGTAACGATTGTAAAAAAAATCAAAAACCGCATGCCGGATTTGATTGTTTTCTTCTTTAAATGGGACATTGTCATTTAAATTCTCCTTATAAAGATATTCTGATCAAATAATGAGCAAGAAACATACCGACACCTATAAGTATTTAATATTCATAAATATACTTTTATTTGTTATCAGATTGTCCAAATGGATGATGGGTAAAATGTATCCATCTGATGCATACAACCACTTTCGTGGGAGAGGCGTTTTCGGCTAACAGTTATCCTTATGATACCTCTCGAGCTTCTTCCGCAGAGTCTTGCGGGTGATGCCGAGACGGCGGGCGGCCTCGCTCTTGTTGCCCAAGCAAGTATCCAGCGCTTCCAAAATGCTTTTCTTTTCCACTTCCTGAAGCGGCAGATTTCCCGGCATGGAGGGTTTATCGCTTCCAGCATCTCGCGTTTCATCTGTGATCATCAGCGATAATTCGCCTGCGTCAAGGAATTTTGAACGAGACAACACCACCGCCCGCTCAACTACATTCATCAATTCGCGGACATTCCCCGGCCAGTTATATTTAACAAGTTTCTCCATCGCCTGCGGTGAGAAGCCTTTGATGATTTTGGAATTCTTCACGGCAAATAATTGCACAAACTGCTGTGCCAGAAGCGGAATATCTTCTTTTCTTTCTCTCAGAGGCGGCACATTCAAAGTTACGACATTGAGCCGGTAAAACAAATCTTCCCGGAAGCGTTTCTCCTCCATTTCTTTTTTTAAATCTTTATTGGAAGCCGCAATCACCCGCACGTCGACCTTGATAACTTCCGCTCCGCCAACGCGGGTCAGTTCTCTTTCCTGTAAAACTCTCAAAAGCTTCACCTGCATCGCGGTCGACATTTCGCTGACTTCATCTAAAAACAAACTGCCGCCGCTTGCCTGAATAAACTTGCCTTCCTTCCTGCGATCCGCGCCGGTGAAAGCGCCTTTTTCATGTCCGAACAATTCCGATTCCAGAAGTGTCTCTGTGAGCGCCGCGCAATTAATTTTTATAAATGGAGCGTCTTTTCGATTGCTGTTGTAATGAAGAGCGTTGGCAATCATTTCCTTTCCCGTCCCAGATTCGCCGATAATTAAAACGGTGGCCTCCGTGGCCGCCACCTGCTCAACTGTTTCCAGCAGTTTTAACATGGAATCGCTCTGGCTGATAATGCTTTGCCTGTCAAACCTCTCGCCCAATCTTTCCTTTAAATATTTATTTTCTTTTTTGAGCCCGCTGTGCTCTGTGGCGCGGCCAATGGCCAGCTTCAGCTCTTCAAAATCCAGCGGCTTGGTCAGATAGTCATAAGCTCCTTTTTTCAGGGCATTGACCGCGGTCTCTACCGAGGCGTAGGCCGTCATGATAATCACGGGAATTGCCGGATTGATGACTTTGATTCGTTCCAGCGCTTCAATGCCTGATACTTTGAGCATCCGGATATCCATTAAAATCAAATCAAAAGCCCTTTGACTTACTTTTTCTATCGCCACAGAGCCGTCATCGGCTTCATAGACATCATAACTCCAGCCGCCTAATAGTTTTTTGAGCATCAAACGATGGGCCGGATCGTCATCCACAATTAAAATTGATTGATTCGTTTTCATATGTGTTCCTTTTTTTCAGTATTAGAAATTGGGAAATTTAAAAATACTTCCGTCCCTTTTCCTGCCACGCTCTCCAGTTTAATATTGCCGCCGTGCGCCTCCATTATTTTCTGAACGACCGCCAGCCCCAGGCCGGTGCCCGCGGGTTTTGATGTAAAATACGGATCGTATATCCGGGGTAAATCCATTTTCTCTATCCCCGTGCCATTATCGGAAATGATGACTTCCAGATTATTCGCCAGGGGAGATATCTTAATTTTCAGTTTACCGCCATCCTGAAGAGCGGCCAGAGAATTAAGAAAAATATTCAGAAGCACCTGCTTGATTTTATCGGGATCAACCTTCATAAGGGGCATTTCCGCCGCAGCTTCAATCTCAATGCTGATTTGTTTTTTCTGCGCCTCGGCGGCGATTAATTTCACCGCATGCTGCGCCAATTCGGTAAATTGAACATCCTCTTTTTTCAACTCCATCGGCCTGGCAAATTCAATAAGCTGGCCAACCACGCGATTGAGTCTTTCGACTTCCCCAATCATAATATCGGCGGTCTGCTGATCATCTTTATTGCCGGACAGACGTTCTTTAAAATATACGGCAAACCCTTTAATGGAACTCAGTGGATTGCGGATCTCATGGGCAACCCCGGCGGCAAGAGATCCGATCGAATTTAAATAGCGGCTTTTTGCCACTTCCTTTTCCAAAAGTCTGATCTGGGTTACATTCCTTATCAACAGGATTCTTCCTGCGGGCTTGCCTTCATCCATCAGACCAGCGGCGAGAGCTTCCCAGGTTTGTTCCCTGCCGTCGGCGGACATCAACTCAATATCCTGCTCCAAAAGGCCGCCGTGCAGGGGCAGTCGGGATAAAATTTTTTGCAAAGGCGCGGGCAATACATCCGCCGCATACTTCCCGGATGCCTCTATGCAGTCGACACTCAAAACATCCTGGACGTTCTGGTTGCAGGTAATGATCATCCCCTGGTCATCGAGAGCGATCAGACCGATGGGCATATTTTTAACCAGCGCGTCCGAAAAAATTGTCATACGTGAAAGAGAGGTGTGCGCCAGGCGATAGGCCTGCATCAGAAACAGAGAAACGATGACCGACGAACCAACCAGCAGAAGAATCAACGCGATGATCATCGTATTTCTGGTGTCTTCCTTATCGGCCTTTTCAATTGCCGCCATGTTCAGGCCAACGTAAATGATCAGACTGCCGGTTCTCTCGACACCTTCTGCGCCTTTTGCCGGTTTTGCATACATGGCCGCTCTCTCCTGCGGAAAGAAACCACTGTAAACTTCAAAAGTGCCAGCCCCGCCGGCATTGATAACCTGCCGCCATCTAATATCGCGAGATGATGCAAGCATTCCTGTATCCAAATCCAGGCCGTATTTATCACCAACTTGCGCCGGATCGCTGTCGGCAATGATATTGCCTTTGTTATCGGTAACAATGATATAATCGATATCCGGCTGTTGTGCTGTTTCCATTAACAGTTTTTGCAGTCCGAAATTTCCGGTTTTTATGCGAAGCGGACTGCGCAAACCCGCTTCAAACGACCGGATTAATGTTGCGCCTTTCTCCACCATAAGCTCAACGGCCTGTTGTGTCTGACGCTGGAAATGAGCGAATGTCATCACGGCTGAAACAACAGCGACAACGGCAATCGCGCCAACGACTACCCAGAAAGAAAAATTAAACAATATTCCTTTTTTAGCTTTTAGAGCCATATTTGAATCTCCACTGCCGCCTGGCTACTTTGTATCCAGACAAATACAGTCAATTGGGCACATATTATCCACTCAACTGTAATAAAAAACAAATGATATTTTGGCATATACATAATTTATTGTATAATGACGATATGTTACCGGAATTATATTTTGTTGGCATAGACATTGCTCAATAATAAAGGAAACAGAGATTTAAGTAGTCTTAAAACCAGGAACCTGATAATGAAAAAGCTGATATTGGCATTATTGAGTATGACCATGGGATTGTTATTGGGCCGCAACTATTCGATATTAACGGGAAAGTTGATACTGGATTATATACTTTCAGTAAAACGTAAGACAATGGATAGGATATCGACAATGAAAAAGGTAACATTCGTATTGACGGCTGTTGTGATGGGGGTGCTGTTAGCGGTGCCCGCGTTTGCTTTCGGCACAGGTGTTGGCCAGGAGGCCGGCACCGGAAAAGATTCGGGCTATCATCATGACGCTATCTGGAAAAAGCTGAATCTAACCGATGAACAAAAGGCTAAAATAGAAGCCATTCGATCAGCAGCGGAGAAGGATATTAGACCGCTCCGGGAAAAGCTGTTTGATAAATCGGTGGAACTGCGCCGTTTATGGCTGCAGACTAATCCGGATAAAGATAAAATCACAGCCGCTCAAAAAGAGGCGCGTAAATTACGCGACCAGATAGGCGACATCATAACGGTTAAGAGGCTGGAAGTTCGCAAGGTTCTCACACCGGAACAAAACGAAAAACTGGCTAATTCCCACTGGGGCAGAGGTCCGGGATTTGGTCCGCGCGGCGGTTATAGAGGTCAGAGAGCTCCTTGTCCTGGAGGTGATTTCTAAGTACCCCTTCCAAAGTATTACCTCCTTTCAAAACAGGGGAGCTTAGGCTCCCCTGTTTTTTTTGCATACTAAAAAATGTGAATCAGTAAATGATTTCTCAGGCAATTATCATTTTAAATAATTAGCTTTTTTTCCGGCCTTGCATTTTTATTCCAACCTTGCTATCAAAATCCGGCAATAAAAATCAGACCGGCATAAAACAAGTTTGGTTAAGTCCGAAATAAGGGAGCCTTAAATAAGCGGTCATCATGATGAACCATTATATTTTCTTTTTTGTATTTGTTCTGGCGATAACGGTTATCTTCAGCGTTATTTACACGATGTGGCGCGTCAGCAGAGACGAGCAGAAACTCGTCAGCATCATCCACGGATCCCCTATACCCACTTTCGTGATATCCAAGGAACATAAAGTCATTTACTGGAACAGAGCCCTGCAGGCGCTGAGCAACATCAAACCCAGCGATGTGCTCGGCACGAATCAGCAATGGCGCGCATTTTACAATACAGAACGTCTGTGTCTGGCCGATCTGATTCTGGATGGCAAAACCGCTCATATTCTTGAATTATACCCTGAGAAGTGGAGGAAATCAAAACTGCTGGATGACGCTTATGAAGTGACGCAGTTTTTTCCTGATATGGGCGAAAAGGGAAAATGGTTTCGCATTACATCGGCAGGTCTCAGAGATTCCGGCGGCAATTTATTCGGAGCGATGGAAACGCTGGAAGACATCACCGAACAAAAAGCGGCGCAGGACGAGCTTCTTCAGAGAACCAAACTGGAATCACTGGGAACATTCGCGGGCGGGGTGGCCAAAGATTTTGACAGCCTGCTCACCGCAATTCTGCGTAATGTTTTTCTGGCCAAAATATCCGCCAGTGATGAGGATAAATTTCTGGAGGACGGTCTCGCGGTGGCGGAACGCGCCGGTCTGCAGGCCAAGGAACTTGCCCATCGTCTTATTACATTTGCTCAGGGCGGTTATCCGGTGCGCAAATTGGAAAATCTCGGGCCTATTTTACGGGAGGCCGCCGAAAACGTATTCAAGGATTCCAAAATTACCTGTACGGTCTCGATCGCCGAAGACCTGTGGCCTTGTGAAATCGATGCCGCTCAGATAAAGCAGGTCGCTGATAATGTTTTGACGAATGCCAAAGAGGCGGTACCTGACGGCGGAATTGTGGAACTTATCGCCGAAAATACAATAACCGGAACCAATATAAGGTCTCTGGGACAAGGCAATTACGTGCGGATCATCATTAAAGACCACGGAATGGGAATATCCCGGGAAAATCTTTCCCGCATATTTGATCCTTATTTCACGACAAAAAAAACGAAAGAGCACGGCGGCATCGGATTGGGACTGGCCATCAGCGATTCCATCATTAAATATCATAATGGATTAATTTCGGTCGAATCCATTGTTAATTCAGGAACCACATTTTCCATCTATCTGGCCGCAAAAATAAAAAACGGCACATGATCGACATAAAATCAGAATACCCCTCCATCCATAATGAATTCATGGCCGGTTTGAATAAATGCCGGGGGAGATATTTATTTTTCCCGCTCATTATTTTTTTAGTTTTATTCCTGTTTACTCCCTCCCATCGCTGCGAGGCCGAAGACTGGCAACCCATAGAAAAAAACTACGGGGAAAATAAACCGGGGGCTGCAAAAATTCTGGTGGCTTACGCGACCCGCGCCGGTTCTACCGCGGAGATTGCCGATGCTATAGGAAAGAAACTCGCCGAAGGCGGGGCAAGGGTGGATGTCATGCCCGTAGGAAAAGTGCAAAGCATAGGAGGCTATAGCGCAGTGGTTTTGGGCAGCGCCATTCGCATGGGCAACACCTTGCCGGAAATGAATGATTTTGCTGACAACCATAAAGATGAACTGCGTGAAATCCCCGTGGCCTATTTCGCAGTTTGCATGATTTTGCGGGAAAACACTCCGAAGAATCAGGAAAAAGCCTACGCTTATATTAAGCCGCTCACCGAAGTCGTGATGCCTGTAGATACTGCCGTTTTTGCCGGGAAAATGGATTATTCCCGATTAACGTTTTTTGAGAAATTAGTGATTAAATATATCGTTAGAGTTCCCGAAGGCGATCTGCGCGACTGGCAATTAATTAATAACTGGGCTGCCGGTCTTCTCCCCAAATTAACCAATCGTAAAAAAGAGGAGTAAAAGAAAAATCGTTTAATCCGATGCCTTGTTTTTCAATTCATTTAATTTGTTGAGCGCCTCCAGGGGGGACATGGAATTAACATCCATGCTTTTTAATTCGGAGATAACTTCCTTATCTTTATTTTCCAGGGCAATCGCGCTTTCTTTTCTTGTGAAAAGGTTCAATTGTGGATTTAAGCTTTTTGAGCCGCGGGTTCCCCTGACAATGCGGGGCATGCCGACTTCGTCAAATTCTCCTTTTTCCAGATTACGCAAAATTTCTTTGGCTCGGGCGATCACTTCCTTCGGCACGCCGGCAATACGCGCTACCTCGATGCCGTAACTGCGGCTGGTGCCGCCTTCCATGATCTTGCGCAGGAAAATTATTTTTTCTCCCCATTCTTTCACCGCAATATTATAATTTTTTGTTCCGCTTTTCGTGACCACCAGATCCGTCAGCTGATGGTAATGCGTGGCAAACAAAGAGCGCACACCGCGGCCCTGGAAATCGTGAATATATTCGGCAACCGCCCAGGCAATGCTCAATCCGTCGAACGTGGAAGTCCCGCGTCCCACCTCATCGATAATAACCAGGCTGCGGGAAGTCGCGTTCTTTAAGATTTCCGCGGTTTCCGTCATCTCCACCATAAATGTGCTCTGTCCCTTAATCAGGCTGTCGGATGCGCCGATGCGGGTGAATATTTTATCAACCAGGCCTATTTTCGCTTTAGCCGCTGGAACAAAACTTCCCATTTGCGCCAGCAAAACAATCAAAGCCACCTGCCTGATATAAGTGGACTTGCCCGCCATATTCGGACCGGTAATAACAAGCAGTTTGTTGCCGCTCAAATCAATCAGACAATCGTTAGGCACAAAGCCTTCTTGCTTCAACGCCGTTTCCACAACGGGATGACGTCCGTCTTTAATTTCAATCGTGTCTTCATCATTGATTTCAGGACAGGTGTAATGATATTTTTCGGCAACCTCAGCCAGGGCGGTAAGCGCGTCAAGTGCGGCAATAAGAGACGAATTTGTTTGAACATCCGTAATATACCGGTCAAGATGATCGCGCAGGGAAATAAACAGTTCCTGTTCCCTCTCGCCGATCTTTTCTTCCGCGTTAAGAACGGTCTGTTCAAATTCTTTCAATTCCTGATTAATATAACGCTCAGCGTTAACCAGTGTCTGTTTTCTTATGTAGGAATCCGGAACCAGCGTAGCATTGGCTTTCGTCACTTCAATATAGTAGCCGAAAATATTATTGAAGCCGATTTTCAGTGAATTAATTCCTGTTTTCTTCCGTTCTTCGGCTTCCATCGCGGCAATCCATTTTTTGCCGTCACGGCTGATTGATCTGAGTTTATCCAGCTCTTCATCATATCCCGCGGCGATAAAACCTCCATCCTGCGTTTTTTGCGGCGGATCGTCAACAATCGCCCGGGAAATCAGCTCAATGACGGCGGCCATTTCCTTTAAACGCGAACGGATCGCGGCAATCGCGGGCGACGTGCAATCCTTAAGCATTGATTTGAGCTCCGGAATGGCTGTAAGCGAAACTTTCAGGGCCACCAGATCCCGGGGATTTGCCACCCGCAGAGATACCCGGCCGGCAAGCCGCTCCAGATCATAAATGCGCGATAAGATCTTACGTAAATTTGACCTCAGGATGTGGTCATCCTTAATTTCGGCAACCGCGGAGAGCCTTGCTTTTATTTTTTCCGCGTCCACAAGCGGATAATTCATCCACCAGCGCAGATTACGGGTTCCCATCGGCGTTAGGGTTTCATGGAAAAGGGAAAAAAGAGAACCGGCTTTGGAATTATTCTGAATCGTTGTAAAAATCTCGAGATTGCGTCTCGCGGCCTCATCAAGAAGGAGAAAATTTTCCGTGGAGTACCATTTAATTTGGATGATATGCCGGGGATTGATTTTTTGCGTCTGGTTAACATAACTTAAAATCGCCCCTGACGCGATCAGGGCTGCCGGATGTTCTTCAATCTTCGAGGCGGCAAGCGCTTCCGATGTGAAATTCTCATTCAGCAGGGTATGGGCATGTTCCGGTTGAAAACAATCTTCTTCCAGATAATTAATCCGAAGCTCCGGCATTTGCGTTTCCAGTATTTTGAGCAACCGCTTGTCGGGAAAATCACGCGACAGGATTAATTCCTTAAAATCCAGTCCGGCTATCGCTATTAAAAAAAATTCGCGGTCGGAAAATTCACTGATTTGAAAATCGCCCGTGGAAATATCCAGAAAAGCCAGACCCAGCGTATCTTTGCAAAAGCTTAGGCAGGCCAGATAATTATTTTCACCCGCGGTAAGATTTTCTTCATCCAGAACAAGTCCGGGGGTGATCACCCGGATAACTTCTCTTTTGACAATTCCCTTTGCTTTTTTGGGATCCTCAACCTGCTCGCAGACCGCCACTTTAAAACCCTTTTCCACAAGTTTAGTAATGTACGCGGAAGCGGCGTGGTACGGAAAGCCGCATAGCGGCACGCTGTCTTCTTTGCCTTTATTGCGCGAGGTGAGAGTGATTTCCAGAACCGGAGCGGCTCTCAGCGCGTCTTCAAAAAACATCTCATAGAAATCACCCATCCGGTATAACAAAATGGAGTCGGGGTATTTTTCTTTAATTTTTACATATTGTTTCATTGCCGGAGTCAAATCGAGCGTTGCTTCTACCGCCATTTTCCATCGTCCCCTTTTTCCAGATCAACATAATCGGGTTTGTCCGGTTTATCCATTTTATGGCTGTAAATAAAAGAATTGGCCAGCCAGCTGACAAAGCTTATAACCAGCGAACCCAAAAAAGCGGAGAAAAAATTTTCGATTTTAAATCCCGGCACCAAATGCGCGACAAGCATGAGCAATAACGCGTTGATAAAAAAATAAAATAATCCCAGAGTCAATATACTCAAGGGCAGTGTCAAAAGGACTAAAACAGGCCTTACAAAAATATTAATAAGACTTAAAACGCAGGCGGCAATGACTGCCGTTGAAAGTGTATCCACTCTTATACCGGGCACAAATTGCGAGGCAAGCACAATTGCCAGCGTTATGATCAGCCATCTTGTTATAATAACCAGCATATTACTTTCCTTAAATCCAATTCCCTATCATTATTGCTTATGAATTATTCACACCCGGTAATATCAATTATATTTTTCCACATCAACAGTTTTCGCTGATTTATAGAAAATCCAGGAAACACTTACACCGCTCATAAAGGATGTCTCTCTTTTCACCAGGGGACTGTTCTCGAAAACCGCTCCCTCCAGAAAATCAGTGCTTAAGAAAGCGTTAAAAATAAATTGTTTGTATTCCTTGCCTAAACCAACTGTAAGCGTCGAGCCGCTGTATCCGCCGCCCGCGGAATAGGCGGGACGCTCCGGTGTCGCGTAAGCCGGATCCACCGTATAGAAATAAGCATGATAGCCGCTGTCGGCAAACATCGGCCCCGCGGAGATTCCCAGATTTAATCCCGTGTCAGGGATTAAATCATCTTTCACAAAATTAATTCGCGGGCTGAAGACCCAACCCTCGCGGCTCACAGAATGAAAATTCGTTGAAAAAAGAGCCCGCACAGGCAATGATAAATCTAATTTATACTTATCCGGTTTGCTGTTCCAAAGTATAATTTTCAAAGCCGGTCCTAATTCAAAGGTCGCGTCAAGATCCGGCATCCCTTGGCGGGCCGTGTTATCGGAACTTCTTACCGGCACAGCGCCATAACCGCTAAAATCCAGCAAAATCCGATCCGATTTAAAAATCTGTCCGGAAACGCGCTGCTCCTCCACTTTTAAAATGTCGCCGCGATAAACGACATAAGGATACGGCAGCGGGTACAGTCTGTATTCGTCCGAGCCCCGGTAATCCGGCATCACGAGCAGACCCAAACCCACGCCTAATTCCCAGAGGGGCTTTTCCTCACAAATCGCGCTACCGGGCAGTAAAAGACTAAATAACAACAAAGCAACGATTACTCGGTAACGAATATGCATATTCTCACCTCATTATTTCATTGCATGGTTTCCAACGGGTTGCCGATTATTTATCGAATGTCTTAAATTGTTTCGCGTTGGCGCCGCAAACAGGACATTCGTCAGGCAAAGCGCCATCAGAGACATAACCGCAAACTTTACAGACATAGTATGTTGTTTCTCTTTCTTCCATAAAGTGCGACATGGCCTCTTTATAAAGCTTGGCGTGCGTTTCCTCCACATCGCGGCTCTGACTGAAATGCAGCACCGCTTCTTTATTGCCCGCTTCTTCCGCAAGCTTTACAAACTGATCATAGGCAACTTCGGCAACTTTCTTTTCCGATTCAAAACTCGCGGCCAGATTTTCTTCCGTGCCTTTGATTTCCCGGAGCACCCTTAAGGCTCTAGCACCGTGAATTTCTTCCGAGTAAGAAATCACGCGGAAAAGGCGGGCCATTTGCATATAACCTTCATCTTCAGCCTTTTGCGCGTAAACTTTGAGTCTCAGAGCCGCTTTGGATTCTCCGGCATACGCCTGATTCAACGCATCTTGAATTTTATCCATATCGTTTCATCCTTAATAGTTTTTTATTCCGGTTAATAAAATTGCTATTTTTTCCCTTTTGTCTGACTGATTATCGCTAAAACTGATGAATAATGCAACTTTTGACGACATCGAAAAAAGCTCCAGAGGCAAGGCGCGTAAATCCCGAGGAATGAGTCGTACTTTTTGTGTACGTCGCAATGACGAGGGATGCAACGCAACGCAGCATATGGACTTTTTACGATGTCGTCATTCTTATTCTGGGGAGAATTCGTCTTTCGCCGCCCCGCAAACCGGACAAGACCAATCGCCAGGCAAATCTTCAAAAGCCGTTCCCGCGGCAACATCGCCATCCTTATCTCCCTTGGCCGGATCATAAACATAGCCGCATACACCACAAACATATTTTTTCATCATTCACTCCTTAATCCCGCGACATAGAATTTTTGCGATTCGCGGGAAATCGTTTATTATAGAGAGCCTTGGGCTCGTTTTTCTTCCGTCATTAATTAGAAGCTGTTTTTTTAAGCAGCTGCGCCGCTATCGTCTTGCCCATTTCGTGGCATTTTTCCAAAACATCGCTTCCGGGAACATTCTTCACGGAAATTGGTTCAGCAACAATTTCCACCTTCATCTCTTTGAGCATCGCGTCCAGATGTTTTACCGATTCACCGCTCCATCCGTAAGAGCCGAAAGCCGCGCCGATAAGATTGACCGGTTTCAAACCTTTCAGATAAGTCATTACATCCGCCATCTGCGGCAGAATATTGTTATTCAGTGTCGGCGAACCGACAATCAGCGCTCCGGCATCAAGCACTTCATAAACGACTTCACTGCGGTGTGTTTCATTCATTGAAAATAGTTTTACCCTGACGCCTGCCTGCGCCAGCGCTTCGCTGATGGCACCAGCCATTTTTTCAGTAGAGTGCCACATTGTCGCGTAAACCACAACTGCTTTTGCCGTCGGCTTTTGCAGAGCCCATTTTGTATAGAGTTCAATAATCCGGCCGATATCTTTACGCCAGATCGGCCCGTGATCGGGAGCGATAATTTTGATTTTCAATCCTGATGCCGCGACCTTATCCAGAGCCTTCAGAACAATCGGCGAATAAGGCAGCACAATATTGGCATAATAGGTTGCCGCCTCATATTCCAGAGTCGCGGCCGGAATTTCATCGGCAAAACGTTCTAACGTCGCCAGATGCATACCGAAAGCATCCTGCGAAAACAAAAGTTCATCCTTAGCCAGATAGGTAAACATGCTGTCCGGCCAGTGAATCATACGTGTTTCCATGAAAGTCAGTTCCATATTGCCGAGGCTGAGCGCTTCCCCGTCTTTTACGGGTATTATTTCATGCTGATCATGAAACAGCTCTTTTAATGTCTTTACGCCGACTGCCGAAGCGAAAACCTTTTCGGGCTTGATGAAATCGATGACCTCCGGCAGACAGCCGGAATGATCCATTTCGGAATGATTGGAAATAATATATTTTATTTTGGAAGGATCAACAACGGATTTAATACGGGAGAGCATTTCATCTTTGAACGGCGCTTTGACCGTATCGATTAAAGTAATTTTATCCGCCATCACCAGGTACGCGTTATAAGTGCTGCCGTGCGGCGTGGTATAACCATGAAAATCGCGGATTGTCCAATCAATGGCGCCAACCCAATAAACATTATCAGTTACTTTTACAGCCGAATAAATATCTTTCATTCTTTCACCTCTTCATGAATTTCCATCGGGGATAATATAAGTTCTAATCAGGTCATGTCAATTAATACTTATATTAAATTTCAGTTAATTTCCACTCCATAGCATTAAAGGTTTAAAATTTTAAAGTTAATGTTATTATGAATGTTTTTACCTTTATATAACCACGAATAAAAGCCGGTTCATGATAAATTCTTAATCCTTACTTTTAGTTTTTTTATAAGGTTGACATGATTTTCTTTTATTCCTATAGTTTTTGCAGAGGAAATAATAAATTTGGATAATTTTCACACTGCCCGGCGCGAAAATAAAAAGAGAAATTTAATGGCCGCGCGATTACCATGGCCTCTAGATCTTTCGTGGTTTTTTCTGCAGCGAAAAATACTGGACCGTAAAATTCCCCTGCTGGCAAGCTTCAAGGTTACCTACCGCTGCAACCTGGCCTGCCGTGCCTGCCCGTTTCACCTTCGCCCAAATGACCACGAAGCCCACATGTCCTGGAATACGGCTATCGGGGCATTGGAAACACTTCGCCGATTCGGGACCCGTGTGGTTGTATTTGAGGGCGGCGAACCTCTGTTATGGCGTGATGGTTCTTATCGCCTTCATGATCTCGTCCTTTATGCCAGAGCGCGCTTCCTGCGCGTGGCGGTGACGACCAATGGCACGCTGCCGCTGGATATTCCCTCCCATACGCTTTGGATAAGTCTTGACGGTATGAAGGAAACCCACGACTATTTAAGAAATGATTCTTTTGACCAAATTTATTTCAACATTAAAAAGACCCGGCATCCCCGCGTTTTTATACACACTACATTGAATCGCCGCAACTGGCAGGATTTTGAAAATCTCGCGAAATGGGTGCGCGAAAATCCGACACTTAAAGGAATGACTGTTCAGTTTTTCTATCCTTATCATCAGGGGGAGGAGGATCTTTCTCTCTCACCCAACGAGCGCCGCGCCGCAATTCAAAAACTATTGGAACTGAAAAAATCGGGTTTGCCCATTTTGAATTCGGTTGGCAGACTCAAGGCCATGGTTGATAACAGCTGGCGATGCTACGACGACATGCTGATTAATGTCGACCCGGACGGCACCATTACCAGAGGCTGCTATGTCAAAAGCCGGGGCGAAATAAATTGCGACGCATGCGGATTCACGCCTGTCGCCGAAGCTTCCGGCGCATTGGATTTTTCTTTGGGTTCATTGTACGCGGGATGGCGGCTGTTCCTCAAGACATAAATATAAATCCGAAGGAAATAAAGAAAGTTTAATAGGAATATTTTTATGACCGGCATTAAAGCATTTTCATACCGGAATCAAACGCGGCCAGATTTATATCGCGAATACCTACGGACATGCTTTTGGTTATTTCCTTTTCAAAAGCGTCGCGGTCAATCGGCAGTAGGGAAGTGCCCGCCAGCGCTCCGATCATGACAATATTGCTCAAAACAGGATTGCCCAGATCAACTGCCACAGACGTAGCGTCTATGATCCAGCTTTTTGCCGCGATTTTTTCAAACATTGATTTTATGTCGTCAAGAGACGGATAGGTAAAATCGCCTGTGATGACCCCCATGGGATAAACCATGCGCGAATTGGAAAGAACCGCGACATCGGGGTTTCCGTATTTTACCAGAACTCTGAGCGCTTCTACCGGTTCCAGCGCGATAATGATATCCGCCCTGCCCTGCGGAATTTGCGGACTTAAGACGGACGTTGATGATAAGCGCAAATGGCTCATCACGGAACCGCCGCGCTGAGACATGCCGAAAGTTTCACCGATGGTGACCATATAGCCCGCGTTAACCAGCATCCCGGCAAGCACGCGGGAGGCCATGACATTGCCCTGACCGCCAACGCCGGTGATAATAATGTTTGTCGGATCTTTTGTTAAAGCCATTTTCATCAATCCGCCGCCTCCGTTCTTATGATCGCTTTTTGCGGACAGATCGAGTAACAGACGCCGCAGCCGGCACAGATGACTTCGTCAACGACCGCTTTCTTTTTTGCCCGGTCCCAAGTGAGGGCCGGACAACGGAAAATCCTTGTGCATAAACGGTTGCAACCGCAGGTCTCGCCCAGACAAAGTTCTTCGTTCACTTTCATCTGGTATTGTTTCTTGCCCTTCTTTTCGGGGCTCAGGGCGCAGGGCTGTTTCATAATCAGCACTTTCATGGAACCGCGCTCGGCCATAAAAGATGTAAGCATTTTACTTGTCCCTTCCAAATCAAAAGGATCGCATTCGGCAACTTTGGCTCCTATCGCCCTGCAAATCGCGGCAATCTCAATAGAGGGTAGCGGCTCGCCTACGGCGCCTATATCCAGACCGGGATGAGGCTGGAAGCCCGTCATCGCCGTTCCCGCGTTATCCATAACGATGAACGTAATATCCGCCTTGTTATGCCGGGCGTTGATGAGCGCCGGAATAACGGCGTGATAAAAAGTGGAATCGCCGCAAACGGTCAAAACGGGTTTATCCTGACCGAAAGCTTCTAGTTTGGCAAATCCGCTGGCCAGGCCCGTGCCTGAACCCATGGAATGAAGAGTGCGCACTGTATTGAAGCCTATTGCCGGCCAAAGCGAAGCCATGGCGTAACAGCCTATATCGCCGCAAACAATGCCCTCGCGGCCGTCGAGTTTCAGCGCGGTGTTGATATTCCAAAACGACGCGCGATGCGGACAACCGGGACAAAACGTCTGTTCCCGCGGAGGAATTTTCGGCGCCACTTTTTGGATTTCACGAATATAACCGGCAGGCAGTGATTTATATTTGACCTTCATGATTCTGCCCAGGGCTTCGGCAACAATATCGGGATTCAACTCGCCTACTGAGGGCAGTGTTTCATCCATTTTTCCATAAAAAGTTTTGATACCTGTATCTTTGAGCATTCCAATCGCGGCGACTTTGATATTTTCTTCAAGAAACGGCAAAACCTCTTCCACCACCATAATCTTTTCGGTCAGGCGCAGATATTTTTTCAACAACTTAAGCGGCAGGGGCCAGGTGCAACTGAGCTTTAAAATCCCGACACGCTTTTGCAGACCCAGCATTTCGATCGCTTCCCGGCTATACAGGAAACAGGCGCTACTGGTGATGATTAAAAGTTCCGGATGCGTGGGACCTGCGTAACTATTAAAAGGACTCTTTTCAAAAAGCTCCGCGGCTTTTTGCAATTTTTTCTGCTGAAGATTGTGTTTAATGACAACCGGCGTGCTGACGACCGGCCCCCTTAAAGGATCCATAAATGATCCGTCAGAAATAAATTGGGCAGTTCTTGTCTCTTCCGGAAGTTTGCCGCAGATCACGTTGCCGCTGGCGTGAGACATGCGCGTCACGGAACGCAGGATAACGATATTTCTTATTTTCTCCGATAACTCAAAAGCCCACAGGGTCAAATCCTTGGCTTCCTGAAAATTGGCCGGCTCTAAAAGCGGAATTTCGAGCATGCGCGCGAAATATCGTGATTCCCCCTCATTGACACTCGATAGAGCGCCGGGATCTTCACATTCGACCAGAACGATTCCGCCGCGCGTGCCCGATGAGGCCAGATGCAAAAGAAAATCGGACGCCACATTGACGCCATTTTGCTTCATCACGCACATCGAACGCAAACCGGAAAAAGACGCGGCGGCGGCCACTTCCAAAGCCACCTTTTCATTGGTTGACCATTCCACGTAAATGTTTCTCTCCTGGGCAACATCGGACAGGCGTTCTATGACTTCCGATGAGGGCGTTCCGGGATAACCGGAAACGACACTGACGCCAGCCTCCAACGCGCCCCGCGCGATGGCTTCATTGCCCATGAATAAAACTTTGGTTTTGGCCGCACTAAGTAATTTGGACACTATTTTACCTTCTTTTTGGCAGAGACTTCTTTTTTAAATATTTCAGCACGACAGGATCATGTTGATCTAAATATAACAGATTATTTCTTGAGCCGCTTTTCTCAATTATATTTTTCAGCGCATTGTTTTTCTTATTGACAGCCGCGTCCTTGAGTTCTTTTAAATTTTCAGCGGGGGCTTCCCGCACATCCAGAACTCCCCTTCTTACGGCCAGTTCTACCAATTCTCTGCCTTTTTCCGTCCGCACAATCAATTGATTCCACTTTCGCACATCACTCCATTTACCGGAAAAGCGCGCTGAGCCAACCGAAACATCGGCAAATTCCGCCGTGCTGTCCATGCAATATCGACAGGCTTCCCGAATGCAGCTCTGCACGGCGTCAAACGGAATCGATTTCGTTCCGTCATCGGTGTAAAGCTCCAGAATATTTCCCCCTGCCGGAATATCCATCCCCGTGACGGATTCCAAAGCAATATTATTCTCAAGCAGCAACTTTGTATATTTTTCCATGGAAAGCGTCCAGCCGCAGTACAATCCGACAACCAGTTTCAGTTGATTTATTTTAGTTTTATACTCATTTGTAGCATTCAACCTCATCTTGGCCAACGCCAGCGCCTGACAGGGCGTCGCCACGACTCCCACATTGCCTGAATCCCGGGTGAGCAGTTGATTAAAAACCGCGCCCGTAGGCGATACGGTAAACCTGCTTTTGGCATTATTTCTTATATCTACTAGATCTTTTACGACAGCGCCGTTTTGTAAAAATTGTCCATCGCGGGAAGAGACAATGGCTGAATCAATCAGACCTTCGGACAACGCCAGCTCCATTAAAGCGCTCACCGTGGCCCCATGCTGGGCGACCGAGCGCAATCGGGGATCAACGGACCGGGAAAAATAATAGCCTTTTACCGCGCCGATTTCCGGTGTCAGATCACCCTGATGAAAAAGAAGTTTTCTTAAAGCCGCCAGATCGGTTTTAGTTCTGGGGCAAAAAGCGTAACATTTGCCGTCTTCAAGATCGCATTGATGCAGTTGCACCGTACGGTCATGATATATAACCTGATAAGGGCAAAGACTCACGCAGGCGCCGCAACCTGTGCACAAGCCTTCTTCCAGCACGTGTTTTTTTAAAAATCCCTGAGTGCCCGCTTTAACTTTGGATTTCATTGCCCATCCCGCTTTTAAAAGTTGCGCTTTTATATCCCATCATGATATTTGAGGCAAGAAAATGATACGGTGTGGCGAAAAAAGTACTATTCATTCACTTTTTAAACTTATTAGAACAATTTGGTTATTTTTGATAATAGACAAATTAATTTAATATTTTACATAAATATTTAATTGAGGTTGACAAGAGTCCGTTCTTGTATTATGAAGCGCCAGAAAAATTTCACCCGGGTTTATCCCGGATATAGGGATTAACGATTGGGTGAGACGAAAATCTGAATCTTTAAAAACATGTTCCCCAGTAGCTCAGTCGGTAGAGCGGCTGGCTGTTAACCAGCATGTCCGTGGTTCGAGTCCGCGCTGGGGAGCCAGAACACTATCCTAGTTCATCCTAGGAAATCAAATAACCCGTTAGAAATAGCGGGTTTTTTGTTGCTTTTTGTCCAAAGACGTGTTATAAGGTTTTCCAAGATATATGAAGTTTGGGGGCTGATTAACATATAAAAAGCCCCCATAGAAATCTGCAAGCCCCCAAAAAGGAGGATTTCTCATGCCTATAAGAATTAAGCCGATGTCGGAAATTAAAGCGCGTAATGCCAAACCTAGATCGAATGCATACAAGATTTTTGACGGTGGCGGTCTTTATCTTTTAGTTACACCATCCGGTGGCAAACTTTGGCATTTCAAATATCGCTTCGGTAATAAAGAAAAGAAATTAACCTTTGGCCCATATCCTGAAATAAGCTTACTTGACGCTCGACGCAAGCGCGATGATGCAAGAAGGCTTTTAGCTAATGACACTGATCCAGGCGTGATACGCAAAGTGCAAAAACAGGCAAAAATTGAAGAATCCGAAACCTTTGAGATCATAGCAAAAGAATGGAATGAAAGATTCAAATCAAAATGGCAGGAAGAATACTCAGATAAAATTATGCACCGTTTGGAGATAAACGTTTTCCCTTTGATTGGCTCACGGCCTATAAAAGATATAAAAGCTCCGGAGTTATTATCAGTATTAAGGCTGATAGAAGTAAGAAATGCTTTCGAACTTGCTCACCGTGTAAGAAATATTTGTGGTCAGATATTCAGATACGCAGTTGCAACCGGACGCGCGGATCGTAACCCTGCTGAAGATTTAAAAGGCGCATTGTCACCCGTAAAAACTACTCACAGAGCCGCAATTACAGACCCCAAAGAAGTAGGGAATCTTCTCAGAGCTATTGACAATTATGAGGGAACATTTGTTGTTCAATGCGCTTTAAAGTTTGCGCCTTTGGTTTTCGTCCGCCCCGGAGAACTCCGTCATGCAGAATGGACAGAAATAAGCCTCGAAAATGCTGAATGGAATATTCCGGCAAGTAAAATGAAAATGAAAGAACCACATCTTGTGCCATTATCACGACAGGCAATAGATATATTAAATAAACTCCACACACTCACAGGTTCAGGACAATATTTATTTCCATCCGAGAGAAGCCCTAAACGCCCCATGAGTGAAAATGCTATTCTTGTTGCTTTACGAATTATGGGTTATCCAAAAGAAGAAATGTCCGGTCACGGATTTAGAGCAATGGCAAGAACGATTCTTGATGAAGTTTTGCAAGTCAGACCTGATTTTATTGAACATCAGCTTGCCCACGCAGTAAGAGACCCAAACGGACGCGCATACAACAGGACTTCACACCTTGAAGAACGGCGGAAGATGATGCAACAATGGGCAGATTATCTTGACGAATTAAAACAGGGCGCAAAGATTTTACCATTCAGAAATACTAAATAAAAAAAAATTTTATGTTGCACTATTTTTTTCAATCAACGACCTGATATCAGAAATTCTCCAAACTGTTGTCCGCTTGCCAAGCTTGACTGGTTGAGGAAATCTCCCTTCTTTTACTCCCGCCCACCAACTTGATTTTGAAATGGGAATAATAGCCATCGTTGTCTTATTTCCGACAATCTGATTCAATCGTAAAAAACCTTCACTTGGTAGGTCATTCATATTTTACTTACCTCTTTATTTTATTTCGGTTCTGTTTCTTTAATTTTACTTTCAATGGGAATACCCAGTTCAATTGATTTTTTCCGGGCTTTTTCTTTGAACTTTTCAGGATCATCAAAAAGAACTATTCTATCAAAAACCTTTATCGAACAGCTTTCTAAATCATAATCTCTCAAAATAGCCGCACATGGGATAAGAAAACTACTAATCCTTGAAACATACCACCTGATAGAAATTATTTTATTTTTCTCATTATTTCTGACTGCACCTTTTACCAATCCGAAGAATTGAATACAGGATTGAACCTTTTTCCAAAATTCATGAATTGTCCGCCTTGCTTGATTTTCATTATCAAGGCAACGGAGAGAGAGCCATTCACAAGTGGCATATTTCCACAAATCAGCTTTTGCATTGCGGAGATCATCAATTGTATTGATGCAATACTGTTTTAAAATTGGTCGTCTAATCTGAAATTCTATCCGCCACACATCTTGAGGATCATCAATAAACCATAAAAGAAGCCATCTTTCTTCTGTTCCTTTTTTCTTAATTTCTTTTCCCTTGTCATAAATTCGCAATTGAATAGGCGAATTTTTCGCACCAACATAAAATGTCTCTAATATCTTTCCGTTCATAAAATGCGATGTATCTTTTGCTTTTCCCACCATATGACTTTTTACAAATTCAAAGCTCAATCCCCCGGGAATTCTGAAATCCGCATATAGATCACATCGACTTATCTTATGTTTAACGATTATACCCCCTAAAGATTTAATATCCTGTTCAACCAGTTCAATGAGTTCTTTATCGGATAATTCCCAATGAAGAGCTTCAGAAGTAAAAGAAATGTAAATATTAGGGCTATGCGATGCAAATTGAGCTATTGATATGAAACAATGGTATTCTGGAAATTTAATGTGATAGCGATAATTAGGAGCTTTACCACTGGCATAAAAGATATGGGGCCTGATACCGGCTACATCAATAAGATTCCCGTCCGTTTTTTTAGCTAATTCTTTACGATCATCAAATTTCTCTTTGAGTTCTTTCCATTCTTCACCCCATTCAACATAAAAACCGACATCAAGGGTATCTATTCCACAGATTAAATATTCTATATTCTCACTATCTGAAATTAGAACATGGCGTGTTACAGACTCCGCCATGTTTTCCTCCTCATGCTCGCATGCATTCGCACGCCCGCTAGCGGCTCTGCTGTCGCCGCATCGGGCGTGCTCTTTGTTATCGATAGTTTTATTTTGTTTTTGATTTTTATTTACTCCGTCTTTCATGGTTGAGAATTTTACAAAAGACGGATGAAGGACTACTGGACAAATTATGAATTATTTTTTGTCCGGTATGATTATGTTCCAGAAGGCTCTTGAACGCTGAATTGCTTTTTCAAAAGTTTCAGGTGTCATGTCTGTTAAATCAGGATCAATTGTATCGATGCTTCTATCACGGGCAATAGCATCGAATAATTTCCTTATATCGGCTGCCTTAATTTTTTGCCCCGATTTCTCTGATAAATAAGATATCAGACCGCCAAAATTACATTTGATAGCTTTCATACTCATGTTTATTTTAGCCGGTTTACTGATGAAGGCTTTTTTTATCATGGACGTTCTTGATTGAGCTTTCAAAGCCTGAGCTTGATGGATTGTTTCGCTTATTTTGGGTTCAAAGATGATTGATTTATCCAGTCTGATGAGTTTTTCTAAAGCATTGTCATCTCCGTTTTGCGCTTTACGGAGAAGCTCTGACGGATATGTATTATAAAGGGTGAAGCATGGAATAATTATGCGAATGAAGAAAATTATTTCTGGTTTTTTATAGCTCATTTTAAATGTTTCATTTTCTTTTTTATCGAAGCTACTTGCCAGATCATTGATTGTCATTTCAAAAAATTTTTCATTTATTGTTTGACCGTTCTTTATTATTTCTTCCCATTCATCTGGGGTTAGTTTTTTTAATTCTTCCTGAACTTTTTTGGGCGAATTTATAAGTTGTCTTGCACCTTCATCATAATATTTTAAAATTTCTACTTCTTGAGCACTATCATCATTAATGCTGCCCATTATATCGAGCAATACTTTGCCAATTCTTTTATGATTGTGATAGAGCTTGAACCATGTTTCAAGCTTAGTGAGTATTCCGGTCCAAACCGGCCACTGAATCCGATTGAAATCGGCCACCCAATCCGGAGCAAATCGGCCGGCTATTCCGGAGCAAACCAGGCCACCCATTTGAGGAGTTAAGCGACGCTGGATAA
>Ga0335069_10003297_pt1 | contig 24487 bp, 21 predicted proteins | sample Lox_Sample_11_FD_206714 | JGI IMG/M metagenome (GOLD analysis project Ga0335069, IMG submission 206714) | Soil microbial communities from Loxahatchee National Wildlife Refuge, Florida, United States - Lox_Sample_1.1 | ecosystem: Environmental > Terrestrial > Soil > Wetlands | place: USA... | reverse complement strand
GGATGCAGGGCCCGTGGATCGCCTACGACGCGGAAGAGCCGCTGGCGCTGCCCGGCGCGACGCTGCTCCACGTCCCCTCCGACGAGGCGCGCGACCTTCGCGCGCTCGTCGCGACCCTGCGCGCGCGCTGCCACCCCTTTGCGACCTACGCCGGGTTCAACAGCCTCTACTTCTGGACCGAGCAGGCGCCGCCCACGCTCGACCTGGTCCCGCACGAGATTCGTCTCGTCGTCCCGGAGCGCCAGCGGGCGCTGGTCGCGGCGCTCGCGGCCTCGCCGACCTCCTGCTTCGTCCGGGTACCGAGCATCACCGGGCGCCCGCTCGATCCGACGTTCCGCGCCCTGCTCGCGCCGTACTTCGCCGTCGACAACGCCGGCGACCCGGGCCCGATCGCGGTCGGGGACGTCCTCGTCTACGGCCGCCGCTAACGGGCGCGCCCGTCAGCCGGTGCCGCCCGCCGACTTCGACTCCGCGCGCTGGCGCAGCAACGCGCGCAGGTAGTCGCGGTTCATGCGTGCGATGAACTCGAGCCGGATCTCCTTCGGGCACGCCGCCTCGCACTCGCCGTGGTTGGCGCACGACCCGAAGCCCTCGGCGTCCATCTGCGCGACCATCGCCAGCACCCGACGGTCGCGCTCGGGCTGCCCCTGCGGCAGGAGCCCCAGGTGGGAGACCTTGGCCGCGACGAACAGCATCGCCGACGCGTTCGGGCAGGCCGCGACGCAGGCCCCGCACCCGATGCAGGCGGCGGCGTCCATCGAGAGGTCGGCGTCGGGCTTCGGCACCAGGATGGCGTTGCCGTCCGGCGCGTTGCCGGTGGGCGCGGTGATGAAGCCGCCCGCGGCGATGACGCGGTCGAACGCGCTCCGGTCGACGATCAGGTCCTTGATCACCGGGAAGCTGGTCGCGCGCCAGGGCTCGAGCGTGATGGTGTCGCCGTCCTTGAAGCTCCGCATGTGGAGCTGGCAGGCGGTGGTGGCGCGGCGCGGCCCGTGGGGATTGCCGTCGATGACGATCCCGCACTGGCCGCAGATGCCCTCGCGACAGTCGTAGTCGAACGCGATCGGCTCCTCGCCCTTCTCGATCAGCCGCTCGTTCACGACGTCGAGCATCTCGAGGAACGACATGTCGGGGCTGATGCCCGGCGCCTCGTAGGTGACGAAGCGGCCCTCGGCGTGGCGGTGCTTCTGCCGCCAGACGTTCAGCGTGAGGTTCAGGTGCTTGCCGTTCCCGGTTCCGCCCATCGCGTGGCTCTCCGTTACTTGTAGCTGCGGGTCTGGAGGTGGACGCTCTCGAACGCCAGCGGCTCGACGTTCCGGATCGGCGTCTTCCCTTCGCCCGCGTACTCCCAGGCCGCGACGTGGCAGAACTGGTCGTCGTCGCGCTTGGCTTCGCCGTCCTCGGTCTGGAACTCCTCGCGGAAGTGGCCGCCGCAGGACTCGCGGCGCTCGAGCGCGTCGAGGCAGAGCAGCTCGCCCAGCTCGAGGAAGTCGGCGATGCGGCCGGCCTTCTCGAGCGACTGGTTGAGCTCCTCGCCGCTCCCGAGCACGACCACGTTCTCCCAGAACTCCTCGCGCAGCGCGGGGATCTTCTGGAGGGCGGTCTTCAGCCCCGCCTCGGTGCGCGCCATCCCGCAGTACTCCCAGAGGATGTGGCCCAGCTCGCGATGGATCGAGTCGGGCGTGCGCTTGCCCCTGATGCCGAGCAGCCGCTTCGTCCGCGCTGCGAGCGTCGCCTCGGCCTCCTTGAAGGCGGAATGGTCGGTCGTGACCTTGTCCAGCTTGTTCGACCCGAAGTAGTGCCCGATCGTGTACGGGATCACGAAATAGCCGTCGGCGAGCCCCTGCATGAGCGCGCTGGCGCCGAGCCGGTTGGCGCCGTGGTCGGAGAAGTTGGCCTCGCCGAGCACGTGCAGGCCCGGGATCGTGCTCATGAGGTTGTAGTCCACCCAGAGGCCACCCATCGTGTAGTGGAGCGCGGGATAGATGCGCATCGGCACCCGGTAGGGGTTCTCGTCGGTGATGCGCTCGTACATGTCGAACAGGTTGCCGTAGCGCTCGCGGATCTTGTCTTCGCCGAGGCGCTGGATGGCGTCGGCGAAGTCGAGGTAGACGCCGCGCCCGCCCGGGCCGACGCCGCGTCCCTCGTCGCACACCTGCTTGGCGGCGCGCGAGGAGATGTCGCGCGGCGAGAGATTGCCGAAGCTCGGGTACTTGCGCTCCAGGTAGTAGTCGCGATCGTCTTCCGGGATCTCGTTCGGCGGACGGTGGTCGCCCTTCGCCTTCGGGACCCAGATGCGCCCGTCGTTGCGCAGCGACTCCGACATCAGCGTGAGCTTGCTCTGGTGGTCGCCGGTGACGGGGATGCACGTCGGATGGATCTGCGTGTAGCAGGGGTTGGCGAACGCCGCCCCCTTCTTGTACGCGCGCCAGATCGCGGTGGTGTTGGCGCCCTTGGCGTACGTCGCCAGGTAGAAGACGGTGCCGTAGCCGCCGGTCGCGAGGACGACGGCGTCGGCGGCGAACGACTGGATCTCGCCCGTGACGAGGTCGCGTGTCACGATGCCGCGCGCCCGGCCTTCGACCAGCACCAGCTCCTGCATCTCGTGCCGCGTGTACATCTTCACCTGGCCGGCGCCGATCTGGCGCTCGAGGGCCTGGTAGGCGCCGAGGAGCAGCTGCTGCCCGGTCTGGCCGCGGGCGTAGAAGGTGCGCGAGACCTGCGCGCCGCCGAACGACCGGTTGGTGAGCGTGCCGCCGTACTCGCGCGCGAACGGCACGCCCTGCGCGACGCACTGGTCGATGATGTTCACCGACACCTCGGCCAGGCGGTACACGTTCGACTCGCGGGCGCGGAAGTCGCCGCCCTTGATCGTGTCGTAGAACAGACGGAACACGCTGTCGCCGTCGTTCTGGTAGTTCTTGGCGGCGTTGATGCCGCCCTGCGCGGCGATCGAGTGCGCGCGGCGCGGGCTGTCCTGGTAGCAGAAGCAGGAGACGTGGTAGCCGAGCTCGGCGAGCGTCGCCGACGCCGACGCGCCCGCCAGCCCCGACCCGACCACGATCACGGAGTACTTCCGCTTGTTCGCCGGGTTCACCAGCTTCATGTCGAACTTGTGCTGGGTCCAGCGCTTCTCCAGCGGACCGGACGGCACTTTCGAGTCGAGCGTCATGCGTGGCCTTCCCTCGAGTCCGCTAGTGGAGGATGCCCAGGAGGATCGCGAGCGGCACGGCGGCGAACCCGCCCGCGACGACGATCGTGAAGCCGGTCGCGATCTGCCGCCCGAGCGACGCGTAGCGCGGCGCACCGACCCCGAGCGTCTGGAAGAGGCTCCACACGCCGTGGAAGAGGTGGAACGACAACGCCGCCATCGCGGCCAGGTAGAACAGCGCCACCGGCACGACGCCGAGGCCGGTCATCAGGTTCTGGTACACCTGCCCCTCCTCGAAGTGCGGGTGCACGGTGCCGGTCGTCATGTGCAGGAGGTGGTAGACGATGAACGCCGCGAGGAACGGCCCCGAGACGCGCATGGTGCGCGACGCGTACGTCGACTCCAGGTACTTCTGCTGCCGGTAGCCCACCGGCCGCGCCCCGAGGCTCCGCCGGGTGAGCGCCAGGTAGGCCCAGATGTGGAGGCCGACGGCCGTCAGCAGCACGATCCGCGCGACCCAGAGCAGCTCGGGCAACGCGTGCAGCATGTGGCTGTACCCGTCGATCGCCTCGGCGCCGCGGAACACGTTCAGGTTGCCCGCCATGTGCGCCAGCACGAACCCCGACAGGATCACGCCGGTCACGGCCATCACGAGCTTCTGCCCGATCGTCGAGCCGAACACCCGCGCCGCCCGCGACATCGCCCCCGCCCTGGGGACGACACCGGCGCTCGAGACGACGGTACTACTCATGCGGACCTCCTCACTCGCGCTCCATTCTAGCGTCGCACCCGCCACGGACCGAAATCAGGACGCCTGGCGGCGAGCATTAGCTGCAAAAATACGATCGTCGCGCAAGCGAACGAGCGCGGCCGGGACCCGCCCTGCTCAGACACTGGTGACGTGGATCAGATTCGTGCTGCCCGGCTGGCCGAACGGCCATCCCGCCGTGATGACGATCTGCGCCCCCGCCGGTAGCAGGCCCGAGGCTCGGATCGTCTCGCGGAAGAACTCGGGGGCAGCGTGGATGGCGTCGGCGTACGGGACCTCGATCGGGATCACGCCCCACACCAGCGCCAGCCGGCGGCGGACGACCTCGTCGGGCACCAGCGCCACGACCGGCACCCGCGGCCGGAGGCGGGCGACCTGTCGGGCCGTGAACCCGGAGCGCGTCAGCACGACGATCGCCGCCGCCGAGAGCTGGTAGGCGAGCGAGCACGCCGCGTCGGCGATCGGCTGCGAGCCGCTGCTGGCGCCGTGGCGGATGTGGCCGGGCAGCATGCGCTCCACCTCGTCGGTGATCCGTCCCATCATCCGCACCGCCTCGACCGGGTAGCGGCCGACCGCGGTCTCCTCGCTCAGCATCACGGCGTCGGTGCCGTCGAGCACGGCGTTGGCGACGTCGGTGGCCTCGGCGCGCGTCGGCATGCGGCTGTCGACCATCGAGCGCAGCATCTGGGTCGCCGTGATCACCGGCTTCCCGTACCGGTTCGCCATCGCGATCAGCTGCTTCTGGACGATCGGCACGCGCTCGATCGGGATCTCGACGCCGAGGTCCCCGCGCGCGACCATCACGCCGTCGGCGAGGCGCACGATCGACTCCATGTGCTCGATCGCCGCCGCCTTCTCGAACTTGGCGATCACCGGCAGCCCGGTGGCGCGCGGCTCGTCGAGGTCGCCGGCGGTGCGCACGAACGACAGGCCGAGGAAGTCGACGCCGCGGCCGACGGCGAAGCGCATGTCCTCGCGGTCCTTCTCGGTGACCGACGGGACGTCGTCGAGACGCGACGACGGCAGGTTGACCCCCTTCCCCGCCGGGATGTCGCCGCCCGTGACGATCCGGGACTGCGTCGGGTCGATCACCTCGAGCGCCATCGCGCCGTCGGCGAGCAGCACCGGATCGCCGGCGTGCACGCTGCCCGGCAGCTCGAGCGGCACGACGTCGCCGGGCTTTCCGCGCACCGGGTGCGTCAGCCGGAGCTTCGGGCCGCACAGGTCGGCCAGGATCGCGATCGGCCGGCCGGCCGCCACCGAGCGGATCATCTCGATGCGCGCGCCGTGCTCGGCGTGCGTCCCGTGCGAGAAGTTGAGCCGGAACACCGACGCGCCGGCCTCGATGCAGGCGGCGATCGCCGACTCGGACGCCGTCGCGGGTCCGAGCGTGACCACGGTGCGGGTGCGGGACGTCACGGCGGTATCTGCCCCGTAACCGACTCGCGCGAGGTTGACCAGACCCGTCGGCGGTTTGGGTCTTGCGCGCGACCGGAGCCTGCTCCATGACTCCGACATGGGACGCGGGCCGGCGAAGGGCACGAAGCTGTCGCTCGCCGAGGCCGCGCAGCTGGTGCGCCCGCGCGACATCCTCACCTGCGGGCTCGCGATCGCGCAGCCGACCGGGCTGCTGGAGGCCATCGGTGCCCGCGACGACTTCGAGGACCTGGCGATTCTGAGCGGCCTCCTGGTCCGCCCGTACGCCTTCTTCCAGCGGCGCGGCGTGCGGGTGCTGAGCGGCTTCTACGGCCCTATGGAGCGCATGGCCCAGGCCGCGGGCGCGACCGTCGACTACGTGCCCGCCGACTTCGGCGGGCTCGAGCGCCTCGTGCTGCAGCTGAAGCCCCGGATCGTCGCCGCCGTGACCACGCCGCCCGACGCCGAGGGCTGGATGAGCTTCGGCCTCCACGCCGGGGCCCACTTCACCCCGTTCCTCGAGGCCGCCCGCGATCCCGAGCGGCTCGCGATCGCCGAGGCCAACCCGCAGCTCCCGCGGGTCCGGGGGCTGCCGGAGCTCGGCGGACACCGGGTCCACGTCTCGGAGGTCGACGCGTGGGTCGAGCACGACGAGACGCCGGTGTCGCTGCCCGCGGCGAGCGCGTCGCCGGAGGAGATCGCGATCGCGGAGCACGCGACCGCGCTCATCGAGGACGGCGCGACTCTCCAGCTCGGCATCGGGGGCGTCCCCGACCACATCGCCCAGATCCTCGCGAGCGGGTCCAAGGGCGACTTCGGGATTCATACCGAAATGATCGCCGACGGCGTAATGCACCTGCACCGGGCCGGGAAGGTGACGAACCGGAAGGGACTCTACGACGGCGTCTCGGTCGGCACCTTCGCGATGGGGAGCCCCGAGCTGTACCGCTGGCTCGACGGCAACCCGCAGGTCGCGATGCTGCCGGTATCGGCCACCAACGACCCCGCGCTCTGCCGGCAGCTCCGCCGCTTCGTCAGCGTGAACGGCGCGCTGATGGTCGACCTCGCCGGCCAGGTCGCCGCCGACCACATCGGCGCGCGGCAGTACTCCGGCGTCGGCGGCCACGAGACCTTCGTGGTGGCGGCGCGCGAGGCGCCGGGCGGCAAGAGCCTCCTCTGCCTCAAGTCGACGGCCACGGTCGGCGGTCGGTGGATCTCGACCATCGTCCCGCACATCCCGAGCGACGCGACGGTCACCACCCCGCGCCATCACACCCACTGGGTGGTGACGGAGTACGGCGCCGTCGACGTCTCGGTGCTCCCCCAGCGCGAGCGCGCCGAGGCCCTGATCTCGATCGCGCACCCCGACTTCCGCGACTCGCTGCGCGCCGCTCGCTGACCCCCCTCGGGGTTGCTGCGTCGGCGGAAGCTGTCTATAGGCCCCCGGTGCGTAGCCTCCTCGGGCCCCTTCTCTTCGTCGGCGCCGCCCTCGCGACCGCCCTCGGCGCGGAGTGCGCGCGCGCGGCCGGCGACAGCGTCGGAATCGTCGTCATCAAGGAGCACGGCGTCGGCAGCCAGGCGCTCGCGCAGCCGTACCTCGACAAGTTCGTCGCGATGGCGGCCGATCTGAACGGGTGGGACCACGCCGAGGGCAAGTTCTTCACGAGCCGCACGGCCGCCGAGCCCTACATCGACGCGACCAAGCCGCACTACGGCATCCTCGGCCTGGCCGCGTTCCTCGCCATGCGGACGCACTACGACCTCACCGTGGTCGGCCAGGTGGCGGTGTCGCTGGCGGGCGGGCGCCAGTACCACCTGATCAGCCGCCAGGCCAAGGACCTGGCCGGCTGCAAGGGCAAGACGCTCGCCAGCGACCACGCCGACGACCCCCGCTTCATCGAGCGCGTGGTCGCCGGCAAGAGCTTCACGCTCCACGACTTCACGCTCGTCCCGACCCAGCGCCCGCTCCTCACCATCAAGAAGGTGGTCGCGGGCGAGGCGGTGTGCGCCCTCATCGACGAGGCCCAGCTCGGCGAGCTGGCGCACCTGGAGGGCGCCGACGGCGTGCAGTCGGTGTGGCACAGCGCGGAGCTGCCGCCGATGGCGGTGGTCGCCTTCAACTCGGCGCCGACCGCCGAGCGCAAGCGGTTCGTCGAGAACCTCGACAAGGTCTGCGACGCCGACGGCAAGACCGCCTGCGGCGAGGTCGGCATCCAGTCCCTCGAGGCGGCGAGCGCGGCCGACTACGCCTCGGTCGTCACGGCCTACGGCAACGGCAAGTGAGCCCCGCCGCGGACGCGCGAGGCGCGAGGCTCCTCCGGCTCGGGCTGCTGCTCGCGGTCGGCATGGCCGTCGCCCCCGGGTGCGTGATGCCCGGCGGGCGCGTGCACGGCGTGCTGCGCGCCACCGCCGAGCACGAGGACGCGCTGGCGCTCTCCGACGCGCTCGAGACGCTGATCGCCGAGGGCGCCGACACGCCCGCCGACCGAGAGTTTGCCTGGAAGGCCGTGAAGCGGCACGACGAGGACACCGCCGCGTCCTGCTTCGCGCGCGCCGCGATCACCGGCCGGCTGGTGCAGCAGCGCGGGCTCCTCGGCGCGAACCTGGTGCCCGACGTCGAGCGCGACGCGCGGCGGAGCCGCGAGCTGGACCCCGAGTTCCGGGGCGGCGCGGCGACCCGGCTCCTCGGCACGCTCTACGTGATCGCCCCCGCGGCGCTCATCAAGCACGGCGACTCCGAGGAGGGGCTCGACCTGCTCGAGGGGCTCACGCGCGAGCATCCCGACGTGCTCGAGAACCACCTGCGGCTGGCCGAGGCCTACATCGCGCTCGGCGACCCGGCCCCCGCGACGCCGCACCTCTGCACCTGCCTCGACGGACGCGCCCGCCTCCGCCAGGACGATCAGCAGCTCCTCGACAGGCTCGTCGCGGGCGTCGGCGCCCTCAAGTGTCCCTAGACGCGACGGGGGTCCGCGTCAGGCTTGGCCTGGAACAGGATCCACAGCGCCGCCGGGAGCGCGGTGAAGTCGGCGATCATCGAGAGCGTGAAGGCGAGCGCGGCCAGCAACCCGAACTGACGCATCGGCGGCAGCTCGCCGAGGGTGAAGGCGAGGAAGCCGCCGGCGTTGATGATCGTCGCGAACAGGATGGCGCGGCCCGCGACCAGCAGCGTGTGCCGCAGCGCCGCCTCGACCGTGCCGTCGGTCCGGCCTTCGAGGAAGTGGTAGAAGAAGTGGATCTGGTCGTTCTCCGACGTGCCGAGCACCGTCGACGCGATCAGGATGGTGGCGATGTTGAGCATCATGCCGGTGAGCCGCATCACGAGGAACATCACCAGGATCGCGAAGATCGAGGGGATCATCGCCATCAGCCGCGCGGCGCCGTTCCGGAACACCAGCAGGAACGCCGCGAAGATGATCGCGACCGTGAGCGCGAAGCTCTCGACCAGCGTCGGGACGAGGCTCTGCGCCATCTTGGCGTGCAGCGGCGCCAGGCCGACGGTGCGCAGCGTGATCTTCGCGAGCGCCGGGTTCGCCGCCGCCACCGCGCCCCACTCGCGCCGGATCGCGTCGCCGAGACGGACGAACGCTTCGTACTCGCCGCTGTGGGAGATCACCGTGACGTGCGTCTGCGCGAGCGAGTGCGGCTGCACGAAGCGGGAGAGCATCGGCTCGGCGCCGACGAGGCCCTCCAGCTGCGCCGCCGTCTGCTCGAGCTCGGCCGGATCCGTCGGCCAGCCGTCGCCCTGGCCGCCCAGGTAACGCATGATCCTGAGGATCGTGGTCGGGCCGACCGCGGCGCCGACGTCGGGATCGGCCTCCAACGCCTGCTGGAAGCGGTCGAGGCCGGTCAGCACCTCGGGCTCCGACATGCTGCCCAGCTCGCCGGTGAGCCACACGTCCGTGATCGACAGCCCCGGGATCATGCCGCCCAGCCGCTTGATGTCGCGGTAGAGCGTGGAGCCGTGGTTCATGTACTCGACCGGGTCGGTGAGGATCCGCATCGGGGGCACGCCGATGCCGCCGAAGAGCGCCACCCATCCCGCCGCCGAGAGCGCCAGCGACGCCGCCACCAGCGGCCAGCGCCACCGGTAGCTCGCGTGCGGCAGCCAGGTCGCGACCCGCACGAAGCGGTCGCTCGCCGGGCGCTCGCCTTCCCGGGTTGGCGTGCGGAGGATGGTCTGGAGCGCCGGGAACAGCGTGAAGATGATCACCCACGCCAGCACCAGCCCGACTGCGACCCAGAGCCCCATCTCCTTGATCGGCCGGATGTCCGACACCATCAGTGCCGCGAACCCGACCGCGGTCGCGAAGATCGACGCCGTGCAGGCGACGAACTTGTTGCAGAGCGCGAAGACCTGGTGCTCGTCGACGGGACGCCCCGCCGGCCGGTCGACGAACCGCGACTGCAGGTAGACCAGCGACGACGTCGCGGTCACGAGGATCGTCATCGGCACCATCGGGGAGACGATCGTGAACGCCCCGCCGCAGACCCCGATGTAGCCCACCGACACCGCGAGGCAGACGGCGAGCGTCACCAGGAACGCGACGAGCGTCCGCAGCGAGCGGTAGAAGCTCAGGTTCAGCACGATCACGAAGGCCGCGAAGAGCAGGAAGTAGACCCAGGCAGCGCGCTGGGTCTCGTCGAGGTAGGCGTTCACGAACGGCAGGCCGAGCGTGTGCACCCCCGTGAGCGGCGCCGGGCTGGCGACGAACGGCGCCAGCGCGCGCCCGAGCGCGGCCAGGGTCTCGCGGCGCTGGTCGCCGTTCTGCACGTCGAGGGCCAGGCCGATCGAGAGGAAGTGGTCGCCGATCAGCCCCTGCTTCCGGAACAGCGCCGTGCCGGTGAGGAACTGGCGGAAAGCCGCGACCTGGTCGGGCGTCGGCGTGAAGCCGGCGCGGGCGCGCCGGTAGATGGAGAGCGCGGAGTTGGCCTGGACGCGCGGGACCCGGGTCAGCGCGCGCTCGATGGCGTCGAAGCGCTCGATCACCGCCGGGGCGAGGGGATCGTCGGCCTCGGCGATCAGTATCCCGAACTCCCCGGCGCCGAACACGCGCTCGAAGTCGCGGGTCGCCAGGAAGTCCGGGTCGGTGGGAACGATCAGCCGGTCGAGCGAGTTGTCCTGCCCGACGCGCACCGCGTACCACACGCTCGGCACCAACAGCAGCCCGTAGAGCGCCACGACCAGCCAGCGCCACGCCACGACGGCGCGGAAGTACCGCGCCAGCGCGCCGGTCGGGGGCGTCACGTCCTCCCCGTGCCGGGTGGGTGGGTCCGAGGTCGCTCGCACGGCCCGCCGGAAGTAGCACAGAGCCGCGCGCGCGCCGAGCAGGCTACGACCATGGTCCGGCTTGGCTGACGGCCGCCCGTCGGGTATGCCTCCTCCATGCTGGCTCGTCTGTTGCTTGCGACCGTGCTCGCCCTCGTCGCCGTGCCCCGCCCGGCGGCTGCCCAGCTCGGCTCCGGATGCCCGACGGGCGCGCTGTTCTCGTCGATCGAATGCCGGATCTCGTCCCTGCTCGACTGGGCGAAGGGCGGGGGGCCGCCGGTGACGGTCGCGAAGAAGATCCAGAAGCTGCTGCTGCACGCGCAGACGAAGGTGACGTCGGCGAACCTGCTGGCCGGCAAGCACCGCTACAAGCCGGCGCGCGCGCGGCTCGGGAAGGCGGACCGCAATCTGGGGAAGGTCGAGAGCATCCTGGGCTCGCTGCCGACGGTCCGGACGCGAGGGATCGCCCCGACCGCCTCGCCCGCGGAGGCCGCCGCGTTCTGCCAGGGGATCCGCAGCGACCTCGGCACAGTGCGCTCGACGCTCGTCCCGAACGGCCCCATCTTCTTCGGCGAGATCTGCTGTGTGCGGCTCTGCATCCCGACGCCGGCCGACGCGACCGCGTGCGCCCTGGTCGAGGCCATCCCGTGCACGACGACCGACTGCGCGATCACGGCGGCGTGCCTCTCGAACGAGTGCTCGCTCATCCCGACGCCGGTGGGGACCACCTGCACCGAGATCCTCGCGAACACGTGCCCGGGGCTTCCCACCTGCGACGCCTACAACCCGACCTGCGTCGCTCCCCCATCCTAGTCTGCGCTTCCCCCCGAGGGTCGGGATCGGGTAGGGTCGCCGCATGCACGACCTCGTGATTCGCGGCGGTCAGCTCGTGGACGGGACCGGGGCGCCGCCGGGGGAGGGCGACGTCGCCGTCGACGGCGAGCGCATCACCGCCGCCCGCGGGAGCGCGGGGCCGGCGCGACGCGAGATCGACGCGCGCGGCCGCATCGTCGCCCCGGGCTGGGTCGACATCCACACCCACTACGACGGCCAGGTCACATGGGACCCGTATCTGACGCCGTCGTCGTGGCACGGCGTGACGACGGTCGTGATGGGGAACTGCGGCGTCGGGTTCGCGCCCGCCAGGCCCGACAAGCACGACTGGCTGATCGGGCTCATGGAGGGCGTCGAGGACATCCCCGGGACCGCGCTCGCGGAAGGCATCACGTGGCAGTGGGAGAGCTTCCCCGAGTACCTGGACGCGCTCGAGCAGATGCCGCGCGCGCTCGACGTCGGCGCGCAGGTCCCGCACGGCGCGGTCCGCGCCTACGTGATGGGCGAGCGCGGTGCGCGCAACGAGGCGCCGACCGCCGAGGACGTCGCCGGCATGGCGGCGATCGTGCGCGACGGCATCGCAGCCGGCGCGCTCGGATTCACCACGTCGCGGACGCTGCTCCACCGGGCGATCGACGGCGAGCCGGTGCCGGGCACGTTCGCGACGCCCGACGAGATGCTCGGGATCGGGCGCGTGCTCGGCCAGCTCGGGCGCGGCGTGATCGAGCTGGCGTCGGACCTGATGCCGGAGGACCCGGAGCTGGCGTGGATGGAGCAGCTCTCGCGCGAGACCGGTCGTCCGGTGACGTTCGCGTGCCTCCAGAACGACATCGACCCGGCGCAGTGGCGCCGGCTCCTCGACGCCGCCGCCCGCGCCGCCGCGCGCGGCGCGCGGCTCGCGCCGCAGGTCGCCGCCCGGCCGACGAGCCTGCTGATCGGCCTCCAGAGCTCGATCCACCCGTTCAGCGGCCACGCCTCGTACCAGGCCATCGCGCACCTGCCGCTCGCCGAGCGGGTGGCGCGGCTTCGCGCCCCCGAGGTGCGCCGGCAGGTCCTCGCCGAGCGCGTGCAGCACTCGAACCCGATCGTCGCGTTCATCTCGTCGGCGTTCCACAAGCTCTTCCCGCTCGGCGATCCGCCGGACTACGAGCCCGCGCCCGAGAAGAGCATCGCCGCGATGGCGCAGCGCGCCGGCACGACGCCCGAGGCGATCGCGTACGACCTGCTCCTCCAGCGCGACGGGCGCGAGCTGCTCTACCTCCCGCTCCTCAACTACTCCGGCTTCGACTTCGAGCCGATCCGCGAGATGCTGCTGCACCCGCAGGCGGTGGTCGGCCTCGCCGACGGCGGCGCGCACTGCGGCGTGATCTGCGACGCCAGCACGCCGACGTTCCTGCTGACGCACTGGGTGCGCGACCGCCGGCGCGGCGCGCGGCTGCCGATCGAGCACGTCGTCGCGCGGCAGACCCGCGAGACCGCGCGCCTCTACGGGCTCGAGGACCGCGGCACGCTCGCGCCCGGCATGCTGGCCGACGTCAACGTGATCGATCTGGACACGCTCGCCCTCGTCCCGCCCGAGATGATTTTCGACCTCCCCGCCGACGGCCGCCGCCTCGTGCAGCGCGCCCGCGGCTACCAGGCGACGGTCAAGCGGGGCCAGGTCATCTTCGAGGACGGGCGACCGACCGGCGCGCTCCCCGGACGGCTCGTGCGGGGGCCGCAGGCCGCGCCCACCTCGTAAACGCCGCTGCATCTGCGCCGGCGGGAGACCTTCTCAGACTCCTCCGACTCTCCTAGACTCCGCCGTCCGCATGCGCCGCGCCGGATACGAGGTCAACGCCGAGCACGAGGCCACGCACTGGTGGTTCCTCGCGCGCCGGGAGCTGATCCGCCGGCAGGTCGCGCGCGCCGCCGCCGCGTGCGGCTTCCCGGGCCGGCCGCTCCGGCTCCTCGACTACGGCTGCGGCACCGGCTTCGACCTCCCGCTCCTCGCCGAGTTCGGGACCGCGATGGGCGCCGACCTCTCGACCGACGCCGCGCTCGAGTTCCGGCGGTCCGCGCCCTACCCCGTACTCGACGCCGAGCGCGAGCTCGCTCCCTACGCCGGCGCGTTCGACGTCGTCACCGCGTTCGACGTCCTGGAGCACCTCGCGGACGACGCGGGCGGGCTGCGGCGCCTTCGCGACCTGCTCGCACCCGGCGGCCAGCTCGTCCTCACGGTCCCGGCCTACGACTGCCTCTGGAGCGGCGAGGACGTGATCAGCGCCCACCATCGCCGCTACACGCGGCGCACGCTCGAGGCCGTCTGCCACGCCGCCGGGCTCGAGGTGCTGTTCATGAGCTACTTCAACCTGGCGCTGCTGCCGGCGATGGCCGTGGTGATCTGGGCACGCCGTCTGCTCGACCGCGACTGGGCGTCCCGGAGCAACGTCCAGCCGGTGCCCGGATGGCTCAACCGCTGCTTCGAGACCGTGAGCGCGTTCGAGACCCGGCGGGTCGGCGACGAGCGGCTCCGCCTTCCCGCGGGCGCGAGCCTGGTCTGCCGTCTCCGGAGGGCCGCGTGAGCCACACCCCGACGCCGTGGCGGACGAGCTACCTGACGTTCGGCGCGCCGCACGTCGGCGTCGAGGAGCGCGAGGAGCTGCTGGCGTGCCTCGACTCGGGCTGGCTCGGCACCGGGCCGCGCGTCGCCCGCCTCGAGGCCGAGTTCGGCCGCTACGTCGGCCGGACGGCGGTGGCGGTGAACTCCTGCACCGCGGCGCTCCACCTGGCGCTCCGGGCGCTCGACCTCCAGCCCGGCGACGAGGTCGTCACCAGCGCCATGACCTTCTGCGCGACCGCCAACGCGATCCTCCACGCGGGGGCCGTGCCGGTGTTCGCCGACTGCGAGCGCGACACGCTCAACCTCGACCCGGCGGACGTGGCGCGGAAGCTGACGCCGCGCACGCGCGTGCTGCTGCCGGTCCACTTCGCCGGCCGGCCGTGCGCGATGGGGCCGCTCGGCGAGATCGCGCGCGCACACGAGTTGGCGGTGGTCGAGGACTGCGCGCACGCGATCGAGGCCACGCTCGACGGCCGCCACTGCGGCACGTTCGGCGACTTCGGCTGCTTCAGCTTCTACGTCACCAAGAACATGACCACCGTCGAGGGCGGGATGGTGACCTGCGCCCGCGACGACGCCGCCGCGCGCATCAAGACGCTCGCGCTGCACGGCATGAGCGCCGACGCCTGGCACCGCTACGGCGACGACGGCTTCCGGCACTACGATGTCGTCGAGCCGGGATTCAAGTACAACCTGACGGACCTCGCGGCCGCGATCGGCCTCCACCAGCTCGCGCGGCTCGAGCGGAACTGGCTCCGCCGGAAGGCGCTGTGGGATTACTACCTCTCCGAGCTGCGCGACCTGCCGCTCGTCCTCCCGGCGCCGGTGCCGCCGGACGTGCGGCACGCGTTCCACCTCTTCACCTGCCTGGTCGACGACACCCGGACCTCGGTGTCCCGCGACCAGGTGCTGGCGGGCCTCCACGCGCTCAAGATCGGGATCGGCGTCCACTACCGGGCCGTCCACCTCCACAGCTACTACCGGCGGACGCTCGGCGCCCGCACCGGCCGCCTCCCGAACGCGGAGTGGGCGAGCGAGCGGACGTTCTCGCTGCCGCTCTCCCCCGCCGTCACCGACGCCGACGCCGCCGACGTCGTGCGCGCGCTCCGGCTGCTCCTCGCCTAGGGGATGCCGCCCGACCTCTCACTGGTCATCCCCTGCTACAATGAGGGGGAGCACCTCCGGCAGAGCGTCGCCGACCTGCTGGAGGTCCTCGATCAGCTCACGCTCGAGGCCGAGGTGCTGTTCGTCGACGACGGCAGCCGCGACGACACGCGGGAGCAGATCGCCGAGATCTGCGCGCGCGACCCGCGCTGCCGGTCGATCTTCCACGAGCGGAACCGCGGGCGCGGCGCCGCCTTCAAGACCGGGTTCGCCGCGACCACCGGGCGCGTCACCGGCTTCCTCGACATCGACCTCGAGGTCCACGCGCTCTACGTCCCGATGCTGGTCGGTCTGATCGAGCGCCACGGCGTCGACGTCGCGACCGGGCTCCGCTACTACCTGCTGAGCCAGACCCACGGGGTGCTCCGGGCGATCCTCTCGCGCGTCTACCGCTGGCTCTGCCGCTTCCTGCTCGACACCGGCGTGCGCGACACCGAGACCGGCTTCAAGATGTTCCGGCGCGAGACCGCGGCCGCCGTCGTCCTCGGATCGGAGTCCGACGGATGGTTCTGGGACACCGAGGTCATGACCCGCGCCGCGCTCGCCGGGCTCCGCATCCACGAGTTCCCGGTGCTGTTCCTGCGCCGCTGGGACAAGACATCGACGGTCCGCTTCCTGCCCGACATCTGGCGCTACCTGGTCGAGCTGCAGCGCTTCCGGCCGAAGGTGGGGCTGGGGATGCTCGACCGCTCACCGCTCACCTGGACGTGCATCGGATACGACCTGGCGACGACCCTCACGCGCGGCGCGCAGACGCGCGCGGCCTACGCCGCGGTCGCGGGGCGCATTCCGGACGGCGTGGCGGTCGTCGAGCTGTGCTGCGGCACGGCGCGGCTGGCGCGGGACTTCCTGCTGCCGCGCGGCTGCCGGTACACCGGCGTCGACGCGAACGGGCACTTCGTCATGGGCATGCGGAAGCGCGGCGTCGCGGCGCGGCTGGGCGACGTCACGCGCGATCCGGTCCCGGCCGCGGACTACGTCGTCATGTGCGGAGGGCTGCACCACCTGGGCGTCGATGCCGTGCCGCTGCTCGGCCGCATGCGCGCGGCCGCGCGCCGCGCGGTGATCGTCAGCGAGCCGGTGCGCCATCACGCGGGCGGCTACGACCTCGCGGGCTTCCGGGCGCTCGCCGAGGCGGCCGGGGCCGCGGAGATCGTGCCCGACGCCACCGACCGCGACGCGATCGCGGTCTTCCCGCCGGCATGACCGGGAGGCGGCTCGGGACCGCGGCGGCGGTGGTCGCCGTCTACGCGCTGGCGGTGGTCGTGCTCACCTGGCCGCTCGCGGCGCACCTCGGCACGCATCTCTCGAACACGCACAAGGTCTCCGGCTACGACCCGCTCTTCACGACCTGGGTCCTCGCCTGGGAGAGCCACGCGCTCGCCACCGGCGCCCGGCTCGCCGACCCCAACATCTACTGTCCCGCGCGCGACACGCTCTTCTACGGCGACACCGCGTTCGGCGCGCTCCCCGTCTTCCTGCCGACGTTCCTCCTCCGCGGCAACGCCGTGCTGGCGCTGAACGTGCTCCTGCTGGCGGCGGGCGCGCTCACCGCCGCCGCCGTGCACCTGGTCGCGTACCGCTGGACGGGCTCGCACGGCGCCGCGTTCGTCGCCGGCTGGACGACGCTCATGACGCCCTGGACGCTGTGGGAGTTCAACCCGACCGCGCCCAGCGAGGGCATGCTCCAGTTCCTGCCGTTCATCGTGCTGCTCGCGGCCGAGCCCGTGCCGGCGCTCTGGCCGCTCGCCGCGCTCACCGTGCTCCAGTCCTTCACCGATGTCGCCTACATCGCGGCCGCGACCGTCGGACCGCTGCTGGTGCTGGCCGCGTGGCGCCTCCTGCACCGCGACACGCGACGCGGCGGCGTTCGTCTCTGTGCCGTGGCCGCGATCACCGCGCTGGCGCTGCTGCCACTCCACCTCCAGCACCTGCGCGTGCGGTGGAACAACCCCGGGCTCGCGACCCAGACGCTCTGGGTCTACCCGAGCGAGCCCGTCCGGCTGCCGTGGGGCCCGTTCACCGAAGCGCCGACGGCGGTGCCGCTGGTGGTGTTCGGGATGATCGCGCTCGCGATCGTGCTGCGCCGCCGCGCGCGCATGGCGCCGGTGCCGGGATGGAGCGCGGCGACGTTCTGGAGCGTCGTCGGGCTGCTCATGTCGCTCTCGCCGACCGGGAGATGGAACGGCCGGGTCGTCGTGCTGCCGCACAAGCTGCTCGCCCTCCTCACCCCCTACTACGACCTCTTGCGCGTGCCGGTGCGGCTCGGCGTGGGCGGGATGATCGGGCTGGCGCTGCTCGCGGGGCTCGCGGCCGAGGAGTGCCGACGGCGTCTCCCGGCACGTCTCCGCCCGCTCGTGCCGGTGGCGCTCGCGCTCGCCATGTTCGTCCAGTACGCCCAGGACGGGACGCGTCTGCCCGGCCGCTATCCGCTCATGGAGGCGGCCACCGAGCCGCCCGAGATCCTCACGATCCTCCGCCAGGCGGGCGGCCCGGTGCTGGAGGTCCCGATCGGCGTGAAGGGCGACTGGGATCCGTCGGATCAGGCGCGCGCCATGCTGCGCTCGACCCAGCACTGGCGCTGGATCCTGAACGGCTACACGAGCTACTGGCCGAAGGGCTTCCCGGAGCGCATGGCGCTGGTCGAGAAGCTGCCGGATCCGGCGGCGCTCGCGGCGCTCCGCGACGAGACCCGTCTCGAGTTGATCGTCGTGCACCTCGACGACTTCCAGCGCCGGCAGCGCGCGGCCTGCCAGAAGCTGATGGCTGCGCGCGGGCTCGATCCCAGAGCCTGCATGCGGCTCGGCGAGTCCGACCGGGCGCCCTGGGAGAGCGCCGCGCTCGCGCATCCGGGACTGCGGCTGGTCACCCGCACGCCGGACACGCTGCTGTTCGCCGTCACGCCCTGACGGCGTGCAGGATCAGGAGATCGCCGCCACCGCGGCGCGCAGCTCGTCGAGCAGCGTGGCGACGGTCTGTGGACACGCGCCCGCGATTCGCCCGCGTTGCGCCGCGACCACGCCCTTGCGCTGGAGCTTCGCGAGCCGGTGGTCGGCGCTCGCGCGCAGGCGACGGGCGCGCTTCGGCGGTGTCGTCGGCGCGACCGCCTTGTCGAGCGTCGCCTGCACCTTCCCGAGCGCGGCGTCGAACGCCGCCTGGAAGCGCGCGTCGACCGGATCCGCCCCGCACACCGGCGCCGTCGTCGTGCCGGCGATGAGGCAAGTCGCGCGCTCGTAGCCCGCGAGCGCGTCGCATCCCGGGAGCGTGGTCGCGGTCGTCGAGCTCGTGGTGGTCGCCCCGGGGACGGTGGTCGTGGTGGTGGCAGCGACGATCTGGATGTCGGCGCAGGAGTAGTAGTACTGCTGCCCGGGCGGCTTCTCGCTCATGAACTGGATGAGCTGGAGCGTGCAGGCCGCGCACGTCGTCTCCGGGATCTGGAGCATGGTGGTGTAGTCGTTGTGGTCCGTGCCCGGCGCGAATGCGCGGTCGGGGATGTCGCCCAGGATCGTGACGAAGTTCTGGTCGTTCGCGGGCGAGATCGCCAGCTCGTAGTGGCCGGGGTGGTCGATGGTCTCGATCCAGTCGACCTTCAGCATCTGCCCGGCGGTGAGCACCGTCGGGGTGCTGGTGCGCGGGATGCCGGCGCACGGCGCGGTCTTGCCGATGGTCGTCGAGCGGGGCGGCGGCGAGACGAGCCGCGCGTGGCCGAAGGCCAGGCCCGGCAGCGCGAGCACCCCCGCGAGCGCGATCCGCCACCCCGTCATCGCCGTCCCCACCGGGGTTCAGCGTAACGGGTCGCCGCGCGACTCACCAGCCGCCCGCCTCACGGCGTCCGCTGCGGCCGACGCCAGCGGCGGGCCGCCAGCTCGTCGGTGTAGCCGCGCGCGTACGTGCCGAAGACGCCGTCCCAGATGGTGAGGAAGCCGGCGTAGTTCCCACGGACCCGGGCATGGTGGACGTCGTGATGGACGGCGCCGTCGTTGCCGGGCAGGAGATGCGTCGGCGTCCAGGGGAACTCGTAGCCGCAGTGGCCCTCGGCGGCCTCCCACTGCCGGAAGCAGAACCAGAGCCACACGACCATCACGTGCGAGCCGAGCAGCAGCGGCCCAATCAGCGCCACCGCGCCCGTGATCCCGTACTCGAACGGGTGCATGTAGTGCCCGGTGATCGCCCACGGCGTGACGATCCCGTGATGCCACCCGTGGACGTTCTTGTAGAGCCAGCGCGAGTGCATCGCGCGGTGCATCCAGTAGTAGAGGAAGTCGTCGAGGTAGATGAAGAAGAGCAGCGAGCCGACGATCACCCACCACGCGGGCAGCGGCCCCGCGTGGATCCCGGAGCGCGCGAGCAGCGGCCAGAGCGCGACGACGCCGACCAGCATCGCCAGGTTGTTCACCAGCCAGCTCCGGACCGACGGCCCCACCAGCTCCTGCGGGCGCGGCCGTCGGTTCTGGATGCGGTACGGCCGCAGCGACGCCGGATCGCGCGCCGCGATCCAGGTGAGCGGCCCCGCGAAGAGCGTGAACGCCGCCATGCTGATGAACACCGTCGCCACCGGGAACTGCCAGAAGAGCGGCGAGCGGTACGTGTCGAGGAGCGTGGCCACGGATCGACCCTCTGCCAGCGCGGCCGATCCTGTCAAGGCAGTTGCGCCATGGACCGGCGGCGGTCCCGTCTGCATACTCGGGACCCAGGGGGATCGCGCCATGCGGTGGACGTGGTGGATGGTGCTGGGGGCGCTCTGGATCGGGATCGCGGCCGACGCGAAGCCTGCCCCCGCACCGCCCTGTCCGGGCGTGCGGTTCCTCACCGGCACCGCGCTGCTCCCCGACGCCCCGGGGTTCGACGCGCTGGTCGTCGACGCGCAGGGGCAGGTGGCGATCTCGACCGGCTGCGACCCGGTCGCGGCGCGGCTCCGACAGCTCAAGACCGGCGTGCGCCTCCGCGTCCGTTGGAAGAACTGCGTCGGTCTGGCGAACGTGCGGCTCACCGCCACCGTGGACGCGAACGGGTGCGCGACCGCGAGCGGCACGCTCCGCGCGCGCCGCACGAAGCCCACGCCGTTCACCGCCGCGCCGTCGACGTGCGGCGACGGCAAGGTCGACGCGGCGACCGGCGAGCAGTGCGACGCGGGACACGACTGCTCCGTCGGCGGGCCGTGCGCGGCGTGCAGCTGCGGGCTCACGACCACCACCACCCTCCCCGGCCTGTTCGAGCAGCCGAACCCGTGGACCCTCGACGTGAGCGGCCTCACGAAGAGCGCCAAGTCCGACGCGATCATCCAGACGCTGAACGACGCCGGCGGCTGGGGCGGGCCGAACGCGAAGCTGCAGATCGACTTCAGCTTCCACCTGCTGCGCGCGACGGCGTCGGACCCGCGGCGCACGTTCGTCGCGAGCCAGGGCTACACGACTCCCGACTGCGACGCGCCGTTCTCGTTCCCGATGCCGATCGGCGGCGCGATCGAGGGGCAGCCGGGCTACGCCTGCGACGTCGGGAACGACGATTGCCACTTCCTGATCGTCGACCCGCCGACCAAGCGACTGATCGAGCTGTACCTGGCGACCAAGTCCGGGACCACGCTCCGGACGGGCTGCGGCATCGCGTGGGATCTCACCAGGGCGTACCCGGACAACCTGCGCGGCGACCAGTGCACGTCGGCGGACGCCGGCGGGTTCCCGATCGGCGCCATGCTGTTCACGGCCGACGAGGTCGCCGCCGGCGAGATCCCGCACGCGATCCGCTTCATCCTCCCGAACGAGCGCATCAAGCAGGGGGACACGCCGCAGAGTGCGCCGCCGCACGGCGTCTACGTCCATCCCGCCACCCACGCCGGCGCCCCGCAGGGGATCGGCGAGTTCCCGCCGTACGGCGTCCGCTTCCGCCTGCGCGCCGACTATCCGCTCGCGACGCTGCCCTCCGACGGCGCCCGCGTGATCGCCCGCGCCATGCAGAAGTACGGCATGCTGCTCGCCGACGGCGGCAACATCGCGCTCACCGCCGCCACCGACACGTACACCACGCACAAGTGGGACGACCCGGACGTGGCCGTCGACTCGCACTCGCTGTTCGACCTCGCGGTGACGGACTTCGAGGTGGTCGGCCTGGGGCCGGAGATCGTCAACACCTACGACTGCGTGCCCAATCCGTAGCGACGCACGCGAGCGGCACTACGCCGCGGCCGGGCGCGGACGGCGCGTCGGCGTCGCGGGGACCTCCGCGCGCACGAACCAGTCCCACATCGGCGGCTCGTCGGGGAACTGCTCGTAGCCGCCGACGTCCTCCCAGGCGTAGCACACGCGGCCGAGGCGTATGCGGCGGAAGCCGACCTGCCGGAGCCGGTACTCGAGCTCGAAGCCGTAGAAGAACTTCTGCCAGCCGCCGTCGTCGTCGCGATACGTGCCGTGCACGAAGTCGAACTTGTCGCGCTCGAGGATGCGGTCGGCGCGCGAGCGGGCGCGGTGCAGGTGCCGCGAGCGGCGACGCTCGCGCTCGTGGATGAGCAGCCCCTGGTAGACCACCGGCTCCATCGCCGGGAAGATGCCGAGCAGCGTACCGCCCGGCTTGAGCACGCCCTGGAGGCTCGCGAACATCCGGGCGAGCTTGTCGGGGTCGCACGAGAGGAACGCGTTCACCGTCACCGCGACGTCGAGCGTGCGGCGGAAGCGGCCGAGCGCCGCCAGATCCGCCCGGTGGAGCGACAGGTTCGGCGCGGCGCACGTCCGGCGCGCGCGCGCCAGCATGCCGGGCGAGAAGTCGATGCCGACCACCTTCCCGAAGCGCTCGGCCAGCGCCGGCAGCAGCGTGCCGATCCCGCAGCCGAGGTCGCCGACGGTCTTCCGTTTCGCGTGCGGGACGCGCGCCAGCGCCCGCGCGAGCGGCGGCGGAAGGCCGGCGCGCAACGGGCTCACGATCTCGCCGAAGTAGTCGTCGACGACGCGGTCCCAGTCGTGCGACGCCATGTCTCGAGCGACGGGCATGCTCTCCGCCGTCGAGCAACGCGTGTGCCATGGATGATCCGCCACGCCCACCTCCCCCGTCCGCGTCAGGATGTTGACCTTCGCCCCCGCGCGGGTCAAGCAACACCCGCGCGACTACCGGCGCGGACGGGCCTCGGGCATGATGCCGCCATGGCCGATCTGCCGCCCTGCGGGCTCTATCGCACCGGCGCCGCGTTGGGCGCGCACGTGCCGGCGGGACGCCTGGTCTACTTCCACAACCACGGCGATCCCGGCCCGGGCGTCTACCTCCCCGACGGGTGGACCGCGAACCGCGCGCGCTGGCAGGAGCAGGGCCACACGATCCCGTCGCCCGCCTGGGCGGCGTCGCTCGAGCCGCTGCCGGCCGAGGGCTTCTACCGCGTGCGCGAGCGCTTTGCCTGCTGCGCCCGGCAGTGCCGGACGTTCGAGCCCGAGCTGCTGGTGCAGCTCGGCTACGACGGCGAGGCGCACCCGATCGTGTTCGTGCCCGAGTGGACGGCGCACGGGCTCGGGCTGCCCGAGACCGGCACGCGCGTCGACCAGGCGCAGCTCTCCCGTCTGGCGCCGCTCACGGTCGCCGCCGCGGACGACGACGTCCCGCCCGACGCGCTGCCGAGCTGATCAGCCGACCGCGCGGTGCCGGTCGCCGCTCACGCGCCGGAACGGCGCGCGGTAGAGCGGCGCCGTGGGCAGCGCGCGCCGCCGCTCCTTCCAGCGCGCGAGCCCGCCGCGGATCGCGGCCACGTCGAGCCCGAGCGTGTGGCAGATGTTGACGAACGCGAACGGCCACGCCGTGTCCTCCGACGCGAGCCAGGCCTCGACGTTCGCGAGCTCGCGACGGGCGACGCGGGTCGCCGCGGTCGCGCTGCGCTGGAAGGTGCTCACCGCCTCCTCGAGCACCGCCAGCATGAGTCGACGCTCCGGCTGCATGACGAGGCGGCGGGCGTCTCCGAAGAACTGCTCCGGCAGCACCGCCGCCGGCTCCATCGCCGGCAGCTCGCCGCGCCCGATCTCGATCGCCGTCGTCATGCGCGGAACATTGCACTGCGGCAAAATCTAGTCAATACCCGTTCAAATCCTTGACCCGGTTGCGGTGGGACCGTAGACTCGGCACCATGAAGGCAGGCACCACGGGCGGCCGGCTCTCGATCGGCGCGCTCGCGCGCGCGAGCGGGATCGCCGTCGACACGCTGCGCACGTGGGAGCGGCGCTACGGCTACCCCGCCCCGGAGCGGAAGCCGTCGGGCCACCGGGTCTATCCGGTGTCGAGCGTGCCGCGCCTCCGGCGCATCGCCGAGGCGCTCGCGCGCGGGCATCGCGCCGGCGAGGTGCTGCCGGCGTCGGACGCGGCGCTGTCGTCGCTGCTCGGCGCGGGCCCTGCGAAGCACGCACCCGCGGTCTCGCCGCCCGCCCGGCCCGACGACCTGCTCGCGGCCGTCGTCGCCCTCGACGCCGAGCGCCTGACCCGCGCGCTCACTGCGGACTGGGGCCGGCTGGGACCCCTCGAGTTCCTCGAGGGCCGCGTCGCGCCGCTCGTGCACGAGGTCGGCGAGGCCTGGGCTGATGGCCGGCTCGAGATCCGCCACGAGCACTTCCTCGCGGAGCGGGTCGGCGACCTTCTGCGCGCGCTCCGCCTCCCCTTCGACGAGCGCGCCGCAGGGCCGTCGGTCGTGCTCGCGTCGCTCCCCGGCGAGCGGCATGCGCTCGGTCTCCAGATGGCGGCGCTGCTGCTCGCCACGACGGGCTGCCGGGTGCTGTTCCTCGGGACCGAGGTGCCGGTCGCGGAGCTGATCTCGCTCGCGAAGGACCGGCACGCGCGGGCGGTCGGCGTGAGCGTCTCGCTGGCGACGGCGGGATCGCGTACCGCGGGGCAGCTGCTGCGGATCCGGCGGGGCCTGCCACGCCGGGCCGACCTCCTGGTCGGCGGCGGCGGCGCGCCGCGCCCGCACCCGGGGCTGACGATCGTGCCGACCCTCCCGTCCCTCGACGCCTGGGCACGCGCCGTCGCCCTACACTGACGCGCGCGTCAGCACGGCCCGCAGCAGCTCGTCACCCCGAATGGCCCGCCCGGCACCACGCACCGCATGCCGCCGCCGCAGTCGGCGTCCGACGTGCAGCTCGACGGTGCGCAAGCGAGCCGCCCGACGCACACCACCCCGCCGCCCGCGTGCGCCGCGCAGATGCCGGCGAAGCTCCCGTCCGGACACGCACCGTCGCAGTTGTTCCCGAGCGCGCCGCAGGGCGGGAACGTGGTCGTGGTGGAGAGCGTGCTGCTGGTCGACATCGCGCTGACGGTCGTCGT
>Ga0335069_10003296_pt1 | contig 24501 bp, 12 predicted proteins | sample Lox_Sample_11_FD_206714 | JGI IMG/M metagenome (GOLD analysis project Ga0335069, IMG submission 206714) | Soil microbial communities from Loxahatchee National Wildlife Refuge, Florida, United States - Lox_Sample_1.1 | ecosystem: Environmental > Terrestrial > Soil > Wetlands | place: USA... | reverse complement strand
GCGCTCGGCCGCGTCCTGGGCGACGTGTACCTGGTCGGCGGCGGCGACCCCAACCTGTCGGCGCGTTTCACCCCCGGCCGGCCCACGGCCGCCTTCGAGGAGATGGCCGACGCGCTGGTCGCGGCCGGCGTGCGCCGGATCGAAGGCCGGCTGATCGGCCAGGAGGCGGCCTTCAGCGGCGAGGGCCGCGGCAGCGACTGGACCTGGGAGGACCTCGCCTGGGGCTACGGGGCGGCGGTCTCCGCGCTGTCGTTCAACGACGGCGTCGTCGCCGTGCGCCTCTTCCCGGGGGAGCGGCCGCCCGACCCGGCGCTCCTCGAGATCGATCCCCCGACTCCGCTGCTCGACGTCACCTCGACCGTCGCCACGGCTGCCCCCGGCGCCGCCTCGGACGTGCGGCTCGCGCGCGCGCCGGGCTCGAACGCGGTCCGGCTCCTTGGCGCGCTGCCGATCGGGACCACCTGGAGCGGGGAGGTCGCGGTCGGGGATCCGGCGCGCTTCGCGGTGACGGCGTTCGCCGCGGTGCTCGAGAGCCGCGGCGTCCGGGTCACCGGCGGCCTGGACACCTCGCGCGCGCCGCTGGCCCCGGGGACGCGGGTGCTGGCCGCCCACGACGGCGTGCCGCTGGCCGAGGAGATCCGCGTCGTCAACAAGGAGAGCCAGAACCTCCACGCGGAAATGCTGCTGCGCCTGCTCGGGCTGAGGTCGGCGGGCGACGGCAGCGCGGAGAAGGGCCGGGCGGCCGTGGCCGCGTTCCTGGAGCGGCTGGGCGTGCCCACCGGAGGCTGGCAGCTCACCGACGGCTGCGGCCTCGCCCGCACGGACCTGGTCACGCCTGAGGGCATGGCGGCGCTGCTCGCGGCGATGGACGCTCACCCGCAGGCGGCCAACTTCCGCAACTCGCTGCCGGTGGCCGGACGAGACGGGACCCTGGCCATGCGCCTGCGCGGTACCCCCGCGGAGGGACGCGTGCAGGCCAAGACCGGCAGCCTGAACCTGGTGAACGCGCTGGCCGGCTACGCCACCACGAAGGACGGCGACCGCGTCGCCTTCGCGGTCTTCGTGAACAACCACGCCGGCCGCTCGCACGACGCCGTGGCCGCCATCGACGACGTGGTGGGGGCGCTGGTGAGCCGCTGACGCATCCGGCCGATTGACAGGCGAAGGCCGCATCCGCCAAGCTCGCCATCCGGCGCGAGCGCTGGGGCCGCGCCGCTGGAGGCTGTCATGCGCAAGGCCGTCCTGCTCGCCCTCGCCGTGCTCCTCGCCCTCCCCGCAGTCCGGGGCCGCGCCGCCGACGTCCCCGGCGCCGACAAGGTGACGCTCGACGTCGTGGTCAAGGACAAGAAGGGCGCGCCGGTGCCGGACCTCAAGGCCGAGGAGATCGAGGTCGACGAGAACGGCAGCAAGCGGCCGGTCGAGTCGCTCATCTTCGTCAGGCCGGGCGTGGCCGCCGCCGGAGCGTCCGGTCCCGGGACCCTGGTGTCGCTGGTGTTCGGGATGGCCGGAACCGACGTCGGCGACGTCGACCGCAACCGCGCCGGGTCCGACGCCGTCAACCAGCAGAAGCGCGCGAAGCAGGCGGTCGAGGCGTTCCTGGCGCACGAGCTGGGGCCGGACACGCAGATCGGCGTCTTCCGGATCGGCATGCAGCTGTGGACCGTGCAGCCCTACACCCGCGACCTCGCGCTCGTCCGCCAGGCGGTGGACAGAGCCGCGAGCAACGCCGACCTCTCGCTCGCCGAGCCCGACCAGAGGGCGCGCCAGTGGGTGGGCGAGACACTCGGGCAGCTGTCGAAGGGCAACGCCGACCCGACGGCGGTCGCCCGGGCGGAGGTGCTGGGCAAGGTCATCCGCGAGGGCGACCGGCTGCTGCGGCAGCAACAGGAAGGCTCGCCCGTCTACTTCCTGATGGCTCTCGCCAAGGGCCAGGCCGGCGCCCCGGGACGCAAGACCGTGCTGTACTTCACCGGCGGCCTGACCGTCTCCGAGCAGCTCGACGACGTCTTCAAGACCATGCAGAGCGAGGCCAACCGCGCGCACGTGGCCTTCTACGCGGTCGACGTGGGCGGCCTGGCCACGGACAGCGAGCTGCAGACCGCGCGCAACGCGGTGACGGACGTGGCCAAGGCCAGCCAGGACCAGAACACGAAGATGAGCGGAGCGGTCACCCTCGACGACGTCCACGTGGCCGACAAGACCATCGAGAGCACGCGGACCAACTGGAAGCAGCCGCTCAAGGAGCTGAGCGAGAACACCGGCGGCTTCGCCACCCTCGATACCAACGACTACAGGAAGGCGATGGACCGCCTGGCGGGCGACCTCGGCGGCTACTACGAGGTCACCTACGCGCCGGTGAACGCGGCCTGGGACGGCGTCTTCCGCAAGACGGTGGTGAGGGTGAGCCGCGCCGGGACGACGAAGCCCCAGAGCGGCAACGGCTACTTCGCCACTCCGCCCGACGACAGCGGCCCCATCCTGGCCTACGAGCGGCCGCTGCTGGAGGCGCTCAAGGCCGCCGAGCCAAAGCAGGACTTCCCGATCAACGCCGGGGCCTTCCGCTTTGCGCCGGGGCCCGAGGGGCGGGACGTCTTCCTGGTGGCCGAGCTGCCGATGTCGAAGCTGAAGTTCACCACCGACCCCAGGACGAAGACCTACAAGATGCACTTCGCGCTGCTGGCGGTGGTCAGGGACTCGCAGGGAAAGCCGGTCGAGCGCGTCAGCCAGGACTACCCGTTCCAGGGACCCCTCGACAAGCTGCCGCAAATGCAGCAGGGCAACGTGGTGTTCAAGCGCAAGGTGGTGGTGCCGCCCGGAAAGTACACGGTCGAGATCGTGGCCCAGGACCGCGACAGCGGCGCCACCAGCGTGCAGCGGATGCCGCTGGAGGTCCCGGACCAGCCGGGTGTCGCCCTCAGCAGCGTCGTCGTCATCCGCCGCATGGAGCCGGCTCCCGCGCTCAAGCCCGGCGCCCCCGAGGACCCGCTGCGAGGCGAGGCGACCCGCATCGTCCCCAGCCTTCGCGACCCGATCCAGAAGGCGACAACGCCGAAGCTGCCGGTGTACGTGATCGTCTACCCGCAGAAAGGCGCCGTGCCCCCGCAGCAGGCGACGATCGAGGTCTCGGCCGCCGGCAAGCCCGAAGGGCGCAACGCCGTGATGCTGCCCGCGCCCGATCCCGACGGCCGCATCCGCCTGCTGGCGCCGATCCCGATCGACAAGTACGGCCCGGGCGAGCACGAGCTCAGGGTGACGGTGCGCCAAGGCGCCTCGCAGGCCGAGGACACGCTCGCCTTCACGCTGCAGTAGCAGGGGGCCGACAATGGGCGCGCGCCGCGTGGCCGCCGCACTGTTGCTGGTCGCCGCGGCAGCCGGGACCGCGTACGCCGCGCAGGACCAGGCGGCGGGCGCGCTGCCGTTCGCGGAGCTCGCCCGGCGTGCCTCGGCTGCCTGGGCGGCGGGGCGGAACGACGAGGCGCAGCGGTGGTTCGAGCAGGGGGTCGAGCGTGATCCCGCGTGGGACGAGGGCTGGTGGTACCTGGGCTCCATCCACTACGAGGCGGACCGCTACGCCGACGCCCGGGTGGCCTTCGCCCACGTCACCCGGCTCAAGCCCGAGGCGAGCCCGGCCTGGGCGATGCTCGGCCTCACCGAGTACCGTCTGGGCGAGCTCGACGCCGCCCTCCAGCACCTGATGAGGTGGCAGACCATCGGCCCCGGCGGCGACAACGAGATCAGCCGCACGGCCGGCCTGCACCTGGCGATGCTCCTCGTCCGCAGCGGGCAGTTCGACCTGGCGATGCGGCCGCTCACCTGGCTGGCCAGCGCGCACCAGGAGACGCCAGAGCTGTCGCTGCTGTGCGGACTCGTGATCCAGGAGCGAGCGCTGCTGCCGGCCGAGGTGCCGCCGGCGGATCGCGAGCGCACCGTCGCCATCGGCCACGCCGCCTTCTCCGCGCTCGGCGGGCGCGACGCCGAGGCGAAGTCGCGCTTCGAGGAGGTGATCGCGCGGTACCCGAACGTCCGCGGCGTGCGCTACGCCTACGGCCTGGTGCTCTCCCGCATGGGATCGGCGGACGCGTTGCCGGCGCTGCGCAGGGAGGTCGAGCTCTTTCCCGACGACGTCCACGCGCACCTGCAGATCGCTCTCGAGCTGCTGGGACGCGGCCAGGCGAAGGAGGCGCTCCCCTCGGCGCAGGAGGCCGTGCGCCTCGCCCCGGACCTCTTCGCTGCGCACCTCGCGCTCGGCCGCGCGCTCGTCGAAACGGGCACGCTGGGCGAGGGGACCGCTCACCTGGAGCGAGCCGCCGAGCTCGCCCCCGACGTGGCCGACATCTACCTCGCGCTCGCCCGCGCGTATGCCCTCGCCGGGCGCACCGCCGACGTCGAGCGGATGCGCGCGAAGATGATCGAGACCGAGCGCAAGCGACAGCCCCAATTGCACCCATAGCCGCCTGCGGTGCGTCGCAGGTTCGGCTCCTCTCGCGGGGCGCATAACATCTATGCGACCGCCCTCCTCGCGAGCTCTCTAGGGGGGCTTTCGAGGCTGCTCCAAGGACTCGTAACCCACCTCGGGCCAAAGTGACTGTGCGCAGCCTTACTCACTAGATCATATGAAGTTGAGCGGTCCAACCAGTCGAACAGGATCTCCGGCCAGCCGGTTCCTGCCGGGCTTCTTAATGGCTATGATGCAAGATACCGTTTTCTCTTGACAGCCCTTCACCGTCCCCCTACGCTCCGTTGCCAGCGGCCACAAATCCGCACGATTCGAGCGTGGCCCGGAGCAGAGCGAAGCATCCGGCTCTCTCGAAATTGGAGGCAGATAGCTCATGAGGTTCAACCCAATCCCGGGGTTGACGAAGCGTCTTGCGCTTCTCGTCATTCCCGTCCTGGCGGTGCTTCTCGCGCTGCCAGGTCCCACGTACGCGCAGCGGTTCACGGGTGAGCTGAGCGGCAGCGTCGTCGACGAGTCGGGGGGCGTCATCCCCGGCGCCGACGTCACCGTCACGAACGCGGCCTCGGGCGCCGTCCGTCGAACCGTCACGAACAGCGACGGGTTCTTCGCGTTCGCGGCCCTGCCGGCCGCCACCTACGACGTCAAGATCTCGATTTCCGGATTCAACACGTACGAGGTCAAGGGCATCGTTCTCCAAGGCGGTGACAGCCGGACCATCCGGCAGGTGTCGCTCAAGGTGGCCACGGTCGCCGAGACGGTCTCGGTGAGCGCCGAGGTCGCCCTGACGCCGCTCAACTCCGGTGAGAAGAGCGCAACCCTCACCTCCGAGCAGATCGAGAACACTCCGATCGTCGGCACCAGCGCGGCCGAGGTGCTCCGCCTGCTGCCGGGCATGTCGCCGACCACTGGCGCTGGCACCAACCGGCCCAACTTCACCGGTGAGGTGTACGGCATCAACGGCAACGGCGAGTTCCAGGGCGGCGGGAACAACAACCAGAGCGCCATCGGCAACTTCAGCAGCAACGGCACCAACACCGGCGCCCTCGACATCACGGTGGACGGCGCCCCCGGCGCCGACCCGGGCTGCAACTGCGCGACCTCGGTCAACCCCAACACCGAGTTCGTGCAGGAGTTCAAGGTCCTGCAGTCGAACTTCGGGGCCGAGCACGCCAAGGGCCCGGTCAACATGACCGTCATCAGCAAGCAGGGCGGCCGCGAGTTCCACGGCGCCGTGTTCGGTTACGCCCGTGACTACCACCTCAACTCCGCCGATTGGTACGCGAACAAGATCGGCGCCCCCGGGCAGGACAACCGGGTCAAGAACAAGTTCTTCTACCCGGGCTTCAACCTGAGCGGCCCGCTGCTCATCCCGGGCACCGACTTCAACAAGAACCGGGACAAGGTCTTCTTCTTCGTGGGCTTCGAGTACTTCAAGCAGACCCTGGACACCGGCTACGTCAAGTCCTGGGTGCCCACCGAGGCCATGCGCAACGGCGACTTCAGCAACGCCGCCGCCGTCGGCAGCGGCACGGCGATCAACACGCCGCCGCGCGGCTTCCCGGGCGGGATCATCCCGTCGAACCTGATCGATCCCGGCGGCAAGGCGCTGGTCAACGTCTTTCCGATGCCGAACGCCGATCCCTCGGTCACCGGCGGGTTCAACTACGTCAACAACCTGCTGGTGGACCAGAACGGCTGGCAGGGTCTGGCCCGCGTGGACGTCAACATCTCCGACAACACGAAGCTGTTCCTGCGCTACAACGTCCAGCGCGAGACCCAGCCCTTCGTCATCGGGCTGTGGTGGCGCAACGGCCAGCAGCAGGTGCCCTACCCCTCTTCGATCGAGGGCAAGAACCGGTCCGACTCGGGCACCGTCAGCCTGACGCACGTGTTCAACCCCACGCTGACCAACGAGACGATCTTCGCGGTCACCTACATCAACTTCCCGAACGAGTTCACCGACCGCAGCAAGATCTCCCGTCAGGCCCTGGGCTACCCGTACCAGGGCATCTTCGGCCAGAGCAACGACCAGATCCCGTCCGTCAACGCGGGGCCCTGGTGCTGCGGGCCGATGTACTTCAACCCCGGAGGGTTCGACCCCATCCTCTTCGCCGAGAAGTGGCAGATCTCGGCCCAGGACAACGTCACGAAGGTCTGGGGCACGCACAGCGTGAAGGCCGGCCTCTACTACGAGCACGTCACCAACAACCAGCCGGGCAACAACGACAGCAACGGCTACATCGTCCTCGACCCCGGCAACGCCGCGAGCACCGGCAACACCCTGGCCGACCTGCTGATGGGGAACATCAACACGCACTACGACGAGTCCACGAAGAACGTCCTGCACAACATCGGCTACAACATCTTCGAGGGCTACGCGCAGGACAGCTGGAAGCTGAAGCCCCGCCTGACCGTGGACTACGGCGTGCGCGCCTCGTACATGGGGCCCTGGTACGACCGCGGCAACTACAACGGGCAGACCACCGGCATGGTCGGCTGGCAGCAGTCGAGCTACCAGCCGGGTGTCCAGTACTCCGGCCTGACCTGGAACTCGATCAACCCCAGCATCCCGCTGGGCGTCGTGTCGATCCCCTGGGTCGTCCAGCCGCGCGTCGGCTTCGCCTGGGACAGCCGCGGCACCGGTGAGACCGTCATCCGCGGCGGCTTCGGCATGTACGTCTACCACGAGCCGCAGCCGGCCTGGACGGGCAGCGTGGACTTCGCCCAGGGTGCGAAGAGCACGACCATCACCAGCCCCACCACGCTGAAGGCCCTCGAGGGCCTCGGCGGCGGGACGGTCAACCTGACCGGCAGCGCCCTCGACGTGAACGACAACCACCAGCCGCTCACCTACTCCTGGAGCTTCTCGGTCGATCAGAAGCTGCCCTGGGGGATGACCGGCGAGCTGAGCTACGTCGGCAACCACCAGTCAGACCTGACCAACAACAACCTGGCCAACATCAACGCGGTGCCCGAGTACTACGGTCTGCAGCGGGACCCGACCGGCGGGACCAACCCGGACACCTTCCGGCCCCTGAACCAGTACGGCGACCTGAGCGTGTACCGCCACAACATGTACGCGAACTACAACGGCCTCCAGGCCCTCGTCGCCCGCCAGCGTGGCAAGTTCAACTTCACCGCCGCGTACACGTTCTCGAAGGTACTCGGCATCCACGGCGGCGACCCGAACGGTCAGGCCATCGGCTCCGAGTACATCTGGGACGTCCGCACGCACAACTACGGCGTGCTGGGCCAGGACCGGACTCACGTGGCCAGCGCGTCGGTGAGCTGGCTGCTGCCCGACCTGAAGGACAAGGGCGCGTTCGTGAACGGCGTGTTCGGCAACTGGCAGGTCGCCGGCGTCGGCACCTACGTCAGCGGCGCGCCGATCTTCGGAAGTGGCAGCAACAACAACTTCGGCATCGGCGGAACCACCACCGGCGGCGTGACGCTCGACTCGCAGCACATCACCGGCTCGAACCAGGTGCCGGTGGAGCCGGTCTTCACCTGCGACCCGAACGCCAACATCCCCAGCGGGTACCTGTTCAACCCCGCCTGCTTCGCAGCGCCGACGCCGGGCCACAACGGCAGCTACATCTTCCCGTACATCAAGACCCAGCCCTACACCAACCTCGACCTTTCGCTCTTCAAGAACTTCCCGATGGGGAGCAAGGGTCAGAAGCTGCAGCTGCGTGTCAGCGCCTACAACGCGCTGAACCACCCGATCGCCTACCCGGATCCGAGCACCAACCTGACGCTCCACTACACGAACGGCGTGATGGACAGCACCAACTTCGGCAAGCTGCCGCAGGACAACAAGTACGGACGGCGCATCGTCCAGCTGGTCCTGAGGTTCACCTTCTAGACCAGCCTCGTCCGTCCGTTCCGAGCGGGCGCTGCCTCGATGAGGGCAGCGCCCGCTCTTCGCTTTACGGCCCCGCCGGCCGGGATGTGGTCTAATGACCGTTGCCGTGCGTGGGCTCGCCCGTCCGCTGCTCATCCCCTCCCTCACCGTCCTCTGCCTGACGCAGCCTCTGCCGGCGCTCGCCGGTCAGGATGCCGCCCCTGCCCCCTCGCCGTCCTTCGAGGAGGTGGCGGCGAGGGCGGCGCGGGCGCGCGAGAGCGGCGCGGCGGACGAGGCGATCCGCTGGTACCGCAGCGGGGTGCGGATGCGCCCGCAGTGGGACGAGGGCTGGTGGTACCTGGCGACGGGCCTCTACGAGGGCGACCGCTACGCGGAGGCGGCCACCGCCTTCGCCCGTTTCCTGGCGCTGAAGCCCCAGCCGGGGCCCGCGCGGGCCCTGCGCGGGCTCTGCCTCTTCCAGGTGAAGGACTACCCGGAGGCCTCGCGGGACCTGGCGAGGTGGATGGCGGACGGCTCGATCGGCAACGCCGAGACCCAGCAGGTCGCGTGGTATCACCTGGCCATCCTGCGCATCCGCGAGGGCCAGTTCGAGCTGGCCCTCGAGCCGATGACGCAGCTCTGCCGCTCGGGAGCGGAGAGCCCGCGCCTGGTGCGCGCGGCGGGGCTCATGCTGCTGCGGTTTGCCACGCTGCCGACCGAGGTTCCGCGCGAGAAGGAGGAGCTGGTCGACCTGGCGGGCCGCGCCGGCTACTCCTGGATCGCGCTCAGGGTGGACGACGCCCAGGCCCGCTTTCGGGCGCTGCTGGAGCGGTTCCCGGAGGCGCCCAACGCTCACTACTGCTACGGGCTCTTTCTGTTGTCCCAGGGCTCCGACGACGCCGCACTCGCCCAGTTCGGCGAGGAGATGAAGGTCCAGCCGCTCAGTGTCTATCCGCGGCTGGAGACGGCGTTCGAGCTGCTGAAGCGCGGCGACTACGCCGATGCCCGGCCGTACGCCGAGGAGGCGGTCCGGCTGGCGCCCGGTCTGTTCGCCGCCCACAACGCACTCGGCCGCATCCTGGTCGAGCTCGACCAGGTCCCGCGCGGCATCGGCGAGCTGGAAGAGGCGGCGCGTCTCGCTCCCGAGAGCCCCGAGATGTACTTCGCCCTGGCGCACGCGTACGGCCGCGCGGGGAGGACCGCCGAGGCCGAGAAGGCGCGGACCACCTTCCAGAAGCTGGACGCCGCGCGCCGCGCCGGCAAGGTCGGCCGACCGTGAGCACCGGCGTGTCCGCGTATCCCGGCGGCGGCGGACGGCAACCATGAATGGGTTTCGCCCGCCGGGGGGCAGGACATGAGCCGCCGCCTGGGAGTGGCCGGTGAGCTGGCCGCCGGCCTGCTCGTGCTGCTCGGCCTGGTCGCACAGGCGCCTCAGCCGGCGCCGCCGCCCGAGCTGCGGCGCGACGTGTTCCGCGTCGACACCGAGGTGGTCCTGCTCGACCTGGTCGTGCGCGACAGGAAGGGCCGCACCGTGCGCGACCTCCGTCCCGACGAGCTGACGGTCTACGAGGACGGGGTGAAGCAGGAGATCGGCAGCTTCCGCTTCCTCGACTCGCGGGCGCTGGGCGAGGCGCTGGAGCAGGCGAAGGAGAGTCCGGAGCCGGCGCCGGCTCCGGCGACGCCGGGCGCCGCTGCGCGCGCCGCGCAGCCTGTCGAGTCGCGGCACCTCAACCTGGTCACGCTGCTGTTCGACCGGCTCGGTCCTGACGGCCGCAGCCTCGCCCGCAAGGCCGCGCTCTCGTTCCTGGAGCTGGAGGACCGTCCCGACGTCTACGTATCGGTGTTCCAGATCGACGAGAGCCTGAGGCTGCTGCAGCAGTTCACCACCGACCGGGAGACCACCCGCCACGCCGTCCTGCGGGCGACCGGCGAGCTCGACACCCAGTACACGGCCGCCACCGAGCAGTTGGTCGAGGCAACCCGACAGGCCGACGAGGCGCGGCAGCGGATGGAGGCTTTCGTGCAGGGGGGGGCCTCGAACGCGCCGGTGGCGGCGGCGCTCGGACAGCAGATCGCCATGTCGACCATGACGGTCAACGCGCTGCGCCTCACCGAGACGCTGCAGCGCGAGCAGCAGGGACGCTCGTCGCTGTTCGCCATCCTGGCCCTGGCGCGCCAGCAGCAGGCGCTGGCCGGACGCAAGACCATCCTCTTCTTCTCCGAGGGCGTGCAGACGCCGGCCACGCTCGAGCACGTGCTCAAGGCCGCCATCAGCGAGGCCAACCGGGCGAACGTCAGCGTGTACGCGGTGGACGCCCGCGGCCTCTCCACGCAGAGCACCCTGCAGGCGGCGCGGGACACCCTGCAGGAGGCGGTCAGCACCTCGATGCGCCAGCAGATGTCGCGCGGCACCCTGCCGGTGACACGCGAGGAGGCCACCATCGCCGACAACGCCGAGGCGGCCATCCGCATGGACCCGATCGGCAACCTGGAGGATCTGGCCGGCAGCACCGGGGGGATGCTCATCGGCAACACCAACGACGTGCGGGCCGGCATCGCGCACGCGGTGGGCGACCTCCGCGGGTACTACGAGGTCGCCTACTCGCCGACGAACCACGAGTTCGACGGGAGGTTCCGCAGCATCTCCGTCAAGGTGAGCCGGCCGGGAGTGGTGGTGCAGACGCGCAGCGGCTACTTCGCCATGCCGCCCGGAGAGGCGACGGTGACCTTCCCCTACGAGCTGAAGCTGCTCAGGGCCATGCGCGAGGCCGAGCCGCCCCACGACTTCCCGATCCGCAGCCGAGCCTTCCGCTTCGCACCGGAGCCGGGCGGCATCCGCTACACGGTGGTGCTGGAGGTCCCGCTGGACGCGATCAGCGTCACGACTGACAGGGACCCGACCCTGGAGCGGGCCCACTTCTCGTTCATGGGTGTGGTGCGCAGCTCCTGGGGCTCGGTGGAGGAGAAGTTCGGGCAGGACCTGCCGCTGTGGCTCCCGCGCAAGCACGAGGAGGCGGTCCGCCGCGGCAACGTCGTCTTCATGCGCTCCTTCACGCTCCCCGGCGGCCGTCACAGCCTGGAGACCGCGGCTGTCGACGAGCAGTCGGGCCGCCGGAGCGTGGACCAGGCCCGTCTCAGCGTGCCTCAGATTCAGCAGCCCGTGGGCCTGAGCAGCCTCGCGGTGGTGAAGCGGATCGAGTCGCTGCCGAAGGGCGCGCTCGCCTCCGAGGACCCCTTCCGCGTCGGCAGCAAGCGCGTCATCCCCTGGGTTGGCGAGCCGGAGCTGGACGGCGCCGAGGAGATGCGCCTCTTCTTCGTCGCCTACGCGCCGGCGGACGCCACGCCGCGCCCGCAGATCACCGTGGAGTTCGTGCAGGACGGCCGGGTGGTGGGACGGCTCGAGCCGCCGCTTCCCCGCGCCGACGCCCTGGGGCGGATACCCTGCCTGGTGACCCTGCCGCCTGGCCGCCTCGGCCCCGGGGGGTACGAGGCGCGGGCCGAGCTTCGACAGGGACCGTACCGCGCCTGGGAGCGCTGTCAGTTCCGCATGGTAGGCCCCACCTCTTGAAGCAGCCGCCATTCGTTCCCCCGAGGAGCCAGGAAGACCGATGAACCACCGTCCCCCTCTCGCCCTGCTCACGCTGCTCGTTGCCGTCGCATCACCTTTGCCGATGCGGGCGGACGACCCGAAGCCGGCGACGACCGCGAAGTCTCCCCAGGCCGCATCCGCCAGCCAGACGACGTTCCCGAGCACGGTCGAGCTGGTCACCGTGGACGTGGCGGTGGTGGACAAGAAGGGCAAGTCGGTCGCCGGGCTCTCCCGCGACGACTTCCTGGTGACCGACAACGGGGTGCCACAGACCGTCAGCAGCTTCGAGGCGGTGACGCTGCCCGAGGGACCCGCGGTGGCGGCCGCCGCGAAGCCGCGGCCGCGCTACTCGACGAACGTCACCGGCGAGACCCGCCGTGGGCGGACGTTCGTGGTCGTCTTCGACGACGTCCACCTCACCCCGCAGCTCGCGCTGCGGGCCAAGGGCGCGGTCGGCGCGTTCCTGAGGTCCGGCGCGGCGGACGGCGACACCGTCATGCTGGTAGCCAGCAGCGGCAGCGCCTGGTGGAACGCCGAGCTGCCCTACGGCCGCGACGGCCTGAACGCCGTGCTCAAGCGCCTCGACGGCCGCTACATCCCCGACAGCTCCCCCGACCGTGTCACCGAGTACGAGGCGATGCGCATCGTGGAGTTCCAGGACCAGCAGGTGGCCGACAAGGTCCAGCGCCGGTTCGACAACTACGGGGCCGTGAATTCGCAGCAGGACCCCCGCGGCGTCAAGCCGCCGGACGCCGACCAGGGGGCGGCGGTGGGGATCATGCCGGAGCTGATCCGCAGCCGAGCAGAGGAGGTCCACAACCTCTCCACCTCGCGCAACAAGGTCACCCTCGGCGTGATGAAGCGGGCGATCGAGGCTGTCTCCGACATCCGCGGGCGCAAGGCCATGATCCTGGTCTCCCAGGGCTTCATCTACGACGTCCAGCTCTCGGAGATGCGGAAGGTGGTGGAGGCCTCCACCCGGGCCAACGTCCCCATCTACTTCATCGACACCCGCGGGCTGCAGGCCCTGCCCGAGGCCTTCACCGCCGCCTACGGCCGGCCGCTGGAGGCGCAAGACACGGTGGCGGTGCTGGCCGACATCACCAACGACGCCGAGGGCTGCGTGTCGCTCGCCGCCGACACGGGCGGGTTCACGGTCAAGAACACCAACGACCTGCAGACCGGCATCAACCGCGTCTCCACCGAGTCGCGGGCGTACTACCTGCTCGGCTTCAACCCGCGCGAGGTCCGTCGCGACGGCAAGTTCCGCAGGATCGAGGTCAAGCTGACGGACCCCGGCCGCAAGGGCCTGACGGTACGGGCCCGCCGTGGCTACTACTCGCCCTCCGACGCGGCGCCCGTACCCGGCACGCCGCCGCCGGCCGCGCCGGCCCCACCCGAGATCCTGCAGGCCCTCGACTCGCCGTTCACCCGACCCGACGTGCCCCTGCGCGTCCTGGCCTTCTCCTTCGACGAGGCCATGCTCGACAGGCTGAACGTGACCATCGCCGCCGAGGTGGACGTGCGGCCGCTCGTCTTCAAGCAGCAGGAGGGTCGCTTCACGGACTCCCTCGCCGTCGCCATCGAGGCCCAGCACCGGGAGACCGGCGAGTACTACCGCTACGACCAGACCATCGAGATGTCGCTGCTGCCGGAGACGCGTGACCGGCTGCAGCGGACGTGGTACCCGGTGACGAAGGAGTTCACGCTTCCTTCCGGAGCGTACCAGGTCAAGGTGGTGGTGCGCGACCTGGGCTCGGGGCGCGTCGGTTCCGTGATCCACGAGTTCGAGGTGCCCCCGGCAGGAGAGTTCCGGGTCTCCACGCCGGTCCTGAGCGACTCGCTGGAGACGGCAGAGAACGGGGTGAAGCGGCCGGTGCTCGAGGTCGGGCGCGCCTTCCCGCGCGACGGGCTGCTCTACTGCCAGTTCGCGGTCTACGGGGCGGCCCGGGACGAGAAGGGATCGCTGCTCCCGCAGGTGAAGGCCGGCTACGAGGTGCGACGGGCCGACGGCAGCCTCTTCAAGAGGAGCGCTCTCACCCTGATCAACCCGACCTCGGTGGGAGCGCTGCTGCGCCTGAACGGGATCTCGCTCAAGGGGGCGCCTCCCGGCGAGTACGAGCTGGTCCTCACCGTGCAGGACGTGCTGGCCGGGAAGTCGGTCGAGATCCGGGAGCCGTTCGAGATCGAAGCGGGCTGAGGCGCCCTACTTCTTCATCTTCTTGGTGAGCACCTCGATCAGGGACTTCGCCACCGCCACGTTCGGGGTGTCGGGCGGGGCCGCCGCGACGAACTTCTGGTAGCGGGCCACCGCCTCCGCCGCATCGTTCATGTTCATGGCGGCGGTGGCGAGCTGGTACTGGACCTCGAAGTCCTGGGGGTCGAGCGCCTCGGCCTTGAGCAGGGCTGCCCTGGCCTCGGCGGGCTGGCCCAGGCCGAGCTGCAGCACCCCGAGCGCGTACTGCAGCCGCCCGCTCTTCTCGTTGGCGGCCGCGCCCTGCTCGATGACCTCCACCGCCTGCTCGCGCTTCCCCGTCTCTGCCAGCAACGTGGCCAGCGCCACGTAGCCGTCCACGAACTGGGGATCGAGCTCGACCGACTTCCGGTAGGCGGTCTCCGCCTTGGCCGGGTCGCCCTTGGCCTTGTAGGCGGAGGCGAGACCGGCCTGCACCAGGGGGATTCCGGGGGCCCAGCCGGCGATCGCCTCGTACTGCGCTGCGGCTTCGTCGGCCTTCCCCTGTCGGAGCAGGGCCGAGGCGGCGTTGAGCTCGCTGGTCAGCCGGCCGAGGTCGGTGGGTGCGGGGCCGCCGGCCGCGGTCAGGCCCGACTCCGGAGACGGCGGCGCCACGGCGGCCTTCGGCACGAACCGGTAGTCAGGCGGCTTCTGCAGGGTCTCCACCGCGTGCAGCTCGGTGTCGAATGAGACCTCGCCCAGGCCCTCCTTCTTGAAGGTCACCCGGTACGGCCCTGCGTAGACGCTGAGGTGGGTGAAGACGCCCTTCTTGTCCGTCTTCGTCCTGTATTTCTGGACCACGTGGCCCTTGTAGTCGAGCAGGACCTGGACGTCGGGGACGGGGTTGCCCTGGGCGTCGACGACGCGGCCGAGAGCGGTGATCAGCTCCTGGGCGCGTGCGGGGCGGGACGGCAGGAGCAGCAGGCCGAGGACGACCGCGACCGCGGCGGCGAGGGTGCGCTTCATTCTGGCTCCTCCGGACGGCGGACCGTGAATGATAACGCCACCCTATAATCCCCAGGGTGATCGAGTTCAGCGTCGCCGAAGAGCTCCGCCCGCGCGTGAGGCTGGGGCTGGTCGTCCTCGACGGGGTCGCGGTGCGCGAGCGCGACCCGGCGCTGGACGCCGAGGTGGACCGGCACTGCGCCTCGCTGCGCGAGCGCTACGGGTCCGGGAAGAGCTCGGAGGTGCCCGGCACGGCCGATGCGCGGACGCTGTACAAGGCGCTCGGCATCGACCCGACCAAGACGCGGCCCTCGAACGAGGCGCTCCTGCGCCGCGCCTTGAAGGGCGAGACGCTCTACCGCATCAACACGCTGGTGGACGCCCTCAACCTGGTCTCGCTGCGCGAGCAACTGCCGTTCGGTCTCTACGACCTGGCCCGGGTGAGCCCGCCGGTGACCCTGCGGCGCGGCCTCGCGGGCGAGCAGTACGAGGGCATCCGCAAGGGGCCGGTGAGCGTCGAGGGCCGCCCGGTGCTGGTCGACGCCCTGGGGCCGTTCGGGAACCCGACTTCCGACTCGCTTCGCACCTCGATCGGGCTCGAGGCCCGTCGGGCGCTGGTGGTCGCCTACGCGCCGGCCGGCCACCCGGCTCCACGCCTGCAGGCGGTGCTGGAGCGGACGGCCGAGACGCTCACCCGGTTCTGCGGGGGAACCGTGGCGGAGTCCCGGCTGCTCTGAGGCTCTCGGCGCGCCGCGGACCCGCTGCGGTGCCGCCCCCGGTTAGCATCAGCCGGTGGCTGTGACGACGCCGTCGCCGGCCGGGATGGAGGAGCGGATCCTCGGCGGCCTCAACGAGGCCCAGCGGCTCGCCGTCTGCCACGGCGAGGGCCCGCTGCTCATCATCGCCGGCGCGGGGACCGGCAAGACCACCGTCCTCACCCGGCGCATCGCCCACCTCATCGCCACCAAGGCGGCGCGGCCCGAGGAGATCCTGGCCCTCACCTTCACCGAGAAGGCGGCGGCCGAGATGGCCGAGCGCGTCGACCAGCTGATCCCCTGGGGCTACGCGGAGACGCCGATCTCCACCTTCCACGCCTTCGGCGACCGCGTGCTCCGCGAGTCCGCGCTGGAGGCGGGGCTCGACCCGCAGTTCCGGGTGCTGTCGCTGCCCGAGCAGGTCATCTTCCTCCGCGAGCGGCTCTTCGAGCTGCCGCTCGACCGCTTCCGGCCGCTGGGCGACCCCACCCGCCACCTGGCGGCGCTCGCCACGCTGGTGAGCCGCGCCAAGGACGAGGACGTCTCGCCGGCGCAGTACCGCGCCTGGGCCGAGGGGAGAGCCGCCGCCGCCGGCGACGAGTCGGAGCGCGACGCGGCCCTGGCCCAGCTGGAGCTGGCGGGCTTCTACGAGGCGCACCAGCGGCTGCTGGCGCAGGCCGGCCTCGTCGACTTCGGCGACCAGATCCACCGCACGCTGGGGCTGCTGCGCGAGCGCCCCGGCGTCCTCGCCCGCCTGCACCAGCGCTACCGGTTCGTGCTGGTGGACGAGTTCCAGGACACCAACCACGCGCAGCTCGAGATGCTGAAGCTGCTGGCGGGGGAGCGGGCCAACCTCACCGTGGTCGGCGACGACGACCAGGCCATCTACCGCTGGCGGGGCGCCGCGGCCGCCAACCTGCTCGCCTTCCGGAGCCTGTACCCGCAGGCGCGCGAGGTGGTGCTGACCGAGAACTACAGGTCGACCCAGGTGATCCTGGACGCGGCGGCGCGCCTCGTCTCCTACAACAACCCCCATCGCCTGGAGGCGATCGCCGGCATCGACAAGCGCCTGCGCTCGCCGCGCCGCGAGGGGGCGCCGGTCCGGCACCTGCAGTTCGACACCGTTTCGGCGGAGGCCGACGCGGTGGCGGCCATGATCGCCGAGCGGATCCAGGCCGGTCTGCGCCCGCGCGACGTCGCCGTCCTCGTCCGCAGCAATGGCGACGCCGACCCCTTCCTGCGCGCCCTGAACGTCAAGGGGCTGCCGCACCGGTTCAGCGGCTCGCGCGGCCTCTATGCCCGCGAGGAGGTGCGGCTGCTGGTCTCGTTCCTGCGGGCGCTGGCGGATCCGGACGACTCGGTCTCGCTCTTCTACCTGGCCGCCTCCGAGGTCTACCGGATGCCCGAGGGCGAGCTGCTGCGCCTCAACCACTACGCCCGCCGCAAGACGCGTCCGCTGCTCGAGGTGCTGCGTGGCCTGCCGCAGAACGAGGAGCTGCTGGGCGTCTCGGGCGCGGCGCGGGAGGCGGCCGCGCGGCTGATCGCCGACCTCGAGCGCGCTGCCGCCGAGGTGCCCCGGCGGCGGACCGGCGAGGTCCTGTACGGCTTCCTGCAGTGGTCGGGCCTGCTCGGCCGCCTGTCGAAGGAGGCCAGCGCCGAAGCCGAGGCGAAGGTCAAGAACATCGCCCGCTTCTTCGAGGCGGTGAAGGCCTACGGCGAGGTGGCGGAGCACGACCGGGTGCCGGCGTTCGTCGAGCACCTCGGCCTGCTGCGCGACGCCGGCGACGACCCGGCGGTGGCGGAGGCGGATCCCGACGAGGACGCGGTGCACGTGCTCACCGTGCACAAGGCCAAGGGGCTGGAGTTCCCGACGGTCTTCCTGGTGGGCTGCGCGGAGGGGAGGTTCCCGCTGCAGCGCCGCGGCGAGGCGCTGGCGCTGCCCGAGGAGCTGGCCAAGGAGGAGCTGGCCAGAGGCGACGCCCACCTGCTCGAGGAGCGGCGGCTCTTCTACGTGGCGATGACGCGGGCGCGTGACGAGCTGGTGCTGACGAGCGCGGGCGACTACGGCACAGCCCGCACGCGCAAGCCCTCGCGCTTCGTGGTGGAGGCCCTCGACCTGCCTTCGCCCAGGACGCCGCGGCGGACCACGGCGCAGGAGGCGCTCGCTCGGCAGGCCCCCGTGCCCGAGCCACCCCTCGTCGCCGAGCCTCCGCTGCCGGACGGCGAGCTGCTGCGCCTCTCCTACAACCAGATCGACGACTACGAGACCTGCCCGCTCAAGTACCGTTACGTCCACGTGCTGCGGGTGCCGCTGCTGACGCACCACGCCGTCGTCTACGGCCACGCGGTGCACGAGGCGGTCCGCCGGCTGTTCGAAGCGCGCCTCGCCGGGCGCGAGCTCTCGGAGGACGAGCTGGTGGCCGCCTTCCGCGCGGCCTGGGTCTCCGAGGGCTTCCTCTCGCGCACCCACGAGGACGAGCGCCTGCGCGAGGGCCTTGCCCTGCTCCGCCGCTTCCACGCCGAGCAGCAGCAGCGGCCCTGGCGGCCGACGGCGGTCGAGCAGGAGTTCTCGTTCACCCTCGGCCGCGACCGCGTGCAGGGCCGCTACGACCTGGTGATCGAGGAGGCAGGGTCCGTCGCGATCGTCGACTTCAAGACCGGCGACGTCCGGGACGCGAAGACCGCGGAGAAGCGCGCGCAGGAGAGCCTGCAGCTCGACATCTACGCCCTCGCCCACCTGAAGACGCGCGGCCGGCTGCCGGAGCGGGTGGAGCTGCGCTTCCTGGAGTCGGGCCTCTTCGCGGGGCGGCGGCCCACCTCAGAGGACGCCGCCCGCACCACCGAGCGCGTCCGCGCGGCCGCCGCAGCCATCCGACACCGCGACTTCGCTCCGCGTCCGACCTGGCTCGCCTGCAGCCGCTGCCCCTTCCGCGAAATCTGCCCGCACACCGCCTGGGCGCAGGACGAGCCGGCCTGACGACCGGCGGCTCGCCGCGGCCGGCCGTGGCGGCTATGCTAGGAGGCCGCCGCCATCGCGGCAGCGCGTCCCATGTCCCGCAGCTTCTCCCTCGCCCTCGCGGTGCTGCTCGCCGCCGGCCCCGTTGCCGGCGTCGCCGCCCAGGATGCGGCCGGCGCGTACGCCCGCGCGGTCGCCCTGCACCAGGCCGGCGACCTGGAAGGGGCTGTCCGCGCGTACGGCGAGGCGGTGGCCAAGGACCCGCACAACCCGCAGCTGCGCTCCAACCTCGGCGCCGCGCTGGCCGCTCTGGGCCGCTACGCGGAGGCGATCGACGCCTACCGGGAGGCGCTGCGGCTGGCTCCGGGGGAGGTGCGCATCCGCACGAACCTCGCGCTCGCCTACTACAAGTCGGCGAACATCCCGCGTGCCGCGGAGGAGCTGCAGGCGCTGCACCGGGCCGCCCCCGGCGAGCTGCGGACCACGCTGCTGCTGGCCGACTGCCGGCTCCGCCTCGGCGAGTACGACCAGGTGCAGGCCCTGCTCCTTCCCGTCGAGGCCGCCCAGCCGGAGGACCGCACCGTCCAGTACCTCCTGGGGATGGCCTTCATTCGCAGCGGCCGGATCCAGGAGGGGCAGCGACGGGTAGAGGCGCTGCTGCGCGGCGGCGACTCGGCCGAAGCGCAATACCTGCTGGGCGCGGCCTCGTTCACGGCGAAGGACTACCCGAAGGCGGTCGAACACCTGGGCCGGGCGCTGGCGCTGCAGCCCGAGCTGCCGAGCCTGCGCAGCACCTACGGCCAGGCGCTGCTCTTCACCGGCGACCCGGACGGCGCCGAGCAGGCGTTCCGTGCGGCGCTGCGGGACACGCCGAACGACTACGAGGCCGCGTTCTACCTGGCCTCGATCCTGGTCCACAGGCACGAGCTCGCCGAGGCACGGCCGCTCCTCGATCGCGCCCTCCAGCTTCGACCGCAGTCGGCGGAGGCGAAGCAGCTGCTGGCGAGCCTCGATCGGCCGTCAGCCGAGGCCAGGCCGGCGGTCGAGGGCTCGCCGCTGCTCGGCAAACCGGCGCCGGAGGTGGCCTGGCTGCGGCCGGACGGGGCCACCGAGCGTGTCTCCGCCCTGCGGGGCCGTCCGCTGCTGCTCGCCTTCGGCAGCTTCACCTGCCCGCAGTTCCGCCACGGCGCGCCGGTGCTCAACGACCTCTACCGGCGCTTCCGGGAGCAGGTCGAGTTCCGCCTGGTCTACATCCGCGAGGCGCACCCGCAGGGCGAGTGGCAGAGCACCATCAACACGCGGCAGGGGGTGAGCCTGGCCGAGGCGCGCAGCGCCAAGGAGCGCGGGGAGCACGCGGCGCTGTGCCGGGAGCGGCTGGAGATCCCGTACCAGGCGGTGGTCGACGACATGGACGGTCGCGCCGAGCAGGCCTTCGCCGCGTTCCCCAGCCGCGCGTTCGTGGTGGACGCGTCCGGGAAGGTCACCTACGCCACCACGCTCGACGAGGAGAGCCTGCAGCCGGAGGCGCTGGCGGCGGCGCTGGCCGCGGTCGCCCGCTGAGCGCGCAGGGCCCAGGTCTTGCCTGCTTGCGTTCCACAACCACGGAGGACGCCGCGATGAGCACTCGAGTCGGGTTCGCCGGGCTGGGGCTGATGGGCAGCCGCATGGCCGCCAACCTGCTGAAGAAGGGATTCCCCCTCACGGTCTGGAACCGCACGCCGGAGAAGTGCGCGCCGCTCGCGCGCGAGGGAGCGCAGGTGGCGAAGACGCCGCGCGAGCTGGCCGAGCGCGCGGAGGTGGTCGTGGCCTGCGTCGCCGACCCGCCGGCGGTCGAGCGCCTGGTGTTCGCGACGGACGGCCTGCTGGGCGCGGTCCGCCCCGGGTTCCGCTACCTCGAGTGCTCGACCGTCAGCCCCGACCTCACCCGCCGGGTGCAGGCGGCGCTGCGCGAGCGGGGAGCGGACGTGCTCGAGGCGCCGGTCACCGGGTCGAAAGGGGGGGCGGCCAACGGCACGCTGCTGTTCATGACCGGCGGGGAGAAGGCCGTCCACGAGGAGCTGATGCCGGTGATGATGGCCATGGGCACCAGGGCGGTCTACTGCGGCGAGATGGGCCGCGGCTCGACCGTGAAGCTCATCGGCAACAGCGTGATCTCCTTCATGCTGGAGGCGTTCTGCGAGGGCATCGTGCTCGGCCGCCGCGCCGGCCTCTCCATCGAGACCATCCTGGAAGTGATCCAGGCCTCCGGCTACGCTTCGCCCTACTACGCGTTCAAGGGAGCGGCGATCGCCAGGCGCGACTTCGAGGAGCACTTCGCCATCGACCTCCTGGTGAAGGACCAGAGCCTCATGCTGGCGCAGGCGGCGGCGTTGAAGGTGCCGCTGCCGGGGCTCGCCGCCATCCGCGAGGTCTTCCAGGCCGCGCGGGCCCAGGGCCTCGGCCGCGAGGACATCTGCGCGGTGGTGAAGGCGCTGGAGACGGCCGCCGGAGAAGGCCTAACACAGGGGCGGTAGATCCCGCCCGGGCTCGGTCCGCCAGCTAGGCCGCCAGTGGCCTCCGCTGTCGCAGCCAGGCGAAGCCGATGAAGGCCGCCTCGGCCAGCGCCACCGCCACCATCGCCGTCACCACGTTCGACTCGCCGAAGCCGTACGAGTGCAGGCCGGCGGAGAGCACGAAGTTCACGCCCAGGTAGGTCATCAGGATGGTCTGGAAGGCGACGATGCTCCAGGCCGCGACGCCGAACCGGCCCAGGAGGCGCTCGGTCCGCGCGTGCAGGATCGCCATGTAGGCGAGGAACGCCACCAGCGACCAGACCTCCTTCGGGTCCCAGCCCCAGTAGCGGCCCCAGGAGGAGGAGGCCCACATGGAGCCGGTCAGGATGCCCGCGATCAGCAGGATGGAGCCGGCCATGGTGTACCAGTAGAGCAGGTCCGTCATCAGCAGCGCCGTGCTCCGCCGCGTCGGGGCGAAGGCCTCGAAACCGAGCTGCATGTGGGCGACCACCACTCCCAGCGCCAGCACCGCGTAGCCGAGCATGATGATCGGCACGTGGACCGCCAGCCAGTAGGTCCCCGAGAGCACCGGGGGCACGGGGTGGATGAAGGGGTCGATCGGCAGCAGATCGGTGAGCGCCATGGTGAGGGCGGACATGGCGGCGGCGTTCAGGATCACCATGCGGTTGCGCAGGAAGAGCGAGGCCACCAGGGCGAACGCCCCCACCCCCCAGGCCAGGAACAGCAGCGACTCGTACATGTTGGAGGCAGGGATGCGGCCGGCGATGTTCCAGCGCAGCCAGATGCCCCAGCTCATGACCCCTACGCCCGCCAGCAGCGCCGCCAGGGCGGCCACGTCGATCCCGCGGCGGGGCAGGTTCCAGGCCACGATCGACAGCAGGAGCGACAGCAGCAGCACCATCCAGGCGGTGCGGGTCGGCCGAGCGCGGTTGTACGTGATCTCCCGAGCCGCCGCCTCCTGCGACAGCCGCCCGGTGGACAGCCCCGAGGCGAGCGCCGCCCGCAGGTCGGCGGGAGAGCGCAGGTGGTCCGGCACGGTCCAGGGGTCGCCCGCGCGGGCGGCCGGGATCACCCGCAGCACATCGCCCTCGAAGAACCGCTGCAGCCACAGCAGCCGCGACTCCAGCTTCTGGGCCGACCTCTCCAGGGGCGCCAACGGGCGCTCCTGCTCGTCGGCCAGCCGCGCTGCCTGGATCAGCTCCATCAGCCGCGAGTTGTCGGCGAGCGCCTGGAAGGAGGACCATTCGGTGCCTGCTGGCAGGCCGACGGCGGCGGCCAGCCGGGCATCCCTGACCGGGACGATCGGCTGCGCCGCCCAGGCCCGGCGGTCGAAGGTCCAGCCGAGCACGGTGGCGACCGGATCGAGGCCCCAGACCGAGCGTCGGCCGGTCACCTTGAACACGGCCTCGCGGGCGAGCGTGTCGAGAGGCATCACCCGCCCGTCGTGCTGGACCGGCAGCGCCCGCAGCGTCTCCACGTCCTCCGGGAGGGGCACGGGCGGGACGGTCTGCGCGCCGGCGCGGGTCGCCGGCAGCAGCAGCGCGAGCGCCAGGGCGGCGGCGCTCGCCAGTGGGCGCGAGGCGCGGCGGCGGTCCGCGATGCGGGTGCCGAGCACCACCAGCATCCCGGCCACCAGGACGTAGTAGCCGAGGAACACCACCGGCTCGCCCGGGTCCCTGGCGGCGGTGAGGATGGTCAGGTTGCGTCCCGGCTCCAGCCGGTAGCTGCTCTGGAAGAACCGCCAGCCGCCGTAAGCCAGCTCGCGGTTCATCTCGATCGTGGCCTTCGTCTCGCGGCCGTCGTCCCTCACGGTCACCCGGCTCCGGAACTGGGACGGCATCCGCGTGCCCTCGTAGTAGTCGATCTCGAAGGCGTCGAGGTGGACCGCGAAGGGAAGGGTGGCGACCACGGTGGGCGCGGTCGAGCCGGCGGCCGGGGCTGCCACCAGCGTGCGCGCCTCCTCCCCCTCCCAGATCTGCAGCTGCCCCTCCGTCTTGGCGAGGTCGGTCACCAGGGCGCCCGCCAGGATCACCAGCATGGAGCTGTGGGTGATGACGTACCCGATCCGGCGGCGGCCCCACGGCCACAGGTCCACGATCGAGCACAGCAGGTTCGCCGCGAACACCACCAGCAGCGCACGGAACCAGGGCGCGCCGTAGACGAGGCGCAGGGCGAGAGGCGCGCCGTGCATCGACTCGACGATGGTGCCGGCCGAGAGCCCGACCAGGATCAGCACCAGCAGGACGACGGTGACGCGGAGGGAGGCGAAGCGATGGATCAGCTCTCTCATGGTCTCTTTCGGGAGGGTTGGCCGAGCGGAGAGTCTACACCGGCCCCGGCGGCAGAGGCGATGGCACCGCTCGGCGGGCCGCGGACCTCGCCTGGCCGGACCCCGTGGGAAGCTGCGAGGGATGGACCCGTTCTCCCTGGGGCTCGTCGGCTTCGGCCTGCTGCTGGCCCTCGGCCTCGGCTACGCGCTGGCCTGCGCCCGCGGTGCCGCGGCAGGGCCGGCGGACCAGGTGGAGGACAGGCTCGAGGAGCTGATGCGAGCCCAGGACCAGCTCCGGCTGGAGGTGCAGCAGGGCCGCGAGGCCGCCCTGCTCGGGCTGGCGGGGGCCACCCAGGACCTGCAGGCGCGTCTCGCCCAGGCGCAGCGGGCGCTGGCGGAGGTCAGGGCCATCGAGCAGGCGCGCGGCTCGCAACTCGACCGCGCCACCGACAGCCTGCGCCGCCTCGAGCTGGTGGTGGCCGGCTCCGGCACGCGGGGCGCCGCGGGCGAGAACATCCTCTCCCGCGCGTTCGCGCAGCTCCCCCCCGACCTGCTGGAGACGAACGCCGCCTTCGGCGGGCGCGTGGTCGAATACGCGCTGCGCCTGCCGGGCGGGCGGCTGCTGCCGGTCGACAGCAAGTGGACGAGCGCCGCCGAGCTGCAGCGCCTGGAGACGGCCGAGGAGCCGGAGGAGGGGCGGCGGGTCCGCGAGCTGGTGGCCCGCGAGGTGCGCGGGCGGGTGCGCGAGATGGCGAAGTACCTCGACCCGGAGCGCACGCTCGCCCTGGCGGTGCTGGCCGTCCCTGACGCCGTCCACGCGGCGGTGCCCGAGACCCACGCCGAGGGGTGGCGCGAGGGCGTCCTGGTCGTGCCGTACTCGCTGGCGCTGCCCTTCGTGCTCTGCGTCTACCGTCTCGCCGTGCGCTTCGGCGGCGCCCCTG
>Ga0335069_10003295_pt1 | contig 24503 bp, 35 predicted proteins | sample Lox_Sample_11_FD_206714 | JGI IMG/M metagenome (GOLD analysis project Ga0335069, IMG submission 206714) | Soil microbial communities from Loxahatchee National Wildlife Refuge, Florida, United States - Lox_Sample_1.1 | ecosystem: Environmental > Terrestrial > Soil > Wetlands | place: USA... | reverse complement strand
TAGATGTTCCGCGAGGTGCTTCTGACATTCAGCCTCCCAATCGGCGCGCATCCAGTCGTTCTGATAGCCATACTTCGCCTCAGCCGCGCGGAGCTTTTCCAGCAGCGCCTTGGAGAAACCGGCAACAAGATCGGCGAGTGGATCATTGGGCTTCATCTTCCCGAACACCCTTTCCTGAATGGCCAGACGGCCTTTGCGGCTCACTTCTGCTAGCGCCTCTTGCATTATTGGCTTGTAGTCGCTCATGACTGATCTTCCTTAGTCACCTGCTGGTGAGGGCGCGAGAGCGTGACGCGCTTGCCGTTGGCATCGGGCAGCGAGATCGCGCCCTCGTTCTCCAGCGTCTCCATGATGGCGCATGCATGGTTGTAGCCGATACCCATCTTGCGCTGGATGTAGCTGGTCGAGGGCTTTTCAAGCAGGAAATTGTAGGCGGTCGCCAATTCCGCCTCGGTTGGAATCCCGCCTTGGACGCTTCGTGGCGGTGCCTGCGGTTCACCGCGCAATGACTGTGGCAAATTGGATTGACGCATTCGAAGAACGGCATTGGCCGCAGCCAAAACATCCTGTGCCCTCAACTTGCCTTCACCTGCATGCAGCCTGATGTCGTTCATCGTTATCGGTTTTAGCTCAACCGGACCAATCGGTAGTGCTGGTGCTTGGGCGGGCTGCGATAGAGCGGGCTTGGAAAGAGCAATAACCGCGTCGTTCACTGCATTGACGGTTTCGTCAACGGCCTGTCGCGAAACGATCACCATGACACCGTCATCATCACATTGCTGCTGGTGACAGGCGAGACTCTCGACGGCTGGCGCAACAGCATTCAATAGATCGAGTGCCTTCTGTACGTTAGTCACGCTCGCTCCTTGGGCAGGACCAGCCTGATTTTCAGGTCCAAAATCTACACAGCCATTGATGCACTTTTCAGGTGATGGGCAGTGCTTATGTGAACATAGCATTCGGCGCCCATGCTCATCACGATAGCCAAGATATCGGCCATCGCTGTCAGGCGCGCTGCCGGCGGGTTGGGACGCGGCAATTACAGGATCGCCTATTTGGTGATGGGCGCCTGGAGGCGGAAGTGCTCCATATGAACGCGTAGGCTGTGCGGCGGGTTGGGGCGCAGCTAGAGCATTTCGGATTGCCTGCTTGGCTTCTTCCAATTCCATACGTAGATACTTCGCGTCGAAACGCTCGGCGCGCTCATAATCCACGCAAGTCTGCAACAGGTTTTCGATCAGGCTTTCCACGTTGACCGGCTTCAAGTCAGCGCTGGTTCCGGCAGAGGAGCGATCATCACTGGTCATTCTTCTTCTCCGCTGAAGGCTTCTGCTGATAGTATTTGCAGGACGATTGTTTTTTGCGAACCTGCGCGCCCCACGCTTTCGCCATCTCAAGATACTTCTTGCAGTATCCGGCGCGGCCATGCGGTTCATAGAATGCACACTTGCCGCAATAGGTGCCAAATGGACCCGTGTTGGAGAAGTAGGCCATGCCCGACTTCACCTGATTTTTGCTTGGGTAACCATCGACACGCGTCATGTAATCGGCTCCCATGGCTACGCCGCCCGCTTCTTTGCTGCGGTTGTTGACGATCTCCACGAACAGCTCGACGATCCGCTTTGCGCTGGCATCAGAAGCTCGGAGGATCTTGTCGTCGCTCTTGTTGCCGAGCTTGCGGGACTTGGGCTGCTTCGATTTGCGAGTCATGGTGTCATTTCTCCTGTTAGTGGAAAGCCAGCAGCAAAATGATGATGGCCCATGGCAATAATCGCCAGGTGGTCCGGCCCCATCTGCGCCACCACAACGGCGGCCAGTAGCCAGAGCCGCCAATGACGGTTCCCCAACTTCCCCGCGGGCAGGGTGCGCTCATGCTGGTGCCCTCGCATCTGCTGCGTTGGCTGTCGGCTTGTGGCGGCGATCGAGCGCGGCCTTCAGCATCGGCTTGTGTTCGGCGGGGATCTGAGACCAGAGCGCCTGCAGCGCAGCCATCCCTTGCTTTGCGGCCTCACCGAGTTCGACGTCCCACTCGGCGGCGGTTTTGTCGTCAGCCGCCCCGGTCTCGGAGGCTGGGGGCTGGGAGCGGACCGGGGCGGCTGCTTCCGCCGCTGGATGCGGCGAAACGGGTTCGATAATCTCGGGCTCTCGCTGCCAAGCGCGATATTTTTCAACGAGAATGCGCCAGACTTTTCTCGCGCCTTCATTGGTTGCCAGCTCTCTGCGAGAGGAAACCTTGCATACGTTCCGGATAAAATCAGCAGCGCTGCCGTTAGCGTCGATCTCCATTTTGAATGCTTCGTTCACGTATTTGATGAAGGATTCATCCTCAGCGAGAATGCCAGACTGCTTAACCGGACCGAGGGCTTCCCATTTATCGCCTTGCCATTCCGGCGGGGTTTCGCCGTCCTCAGTCCAGAGCTCGGTCGGCTCCTCCTCACGCCGAGGAGCGGTCTGCACCACCGCATTGATCAGGCCAGCACCGCGCTTCTCGCCCCAGGCCTCGATAATCTCCTCGGGATCGCGATCGTCGTCGCGCTTGGAGGATGCCATTTCGTCGTTGGTGTAGAGGCCGGACAGCTCCTGCGGAAACGCCTTGCGCAGCGCCAGCGCCTCGGCGCACTTTGAGAGCATCAAGTCGGGCATGCGCGCCCACATCATGGTCACGCTTCCGTTTTTCTTCGTCTGCGCGTATGCAGACCAGCGCGCGACGCCCCATGCGGGCTCTTTGAAGCCCTTGCGAAGAACCCCGACCTTGGCAGCAGCTGGCGGATTGCTGGCCAGCCATACGTCACGCCATTCGCCATCGGGCCCGCACCAGAACGGCCCAGCCTGGCCGGCGTATTCCTTGCTACGCTGGGCGACCAACCGCAGCCCGTCAATCGACGTCTGGATACCCATGACCTCGCGGAGCAGCTGGTTATCCCATCGTTTGATTGCGTAAATCTGCTTGGCGAACGGGTCGAGGCCGGTGCGCTCGCACTGATACATGAACAACTGGAATTCATCGTTCGTGGAATCCCGGCATATCGTGCGCTTGATCAGATCAACCTGATCCGGTGTGAAGCGGGAGACCTGCTGATCGGGTCGAATTGCTGGAAGGTTCATTGAGACCTCGCTGTGAGAAACCTGATCCGGCCGCAGGTCTGCACCCATCGCAGCGCGCCGACATCGAGCAGGATTTGAACGGTGCGCAGGCTGAAGAACGGGCCCGCCTTGGATCGTGCATACCCGCGCCGGAACGGCCGGAGGTGATCGATCGTGGCCTCAATGATGCAGCGCCGCTGCGCCGGATTGTTGCGGAACGAGCACCTCATGCCAGCACTCCGCACCAGACGAAGATTGCGCCGATGAAAACACCGACAGCCGCGGCGCAGAACATCGCCTCTGGCAGATCGGAGATGATCTCGTGGAGGACCTCACGCACCGGTGCCGCCCTCCAGCTTTGCGAAGATGCGGTTGCGCAGCGCGATGCTCGCCTCGAGCTTTTGCCCAGCCGCAACCGTGTTGGCGTATTGCTGGATCAGGTCGGCCGCCGCGTTGATGTCGGGCAGGCACTTGGCGAGGATGGCGACTTCGAGCGCCGTGGTGATCTTGGGGGAGTCCATCACACGAACTCCAGATCGTAGAAGCCGGCTTCCTTGAGCAGCTCGTTCGTGACGTCGGAGGCGTGGCCGTCGACGACCTCGTGGATGAACGCGATCGGCTCATACTCGCGCGAACGGATGCGATCTATCACCTCGCGGCGGGTGACCTCGGGGTCGACGACCGCTTCACGGCCGCGGCGGCCATAGTCGATCATCACGACGAAATAGGAGGGGGTCGGTGTGTGAATGCAGTGCGCGGACATGGGTGCCTCCAGCGATTTGCTGGAGACACCATAAATCCGGTATTCCTACCGGTCAAGCAAAATCGGTAGCCCTACCGATTTTTTCTTTTCCGTACCGGTTCAGCCGGTCCTAGGCGCTGGTCGAGCACGCGATTGATACGGTCTTCGAGGTCCTCGTCTGCGGCAACGGCGCCAGGCGGCCGTAGAAGCTCCCAAGAAGAGGTGCCGAGAGCCTTAGCCACGGCCTCGAGCGTGTCGAGCGTCCACATTCCCTTAAGATCCCCGCTGGCATAGCGGCGGAGATTCCGGATTGCGTCCTGCTTGCCGGCTCTGATGCCGACGGCGTTGTCGGTCGTCCGCTGGGCCTTCACAAGCCGGTCTATGTTCGCGATGAGAACTTTGAGGTCCATACCGGTAGAATGACCGGAATCGGCCTCCCGCGCATTCGGCAAGTTTACCGTTGACAAGACCGGTACGTTTACCGATATTGCGCCCATGTCAGCCATAGACGAACTGCTTCGCATCGCGCGCCGGTATGGAGAGATCGAGGGCGTTCCGCTTTCGACGGTCTCCTCGCGAGTCCTCAATGACGGGAAGAAACTCCGCGCGTTGGAGACCGGATCCGATATCACAGTCGGGCGCCTCGAAGAGGCTTTGCGATGGTTCTCTGAGCACTGGCCGGCCGACACTGCATGGCCATCTGACATCCCGCGGCCTTTCTTTGAGGTCCGGGCATGACGTTTCCAGGCGCGAATACGTGGGCGAATTACCACATTCCCATTCCCAGTCATCGTGATTTTTCCTTGTTGGCGAAAACGACGCAGGCGGATGCAATCCTTTGCCGTTCTCGCGTGCAAGTAGCATTTCGACTTCTTGACATGAATCCGTCACGAGTGTGTCCGGGCGGACAACATGTGCCAAATCAGGACGATAGTTCCCCCGTAGAAATACGGCGGCGTTACGCACTTTCGCGTGCAGAGCGATCGAGATCATCTTCGTATCCTTCGTGTCAGTTGCGTATGAGTAGGGGCGTTCGATGCGTGCTGTTGTTGGGGAAAACCCGCAGAAAATCGACGGTCAGGATTCGACACGCACGGACAGAAATGTCCGGAAGGTCATCCCGATTGATGCGGGGCGGATCAGTTTTGGCGATCTTGCTCGCTTTGCCTGGCCGCGTAAGGCCGAGGCTTCTCTCTCACATCTCACCGGTTACGACGCGCGCACCTGCCGCCGATGGTTGGCGGGTGACACGGAACCGCCGGCCGAAGCTCTTGGCGTCATCCTCGCCGAGATCATGAAGCGCTTTCACCAGCGCGATTAGTTAGTTTGTAAGCGTGCATTGCGTCCTTCACGGCAGGAAGCCGGCTCAAATGCATCGAGCATCACCGATATGTCGAAACTCGCAGAGACGGAGCGAGCAAAGGCCATTTCTGACCTCGTAAGGGATCAGCGTCTTTCCTACGGCGTGATTGCCGAAATGCTTGGGATTACGCGCAACGCAGTTGCTGGGGTTGTTTTTCGACTGCGGCATCCGCCCAGCGTTCGGTTGAAATCGCCGCGCGGCAAGGGGCGAAACAAAGTCGGGCACGGCTACCAGCCGCGGTCATACATACCGGAAAAGACCACTCTGAACACGCGGTGACTGCGATGGACGCAACTCCATCGATGGCCGACGCGCCGTTCCACGCGCCGCCGGACATCATTCTCGATCTGCCTCCTCCGATCAGCGTCAACGAGACGCGGAAGATCGACTGGACGGCACATAGGCGCCTCGGCGAATGGAAGCGCAAGGCTGATGCCTTCGTGCTCGAGGCGAAGCGTCGCAAGATCAATCCGCTCAAGCTCACCAAGATCAAACGGTTTGAAATCTGGATCACGCTCTCAGAATCGTTGGTCAACATCGACGCCGACAACGCACCGAAGCACCTGATCGACTACCTGCGACTGATCGAGCTGATCGAGAACGACGCCAAGAAGAACATGCGCGCCGTTCACGTGACCTGGGGATTCGCGCCGGCCGGATGTCGGGTCGTGATCAAGCCGTGCGAGGCCGCGCAATGAGCAAGTGGTTCAGGTGGTACGAGGGTACATCTGAGGATGGCAAGTTTCGATGCGTTGCGCGTAACGCCTCCGTAACGGTAGCGACCGTCTTGGGTGTGTGGGCGGCGTTACTCGAAGACGCGTCACACGTCGAACATCGTGGTGTTGCGGTGCGTGGTGAGGACTTCTACGCCGCCATTCTCGACCTTCCGAGCGAACAACTGCAGCGCATTCTCGAGGAAATGGACGATGCTGGTCTGATCTCTTCGGGACATGGCGCTATCACCATAACCAAATGGAAAGAAAGGCAATTCGAGACCGACGCGGCCGATGCCACGAACGCCGAAAGGCAACGTCGGTGGAGAGAGAAACGCAAACAAAACGCTCCCGTAACGGAGCGTAACGGCAGAGTAACGACAGAAAAACGACCAGATACAGATACAGATACAGATACAGATACAGATACAGAAAAGAAGAAAGATCAGCAGACGCGCAAGCGCGCTGCGAGGCTTCCGGGTGATGCTGTGCCGAGCGAACGGAACGTTGCAGACGCCGTCGCCCTCGGGCTGACGAATCTCGAAATAGAAACTCAGTGGCGACGGATGCGGGATTGGTCCGCCTCTTCGCCGAAGGGCGCTTGTCTCGACTGGGACGCGCGCTGGCGCAATTGGTGCGAAACATTTCTTGGAGGACGCAGTGTCAACGGAACTAATCCCATTCGAACCTATCCCGCTTTCGGATCCGCGCCGACCCGCGACACTGCCGTCGTTGCCAGCATGGGCCGCGCGCTTGAGCGACGTCGTGCGGCTCGATCTTCAGCTGAGCCAGGACGGGAGGAAGTTCGAGGACGTGTTAGTGGTGCCTACGGGGATGATGCCGACGGAGGATCAGAAGCAAGCGATGATGGTGCATCGCGACAGCCTTCGCTCCTTCCTTTTCGATACACCGGCCAATAGTCCGCTGGCTGAAACGCGCATCGCCACCGCGGTTTCAAAACTGCTCGTTGTGCTGTCGGGCGAGCGCAAGTCTGATATCGCCGAGGAGGCTCGCAGCGATGTTTACCTCGACGTTCTCGACGATGTGCCTTGCTGGGCAGTCGAGGGAGCGGTGAGGCGCTGGTTCAGGCATGAATGCGGCTCTGACGAACGAGGCAAAGCCTACGATTACAAATGGGCACCTGATCCTGGTACGCTTCGCAAAATAGCGATGGAGGAGGTTTATGTCGTTGGTGCGCGGATTGGCGTGATGCAACGGATGATCGACGCTCGCGAATACGTCGATTGCACCAAGCAGCTTGAGCAAGGTCGAGCGGCGATGGCTGGCCTCAACAAGGCGCTCAAGGCGGGCGACCCGTTCGCATCAACCATGAGCTTTGAGGAGGCAATAGCCTATGCCTCCGAACCGATGAAGCAGGCTGCAGAGTGAGCAAGCACCAGGCCCGCAAGCGCAGCTGGGAGGCCCCGATCTATCATCTGGAGGGGCCGGTCTCGTACATCCGGTCGGATGTGGCGGCGCAGCGGGTTGCGGACGCTTACGAGGCGGGCGTGGTAGACTTGGGAGAGGTGCTTCGCAGGGAACGGATCAGGCTTGCAGAGGCGGCGGAATGAGATGCAGCCGTGCGGCTGTACCTGTTGCAGAAATTACCGGCTCGGCAGGCGGGCTGACGCGATTTGGAGGGAATTGGCAATGAGCAGATTGACGGAAAAGTTGAAAGCGGCCGCGGAGGTGGCGCCGCGGCAGGCGGCCAAGATCGAGGCGAGGGCCGACCGGATCATCGCGGCGGAGCCCGGGATCGAGGCCCAGGCGGATCAGCTCTTCGGTCCGCACGAAGCTATCCTCAGCGAGGCAGAGACGGGCATGCAGGAGCTTTCCAAGACGCTGGCGAAAGTGACCAATGGGGGCCCTTTAGAGCTCTCCAGCGCCTCGCCGCCCGCGCCGCAGCCCTCCGTGAGCGAAATGGGCCTGAACACCTATCGCGCTGAGGCTGAGGCGCAGATCGCCGCCGCGCACAAGGTGGGCTGATGCCGAAAAGACGCCCCATGGAGCTGTTGCGCAAACTGGGCCGCCGGATGAAGGCCCGGCGCATCCACATCGGCCGAACCCAGCCGCAGGTTGCAGCCGCCGCCGAGATCAGCAAGGTGCAATACGGGTTGTACGAGCGCGGGGAAGGGCATCCGCCGGCGGCCACGCTGCATCGGATTGCGCTGGCGCTGAATACCACGACGTCGGCGCTGCTCGGCGAGCGGGAGGATGGATTTGACGGGCGGGGGGAGCAGTTTGACTTGTTGAGCAAGCTTTATACTCATCCGACGATCGGCACGGTTACGCGGGCGATGCAGGATATGAGCAAGGAAGACCGGGCGAGGCTGCAGCTGATTGCGGTGGCGTTTGCCGAGCGGCACAGGAATCCGTCCAGAGCGAAGGTGATGACATGACTCACAGATTACAACAACGCCATGCACTGAGCGCGATAGGGCACAATCCCCTGGTCGCATCTCTGCGCTATCGTTGCCAATGCAACGAGAATGAGGTGCTACAAATATCCGCAGTAATCGACATGGATGCGCCAGAGGAACACTTCATCTGGACCATGCGAAGTCTGTGGCGCGACGTGAAATTTGAGGTCGAACAGCACCTCAACCCGCCGGAACGAAACAGGCATGAAAAACCAAACGCATCTGCGACGCCATAATCGACGGAGCCCTGAAGTGAGCGAGATCACGCCAACCCACATGCTCGAGCAGTACCGAGCCAATGCCGACGCATTCACGAAGCGCCAGGCCGAGCTGTTTCGCGCCATGGGAGCGCTCGACCAGCGTGAGTTGCTGTTCTGGATGATCATGCACACCGCCGTCACCATGGGGGCGGCAATGGCACCGAAAGGACCCACGCAATGAGCATTACCGAGGAAGAGAGAAAGAACAGGGCGGCAGCGTTAGGCGATGATCGTGATCGAGAACAGGCTTACCGACTAATGCACGGTCAGACACTGTCCGGCCAACAGATGAACGCGCTTGCCAAGCAGTACAACGACGCGCTGCTGCAGATCAAGAAAGATATCGAGCTGCGGAAGCTGGCGCTGGATCAGGCGATCGAGTATTGCGGCAGGACAAACATCTCCGACGTGATCGAGTTTGCCCAAAAGATGCACGCCTTCCTGGTTGAGGGTGCAGACGATAAAATCACAAATTGTGAAAATAGCTGTTGACACCCTCTGATTGTGTGCTATTGTCTGTCCATCGACAAGCGAGACACCGTGCGGGGAGCATCGAGGAGACCAAGGCGGCCCACAAGGGAAACAGCGCCCAGGCGTCGAAGCAGATAGACCCCAAAACCCAAATCCAGATCGATACGAGCCCCGGCCACCGAGCCGGGGTTTTCGTTTTCAGCGGCCGCGACGATAGCCAGCCCAGACGCGCGTCGCGTCCCGGTCCTGCACGATCGGATTCCGGTTCCCACAAAGCGAACAGCGTAGCCGGTAGGGTTTGTCCAAAAACACCCGCGCCACGCCCTGATGCCGGCATTCCGGACATCGAACGTAAAGCTTAGTCGGATACTTTTTGATCGCGGCCACGGTGATTCGCCTTATTTCTGGTCCATGCAGATGCATGTATATCGATGCGAATTACCGCTGTAAAACCCATCAACTTGACAAAACGATGATGTTCAGGCATCGCGCGAGGCGCAGACAGAGCCGACCGACAACGCGTGCATGCGCAAACCAAGCCAACTTCCTTTCTTCTTCAACCCCAATCTGGGGCGAAGGATAAACCGCCTCAAGCGCCTCCAGCGCAAAGGCCTCACGCCCCCAACCGACAAGCAATCCCTACGCGAGGCAGCCGAACTCGCCGCCTCAACTCATCCCATCACTAAGGTCTGAAATGCTCTCCGACCAAGAGATCATCCGCCGGCTCAAGACCATCCGGCACTCGCCCTGGTCCGATAGAACCAAACAGTCCTTCAGCAGGCTTGCCGAGGCCGCTGGATTGTCCCGCGAACACCTGCACAGGATCGCCGGCGGACAACGCAAACTCGGCCCACAAGCCCGTGTCCTTCTCACCGCGGCGATGCAGTGTGATCAGATGGGCGGTGTAAGATCGGAACCCCGCTCTACCCCGCAGAGTTCCCCCGAGCGGGGCCGCTCTTAGTCGACGCACGCTCCTAACCCAACAGCGTGCAGTTCCTGGGCAAGGGAATGCATTTGTAATGATATCAACTACTTACACATACGGTGTGTCAGTCACGTGCCAGTTTGATCGGGAAATCCCCCGAGATGTTCCATAACCTGACGCCGGTTCCCAGCCTGGCGCGCGCGGGCGCATCTGAGGTCGATGGGGCTCAGGTTGGTGATTTGAGGCGCCCGACACAACTTTCACCCCAAAAATTCCTGGGGATCTGCGCGGGTCGCGTGATAGCCTATAGCGGCAGGGTTTTTCGTTATCGGAATCCCGATATCGGGCCCTGATAGCCGTGAGTTCCCTGGGTATTTGGCCCATTTCCGGTTTCGACGCGGTGCGGAACCGGGTAGGGTGGACGGTAATTTGTGGCGGAGATGCAACAAAATGGCAGTTGATGTCACCTTGACGGTCGAGGAGGTCCTGTCCGAGGTGGAGAGGATTCGATCGATCGCGCGCGATGATGAGGTGGCTCACTCGTTTGAGGATGGCCTGCACCAGCGAGTTCTTCTGGCGATCTCCACCGGCACCTGCGCGGATCCTGCCGGGTGCGCACGCGCGGCGCTGACGACGAGGGATATCGATTTCGATCGTTGGTGCACATGACCGACGATGAGGATCTCCCGCTACCCACGAGCGAGATGGAAGACGGCGCCTTCACCCTCGAATACAAGGGGGTGGCGCCGTTCCCGACGGAGCGCTTCATGGCGTTTCTGTCGCGACTGAAGGTCCAGAGCAAGGATTTCGGGTTGGTGCCGTTTCGACTGCTCGGGTCGCAGCGGTGGGTGCTGGAGAACATCGTCGAGGGGTTGGCGAAGGGGGTGACGGTTTTTATCATCCTGAAGAACCGACAGGCTGGCATCTCCACGTTTTTCCTGGCGCTCGATATGTTCTGGTCGTTCGAGTACAAGGGGTTGCTGGGCGTGTTCATGACGCACAAGGAGGAGGCGAGGGATGACTTCAGGGCGACAGTTGAAGTCTTTTTTGCGGAGACACCAGCAAAATTCCGCATTAATTACGTACGGCACAACCGCAACCTGCTCATCCTCAAAAACGGCTCCCGTTACCGCTACCTCATCGCAGGAACTTCGGAGACAAAGCGGGGCGGCCTTGGGCGCGGCGGCGCAGCCAACTATCTGCACTCAACAGAAACCGCCTTCTACGGCAACGGCGAGGACCTAGGCGAATTCCGCTCGCAGATGTCATCGCTGTATCCGCACCGGCTGCAGATCTACGAGTCGACGGCGAACGGGTTCAATCATTTCGCTGACATGTGCGAGGATGCGAAGTCTGATCCGACCAAGTGCTTCATCTTCATCGGCTGGTGGCGAGACGAGCGGAACCAGTTCCCGGTGTCGCATCCGTTCTTCTCGGTGTACATGCCGCAGGGCATCAAGACGTCGCTGACGCCGCTGGAGCGCAAGCGCGTGCGGGAGGTGAGGGAGCAGTTCAATTTCGAGGTGTCGCTGCAGCAGATCGCCTGGTATCGGTGGCATCTGGAATCGGAGAAGGGCGGCGACCAGTCGCTGATGGACCAGGAATATCCATGGGTGCCGGAGGATGCGTTCCAGGCGACAGGCTCCAACTTCTTCACCGCGGAGGCGCTGACCGATTGCATGCGCTACGCCAAGAAGCAGGCGTTCCAGACCTTCCGCTACAAGCTCGGGATGAAGTTTGATGAGACAGAGGTCAGGCAGGTCAAGGACACCAGAGCAGAACTGCGAATCTGGGAGCAGCCCACCCGATTCGGATACTACGCCTTGGGTTGTGATCCAGCTTACGGATCATCAGACGAAGCAGATCGAACAGTCATTAGCATCTGGCGGTGTTATTCGGATTGTCTTGTGCAAGTCGCCGAATATTGTTCTACCCAGCCATCGACTTACCAGTGCGCATGGGTCCTTGCTCATCTGGCCGGATACTTCGGCGTCACCTTCCTGATGCCAATTCTGGAGATGAACGGGCCCGGTCAGGCCGTGTTCGACGAGCTCGAGAAGGTACGCAGGATGGCGAGCGAGATTCGCCCGCACGACGAGAACTACCACCTTGCGAACATCCTCGCCAACATGCGTCACTATTTCTACCGCCGCATGGACAATCCCGGCGGTGGCGAGATGCTGTTTCAGTGGAAGACCACGCACGACCTCAAGACCCGCGCGCTCAACCAGATGAAGAACGCGATCGAGCTGCACCGCATGATCCCGCGCTCGATGCCGCTTCTGGAGGAGATGCAGCGCATCGTCAACAACGGCGGCACGATCGGCGCCGAGGGCCGCGGCAAGGATGACCGGGTGATGGCGGCCGCGCTGGCGTGGCAGGCGTTTAACTCGTGGGTGCAGCCGAAGGTGAAGATGCTGGGCTTGTCGCTCGACAAGAGCCACGAGATCGAGGAGAAGGGCGGGACGCCGCCGACCGAGCGTATCATTCAGGGCTACCTGAAGCGGATGAACATCACGGTTCCGACATGAAAGCCAGAATCACGATTGGAAGCATCGAATATCTTCTCCGCAGGATCGAGACGGAGGACATGGACGATATCCTGAAGGACCGTCGTCGGTCTAGTATTATGGGGATTCCGGTATGTTTCGACCAATATCGCCGCGTTTGGCCGGCGCCCAAGCCTGACATTCCTGATGTGGAATTCTACGATTAGCCCAAAACAAAACAGCCCCCTTTCGGGAGCTGCTTGCTGGTAGATCCCTTGAGAATCGGCGGCGGTTACTTTCGCTTGTGGCGACGATGACCGCGTTTGTGGCGACGCTTCATGGCAGGCTCCTTTTCCTGAGAGGATAAGGCGGTCGGAATCGGGTTACCCCGACACGCCCGTTTCAACGAAGAAATGCTACCGCGAATCCGGATTCATGTCTAGGCGTGCGCGGCATGGCCGCCCTTTCCGTTGGGCTTGGCCGGCGGCCCGCCCATCTGCGCCTGCATCATCTTGGCCTTCGCCGCCGCCTTCTGCCGCGTCCTCAGCTGATGGATCAGGTTGTCGCGGTTCGGCGGATTGAGCAGCCGGATCAGGCCCTCCTGATCAATCGCCTGCGCCTTGAATAGCCCCGCCGCCATCTCCTTGGTGTCGTCGACGAACAGCGGCGAGTGCGAGTGGCCGGCGATGCGCAGATTGTACTCGCCTACCATATTCGCATAGTAGAACGGGTCGCCCGGCTTGCCGTCCTCTTTCGGGTCCGGCGTGATCGGGTTGTTGTTGTTGCGCATGTTGAGCTTGAACGCGAGATCGCCCATGCGAACCAGCGGACCCTCCAGCCGCATCGCCGCCTTCTTGATCCGCCCCGAGCCGGTCGACGCCAGCTGTTTGGCATGGCCCCGCGAGCGCACGCCCTCGGTGCCCTTGCCCTGGATGACCTCTGTGAGCCCCGACGCCTCGATGAACAGCTGCCCGATCTGGCCGTAGTCGGCGAAGATGTCGTCCGGCATCTGCGGGGTGAGTTCCTTGATCGAGGCCTGCGGCAGCTGGTCCATCACCCAGGAATCGGCGCCGCCGAAGGCCTCCATCTTCTCGTCCGACAGACCCATGAAGCCGGAGCCGACCCGCGGCGGGTAGGCCTGCTTGTCGAGGATGTCGTGGATCTGCTCGAGCCGCTCGTTCGACCACTCCTGCAGCGGGATCAGGCTTTCGATGTGGGCTTTTCCCCAGAAATATTCGTAGATGTTGTAGGGCCGGATGTGCACGAACGGCTGCTCGCGGGGGAAGAACGGATTGCACTCGGTGTCGTAAAACGGGGCCTGCTGCTCGCGCTGCGGCTTGAAGCCCTTGGCCGCCTTCAGCGCCTTGATCGTCTTCTTCGAATCCGCAATCACGATGTCGGGGTCGATGATCCAGAACACCCGATAGTCCGTGCATTCGTCGTCCCAGATGTAGAGTTCGTGGAAGGCGACCAGCGGGCGGTCGACTTTGGCCTGATAGGTGGGCCGGCCGGCATAGGAGGGGTTCACGCTGCCAGTGACGTTGCCCATCAGGTTCTCGCCCGAGGTCGAGGCGATGATCATGCGCGTGATCAGCTCGGGGAAGGGCGACTGGAAGGGCGTGTTCACCACGTTCAGTTTCGGGATCAGCGCAGAGAGGCCGGCGCGCGTCAGACGCTGGCAGGCGTTGTCGTAGTCGATGTGATAGCTGTGGACAAAGGCGGGCTGGGATTCGAGCTCGGTGATCTCCTCGGAGAACACGCCGAATTTCCATGGCTCGACGATCGTCGCGGTCGCGTCCTCGTTGACGTCGGACCAGCCCATCTTGATGAACATCGAGTCGTAGGTAAGCGATCCGACGATGGAGTCGCCGAAATAGTCGAACAGGCCGGCGTCGCGGAAGTCGTTGTTGAACGAATCCTGCGCGGCCATGTATTGCTTGACCTCCTCGTCGCTGGCATTCAGCGGGGCTGACAGGGCAAACTGGGCGCTGTCGGAGGCGTAGAGGAACGAGGAGACGAGGTCGAGGTGGGACTCGATCCTGTTGTAGATGATCTCCTGATCGCTCGCGGTGCCATACAGGAAATACTGCTTGCGGCGATCGTACAGGTCCTTGCGGTCCTTCTGCGAGTTCAAGCAGATGTCCAGCACCCAGCGGAGCCATTCGGCTTGGCCTGATCCCTCGGGGATGATCATCCCTTATGCACCCCTTCGATCGAGGTGTTCGAGCGCACGCCGGGGAATGATCCGTTCGGCGCGAGCCGCGAGCCCGGCGTAGCCTTGACCTTGTAGTCGATCTTGTTCGCCGTCGGCACGCACTGCGCGCCGTTATAGGCTGGCTGCGTGGGATCGATCGCCGCGGCAAATCCTCCGGCAAAAGTCTTGACTGTGCCGCCGTTAGCCGCCGGCGCATCGGGCAGCCGGACCTTTTTCGCCGCGCGGCCTTCCTCGGCCGAGTTCATGTCGGTCATCTTGAAGATGTCGGCGAGTGCGCGGAGTTCCTGCTCGGCGCCCTTTCCCTTGCCGCCGACATGGCCGCCGTTCGGGCGCCATGAGACGCGGACGCAGCCGCATTTGCTGCAGGCCGGGTTCGCCTCGTAGGCGTCGAACCAGTGGCCGCAGCGCGAATTCTCGCAAATCCAGGAGCGCAGGATCATGCGTGGCATTTAAGGCAAGCGGCGCCTGTTCCGCAAGTGTGTTGGATTTCAGGCAGTTGACGACGGACCTTAAAGTGCCGTATTAAGTTCCGCCATGGATGGCCAGCCTGCTTCGCCCCTCGCACCGCCCCCCGAACCGCCGGGTGGGCCTGCTGTGCCCAAATCGCCTGTCGGTGGCCCCGGCGGGCCCGGCGGCTCCCCGATGCTGTCGCCAGGCGGCGGCGAGGGGAACAAGGCCGCGGCGGTCCAGAGCGTGAAGGCGGTCATGCCGATGCTGCTCAAGGCGTCCATGGCATTCGAGGCCGGTTCCAAGGAACAGCAGGCGCTGCTCCGGGCCATGTCCTCGCTCAACCCGATTTTTGGCAAGGCAGAAGGCGCCAACATGGTCCCGGCGGGGCTTGCCGCGCTGGCGATGGCCGGCAAACAGGGGCCGCTCAGTGCGGCCCCGCCGCCCGGCCTTGTCTCGAACAACTCACCCCCGCCCGGCATGGGTGCCGGAGCGCCTCCAGAAGGAGCTGCAGCATGACCGATTTCCTCCGTCCGAAGGTTCGTGTCGGCAATCTGTCGACCCGCCGCATGGAAGACGGCCAGTTCCGCAATCCGCCGACCTACACCCAGCTCGGCGGCTTCACGAGCGAGGCCAAGCTGACCAATCCCTCCGGCGAGCGCGACCGCACCGGCGCGCCGTCGCTGGAGCGCGGCGGCCCGACCGCTCAGCGCGGCAAGCCGATCTGAGGTTGATGCGACATGGCCACGCCGAACCTCGATCCCGCCACGCAAGCCGACCTCGCAAAGCTGTTCTTCGAGCTGTCTCACGACCCGAAGACCCGCAAGGAGATCGGCAAGCTGGTCAAGAAGGCCCGCCCGGACTCGCCCCATGCACAAGCTTTTGTGGATGTTGACCTTTCAGATCAGTTTGAGAGCTTCAAGGCCGAGCAGGAAGCGCGCGATCTGAAGCGGCAGCAGGACGAGATGCTGGCGCGCATGAACGCCGCCCGCTCGCGGCTCCTGACCGGCGGCCCCGACGGCGAGGGCCGGAAGTATTCCGAGGACGACGTCAAGGCGATCGAGGCGCTGATGCAGAAGAAGGGCATCAGTGACTATGAGGATGGCGCGACGCTCTATGCCGCGACGCTGCCGCCCGTCAGCCCCGCGCCCGGCGAGGAACCGATTCCGCAGCACGGCGCCACCTGGGAATTCCCGAGCTGGAACAAGTTCGGCGCTGACCCGATCAAGGCCAGCCGCGACGAGGCGCACGCCGCCATCACCGAATTGATGAGGAAAAGGTAAGACATCATGCCCCAATTCGGCACAGGCATCGTCCCGAGCAGCGGCGCCATCGCATCGGAGCTTTCCAGCGTCGTCCGCCGCGCGTTCATGCCGCGGGTGTACGTGCAGCTCTGGAAATCGGCGCCGTTGATGGCCGCGCTGCTCTCCTCGGCGCAGGTCGCAACCGGCGGTCTTTCCCCGATCACGGCCCCGCTACAGGGCGCACCGATGGTATCGGGGCAGTGGGTCGACTATTCCGGCTCGTTCCAGCAGCCCGGCGTGCAGCCCGGCATCCAGAACGCCGAGTTCAACCTCAAGGCTTTCGTGTCGACCATTCCCTTCCTCGGCATGGAAGGCCTGGTCCAGCTGGATTATTCGGTCGTGCCGCTGATCGAAGCGCGCATGAACGACTCCACGAACGTCACGATCGACACCTTCGCCACTTCGCTGTTCAACAACGTCTCCAACCAGCAGCAGCTGATCGGCCTGCCGGCCGCGATCGATGACGGTACCTTCTCGGTGTCCTACGGCGGCGTGTCGCGCACCGCCAACCCGTTCTGGAAGTCGGTCTACGTCCACGGCGCCGGCAACGTCACGCCGACCCGCAACCTGATGCTGCAGTTCATCAGCCAGGTTTCCAAGACGACCGGCGAGATGCCGACCATCGGCATCATGGGTTTCGGCACATGGACCCTGCTGGCGCAGGATTTCACCAGCCAGGAGCGCTACAACATCACTCCCGGCAACGCCTTCGGTGCCGACAAGAAGGCCGAGGCGCTGTTCCGGGCACTGGACGTCGCTGGCGTCCCCTTCTACGCCGATCCGTACTGCCCCGAGGGCACGCTGTACCTCATCAACACCAACTATCTGAGCCTGTTCCTGCATGAACGGGCCGCATTCTCATTCACCGGGTTCGAGTCGACCTTGCCGAACAACCAACTCGGCTACATCGGCGCGATTCTGAGCCTGCTCGAGCTCGTCGACGTGAAGTGCAAGGCGCACGGCAAGTTCGACGGGCTGGCGTTCCTGAACATCTGAGGGCACCCAATGTCTCGTATTGGCGGCGCATTTCCATTCCCCATCGCGCAGGTCGCCGAGGGCGGCGGTGTCATCACGCTTTCGTCCGGCGGCGTGTTCTATCCCCCGCCCGGCGAGTGGCTGGTCACCACCGGTAACACCACGATCCTGCAGTGGTACGACCCGATCAACCAGATTTGGCGCAGCGTGCAGCAGCCGGCCGTGCAGGGTCAGTACATCTCGACCGATGGCTACAATTACCGGCTGCTGAACTGCTCCGGCATCGTGATCGGCTACAACATCACCGCGGCCGGCACCGGCGGCACCAACGGCATCGGTTCGGTCGCAACCGGCGTGTCGGTCGTGGTCGGCGCGCCCGGGTCGGGTCAGGCCAACCAGACCGCGACTGCCTATCCCGTTGTCGGCGGCTCCGTGCAGGCGCCCACCATCACGCAGGCCGGCTCCGGCTTCCTGGTTCCGCCGAATATCGTGATCGACCCGCCCCCGCCCGGTGGCGTGCAGGCGACCGCGATCGCCAGCATCAACTCGACCGGCGGCATCTCGGCTATCACCATGGTCAATGTCGGCGCGGGTTACACGGCTTCGCCGAACTTCTGGATCATGCCGCAGGTCGGCCTCTACGCAGGCGGCCCGTCCGGCGGTGTAGCCGCGGGCGCGATCCCCCCGCCCGGCCTCGTGTGGCCCGGCAACGCCGTTCCCGGCAACCAGAACATCGGACCGACCGGCGCGCAGCTGACGTCGCAGCCGCTGACCGGCTCCGGCACGCTGACCGGCATCGTCAGCCTGACGCCGGGCGCCACCTACACCGGCACGACGATTCCGAGCGTCACCATCTCGGGCGGCAACCTCGTCGGCGCTACCGCCACGCCGATCATGTCGTTCTCGATGACGTCGGTGACGCTGGGCTCCGGCGGCTCCGGCTATGGCGCCGGCAATCCACCGAACTGGCACAGCTCGATAGGGCTGGTCTCGATCGCCAGCAGCAACAACATCTATCTGCCCCGCAACGCGACCGGCGTCACCACGGTGACCGGCGGCGCTGTCGCCTCGTTCGTCGTCGAAGACCCCGGCTTCGGCCTGCAGAAGGTGCCCGTGATCGCGGTGCTCAATACGTCCGCGATCGCAGCAACTCAGGCGACGGGCACCGCCGTGGTCGGCGGCGTCAACGACACTTCGCTCCTGCAACCGAGGGTCCAGTAATGGCTGATCGATATCAGGCAGTCCTCGCGGCGATCATCTCGGCGACCGAGAACGCCTCGATGAGCGGGCTTCATGGCCCGGAACTTCAGGCGCACGCGTTCATCGCCGCCTATGACGCGCTGAAGGCCGCCGACGCTCCGGCGCCGGTTGCCGCGCCCGTGGAGCCCCCGGGCTCTGGTCCCGCTGAGGGAACGGCCGAGATCGGCGAGATCGTCGCGGTGGTCGAGGATGTCCCAGCCGCTGATCCGGAAGAAACGGAGACCGAGAAATGACCCAGTACGTCCTTGGCAGCGGCATTGCCTCCAGCGCCAGCCTCGACGTGGTCGAGCTTCGCGTGATCTCGAACCTGCTTCAGCGCGAAATGGCCGCGCAGTCGCAGGACGAGCTTCGCGTCCTTCGCAACGACCAAGCCTTCGAGCTTGGATTCGTCCCGCCGGTGGTCCCCGGCAACTAACCGCCCGCGCGTCTCGGCGGGTAACACGGAGAGAGAACTATGCCTATTATCTATGGTGGCGTTAGCGCGCCTTCCACGACTTCGGCCGGCGATGGTTCGAACCTTCCTGCTCTGCAGGGCAAGCAGGGCGAGTTGCTCGCCAGCGAGCTGCACGGCAAGTACTACACCCAGAATTATCGCGGCAACGTCTACTACTCGGCGACGGCCGTTGCCGGTGTCACGCTGTCGGTCTACAGCGCCACGTCGTACACGGGGCACGCGCTGTGGAACCCCGCCGGTTCCGGCAAGAACCTCGTTCTGATCCGCGCGGTGGCGACCACGGTTACCGTTGGTGCCGCGATGGCCGCCCTCGGATTTGTGGTTCAGACCGGCGTCGGCAGCGCACTCGGGACCGCCGCTCCGATCTCGGCTTTCACGCAGGTCACGGCCACCCGCGGCCCGGCGAACTTCTCGCAGCTTGTTGCTGGTCAGGGCAACTCGGTGGCTCTGGTCGGCTCCGCCGCGACGCTGACCTCGGCATCTACGCTGTTCATTCCGTGCGGCGTTTCTGCATCGACTGGCGCCATCACGACCCAGCAGACGGCGATCGGTGTGAGCGAGTATTTCGACGGATCGATCATCATCCCGCCGGGCACGCTGTTCGCGTGGGCTCAGTCCATCGCGGATGCCGGCACGTGGAACTGCAGCTTCCACTGGGAAGAAACCCCGCTGTAACGAGGTGATATGATGGCCCTCTCCGGACAATCTCTCAACGCCGTAACCTCGACAGGTCCGGGGACGGCCATCATGTTCGATGTTCCCAAGGCGTTTCTCGGCGTGCAGATCACCACGACGGGATCGCCGGCAACAGCAACAGTTGCAATCGAGTTCACGATCAACGGTACCGACTGGGTCTCTGGTCCCGCCGCACAAGTCAACTCACCGTTCGTCGGGGTCGGCGCATCGAATGGGTTCGGCCCTGCGCTGGGCCTGCGGGCCAACCTCACCGCGCTGGCCGGCGGCACCTCCCCCACTGTGTCCGCATGGGTCGCGGCAGCATAGGAAACCACGATGGCAACCAACGGAGCAACACTTCCCGTCGCATGGGGCACGCCGGTCGGGCTCACCTCAGGCCTCGTCTTGCCAGCCAATCCCTCGCGGACTGCGCTGGTATTCCGCAACGTGTCAACCACGGCGGCCATCGCCATCATCCCGGCAACCGCCAATATCGCGCTCACGCAGGGCGCGTATGTGGGCGCGACCGTCGGCCAAGCCGTCATCAACGGCGCCGGCTCCATCACCATGCAGCCCGGTGATCTTTTCATCCTCGATTCGCTCCAGTGCACCACGGCATGGAACGGCATCGCGTCGGCGGCCGGCGGCAATCTGACCATTCTGGAGTCCTGACATGGGCTACCGCTACGACGTCAACGAGCGGGTTTACGGCGGCTCGATGAGCCAGCGCCTCAATCCCGATATCGCACGCACCGGCCTCAATCAGAAGATTGGCGCCGACATGCCGCGGCCGATGGTTCACTGCAACGACAAGGCGGTCCCCAGCCAACAGGGTGGCCGGCTCGGCCGCATCCGCATGCCGGACAGATTCAGGAAGTGAAATGGAACAGCGCGACATCACCGAGCCCAATGTTCGCCTGCACTACGTGCGGCTTACCAATCATCTCGACGTGCCTTTCACCGACATGCACGACGGCGTGCCGGTCAAGGTCATGCCCGGCAAGTCCGACAATTTCGACCTGGCCATGGCGGCGCACTTCTTCGGCGATGTCACAGATGCCGCTGCGATGTTCCGCCATGTGTGCCGCCGGCAGGGCTGGAACACGCCGGCGCACCTGAAGCCGAGCGAGGCCGAGGCCGGCAAGACAGTCGCCGAGGCGCTGTTCGCAAAGCTCGAGATCAAGCCGGTCGTATACAAGATGGTCGAGGAGAAGCCAGACCTCGAATCGCCCATTCCGGCCGATCCGCTGCCAAAGAACCTGCCGGACGACGATCTCCCCGCGCTGCCGCAACGGCGCCGACGCGAGGCGTAAGGATGGATGCTGCTATCCGATTACACCACGCAGGTGCAGTTTCTGGTCCACGACCAGACGAACGCTGACTTCACCCAGGCAGAGTTGACGAACGCCATCAACAACGCGCGCAACGCGGTGGCGCTCGACTTCCACTGTGTGCGCAAGCTCTACATCGCCCCGCCGAACAACGCGCCGGCATCCTCGCTCTACAGCCCGGTCTCGGTCATCACGAACGTCGAGGCCTATCCCCTGCAGGGCCCGAACGGTCTCAACTCGCAGATCGTCGGCGCCAACGTCACCGCGGGCGGCGCAAACTACACCTCGGCCACCACCGTGACGTTTGCCGCGGGCCCCGGGGGCAGCGTGCGCGCCACCGGCGTCCCCGTCATCACGGCAGGCGTCATCACCGGCATCAACATGACCGCGTGGGGGCAGGGCTACACGCCGGGCACGCTGCCGACCGTGACGATTGCGGACACCGGTGGCGGCTCGGGAGCCACGGCAACGGCGGTCGCCTTCAATAACGTCTTCAACGTGATATCGATCTCCTACATCTGGGGCAACCAGCGCTACATGCTGAGGTTCCGGGGCTTCACGCTGTTTCAGGCCTATATGCGCTCGCTGCTGACGTTCAATCAGCGCGGCCTGATCTGGACCATTCACGAGCAGTCCGGGATCGTGCTGATCCAGCCGCCGCCGGACCAACCCTATGTGAGCGAGTGGGATGTTCTGGCGCTGCCGCAGCCGCTGGTCAATACGAGCGACGCCGACAACGACGTGCTGCCGCCGTGGAATGATGCCGTGCAGTACTATGCGGCGATGCTCTGCCTGAACAAGCTGCAGAACTTCGACCAGGCCGATCATTACTTCAAGCTGTACAGCGCGCGGGTGCCCAAGATCATCATCGGCGCCGGCGGGACGCGCATTCCCAACCCATATCATCGCACATATCAGCGCCGCGTTTCGAGGTGATCCATGGCGCCGCCCGGATCAACCCAGCGCAAAGACTTCAAGTATATCGTCTTCGAGCACTTCGAGAAGATGAACACCCAGAGCGCGCGCCAGACGCTCTCGGAAAAGGAAGTCGCATGGCTTGAAAATCTGCAGCCGATCGCGCCGAACAATCTGGTGACGGTGCCGGGTCCGGGCACCGCGCTTACGAACATCGCCGAGACCATCGTCTCGCAATTCTACGCCAACATCGGCATCACCGATTACATCATCTCGTTCACATCGGTCGGATCAGGATGGGCTACGAACATTGCGACGGCAGTCTCGACCCGCTTTGCCCCGCCCGGCACGTTTGCTAATCCGGACATGACGGTCTGGGAATCGCAATACCTGCTGATCAACGATCTGACCTCGGGCTATGCCTCGTGGAACGGCACAGTTTTCGTGCAACAGGGCGGTGTGTCCCCCGTGCTATCGATCACGGACGGCGGGTCCAATTACACTTCGGCGCCAACCGTCTCAATCACCGGAGGATCAGGCACCGGGGCGACCGCGACCGCGACGATCGGAACGCCGCAGGTCATTGCAGTCAACATCATCAACGGGGGCACGCAATATGGATCGCCGCCCGCCGTGACTTTTTCCGGCGGCGGCGGCACGGGCGCTGCCGCCTCCACGACCATTGACCAGCGCGGGTTGACATCTCTCACCGTCACCAACAACGGCGAATATTTCAACCTTGGATCTCCGACCGGCACGGTATCATTCGTTGGTGGAGGCGGGAGCGGCGCCGCGGCATCGATCGTTTTTTATTCGCAAGGCACCAATCAGTGGGGCGTCAACAACCTGCCGATCCAAGGGCTGGGCAGCGGGTACACGTCCCCACCTACGGTGGTGATCAACGTGACCGCATCTGCGACTGTCACTCCTGCGACCGCCACCTGCACGATCGGAAATGGCGGTGTGACGTCGATAACCGTCACGAATGGCGGGAGCGGCTATACGTCGGCGCCGTCAGTCTCCATCGCGACAGGCGGCGGCGTGCGCGCGACCGCAGCGGCCGTCATCGGCGGTTCCAGCGTCACCGGCCTCACTTTGACTAGCCCCGGTGCTGGATATCTCGCGAGCGATTCCCTGACAGTCGGATTTTCGGGCGGGGGCGGATCAGGAGCTACGGCGGACGCGCATGTCTGGCCATTTGCCACCGCGGGAACCACGCTGGCGGTCTTTCAGGGGCGGGTATGGCTCGGCGGCAACCGCCTGTTGCAATGGACCGGAACGGGAGGCTTCGACGATTTCTCGGCCGGCAATGCGGCCGGCGCCCTCACGATCGGTGACACCGATCTCACGCACGCCATCACCGTGCTACGAAACTACAACAACTATCTGTTCATCGTCGGTGATCAATCGATCAAGCAGATAGGCAACATCTCGGTGTCCGGTAGCGCCACGCTGTTTAGCATCCTGACGCTCTCATCGGATCAGGGCTCGATCTATCCGCTGTCCTGCGGATCGTTCAACCGCGTCTTCATGTTCATGAATCCGAACGGCATCTACGCGATTCTGGGCTCCAGCGTGCAGAAGATCAGCGACGATCTCGACGGCATCTTCCCGCTGATCGACTTCACGCAGGAGCCGCAGGCCGCGATCATCGATATCAACGGTATCCACCACATCGCGTTCCTGGTCCGCTACAAGGACCCGCTGTCGAGCACGCGGTCTATCCTTCTGGTGTTCACCGGAAAAAAATGGTTCATCGTCAGCCAAGGGAATTCCATCGTGAGCATTGCAACGGCCTCGACATTGGCTAGCGGAAAGACGCAGACTTACACCAGCTCGGGACAGGACATCACGCAAATCTGCAGCAGTGTCACCGGCGCGGTTTCCTTCAAGCTGCAGACCGCGCTCACCCATCACGGCAACGATGTCCAGCGCAAGAAGATCACGCACGCCGGCTTCTCGGCAACTGGACCATCGGGAGGCGGCAGCATCACATTGACGGCGGACACCGACAACGGCTCGGTGAGCTACACGCCTACGCTCGTGAGCGGCTTCCAGTTCGCCGGCTTCAGCGCCGATGGATCGGGCGAATATCTCGGCATCACCATCACCGGAACGCTTGCCGGGTTCACGATGGTCAATTGCTCGCTCGAATATCAGGAAATCTCCCGACCGTTTGCGAAGTAGCCATGCCGCAGTTTGCGCCCGATGACGTCGCGTTCAAGGACATGCCGGGATACGGCGCGTATGATGTCGGACATCATCGAGAGCATCTGCAGTTCGTGCAGGTGCTCTCGACTGCGAGCCCGGCTATTGTGCTGCCCAATTTCGATTTTCTGCAGCTTCTGACCGCTGGCTCAGCGCGCAACTCGATCATGCAGAGCCACTACCAGGCGCATCTGCTACTGCGCGGGGTGTTAGGCATCACCGGAGTTGATCTCTCAGCGTTCAATCTAGACA